>Ga0247814_10002362_pt1 | contig 10461 bp, 10 predicted proteins | sample UWRJL179409R1_FD_179947 | JGI IMG/M metagenome (GOLD analysis project Ga0247814, IMG submission 179947) | Plant litter microbial communities from Arlington Agricultural Research Station in Wisconsin, United States - UWRJ-L179-409R-1 | ecosystem: Environmental > Terrestrial > Plant litter >... | reverse complement strand
GTCCCCGGCGAAATCCCACGCACCATACAAACCAAGGTGCACCCGGAGCCACAGTTCGCCGTCGAACTCGAGAAACATCTGTTTGCCGACGGCACGGGCATCCGTCATCACCCGTCCGTCGATCTCTCCCGCCCCACCAGCGAACCTGCCCTGGGGCGAGGATGCGGTGACACGCTGCCCCACAAAATGCAGTGCGAACTGGCGGGCGATGCGGTGGACGGAATGGCCCTCGGGCATCTAGATGATCTCGTGCCCGGCAATGGCGCCGGTCGCCTCGTACTCGGCGAGCTGGGCGATGCGACGCGCGTGACGCTCTTCCCCGCTGAAGGGAGTGTTGATAAAAGTGTCGATGAACAAGGTGGCGTCGTCCACGCTGTGCTGCCGTGCGCCGATCGCGATCAGGTTCGCATCGTTGTGCTGGCGGGCGAGTTCGGCCGTGGAGACACTCCACACCAGTGCCGCTCGCGCACCTCGCACCTTGTTGGCGGCGATCTGCTCACCATTGCCTGATCCCCCGAACACAATCCCCAGGGCTTCAACGCCCGCGGTCTGGTCGGTGACAACGGCCCTGGCCGCGTTGATGCAGAAACTCGGGTAGTCGTCGACAGCGTCGTAGACGGTGGGTCCGTGGTCGATAACAATGTGTCCGGCCGCCGCCAGATGGGCCTGCAGGTCACGACTGAAGTCGAGGCCGGCGTGGTCGGTCGCGATATGGATGCGCATGGTTCCCATCCTAGGGATTCGTCAGCGCCACCACCGTCGTCGGTACCACCGGCGTCGTCAGTGCCACCATCGCGGCATGGCGGACACGATGGCGTCCGTCAGACGACCCGCCGAGACGTCGGGCTTGCCGAGCCACGCCTCGATACCTCCCACGATTCCTTCCGCCACAAAACGGGCAACGATGTCGATGTCGATTACCTGGTCGGCCGCGATGTTGTGCCGCTGTAAGTGCTGGCGACACGAGATCTCGAAATGCAGGGACAATGCCCGGTGCAGCGAGGCGTCTTCCGGATCGAGGAGCGTCAACTCGAACAGCCGGCGATGGCGCTGCACAAGCGCAACTACGGCATCCACTGCACGACGGGTGATCTCTGAACTGGACTCCTCAGCGCGCACCCGGAGAACCAGGTCCGCATCGCGCACCCGGTCGAGTTCCCGGGTGATGACCGAGGCAAGCAACGCTCCCGGCGAGAGGTAGTGGTTGTAGAAGGTTGCCCGGTTGATTCCTGCACGCCGAGCGACTTCCGCCACCGAAATTTCGGAGACCGCGCGGTCTGCGGCGAGGTCGAGTATCGCTTTGGCGAGTACTGACTGTGTCTGCAGGATCCTCGAGTCGACCATGCCATCCACCTCTCCGTGTGTACCCCAGCCGTCAGAGCGGTGCAGTGCTGACGAGCCTAGGGCACCGTTCCGGCACTGTCAGGGGGTGGAAATTTCGGTAGAAAGCGACGAAGACAGGTCTAGTCAATCGCGTCTTCGAAGCGCACACTGGGTAACACCGGTTTTCTCTCTAGGAGGCCCTCATGCAAGGGGTATACACCGAACAACTGCTGCCCGTCCTTTCCCCAGGGCGGCATCGAAACCCGCGGCGCGGTGCGTGTTTTATGGAATACGCGTCCTACCTCGCCGGGCTGCGCTGGAGCGATCATCCCTCCTGCACGCACCCGTCGGTCGCGGCACTTGCCCGTCTGGTCAATGACGTCACAAGCGATGAGGCCCGGTCACGTCTGACCGCACTCATCCCGTCCGTCGTGGGCCTCGTGGGCAACGATCCGCGGGTGCCACTCATCGTCTCGTCTCTTGCGGCATCCAGCGCGTTGCCCATCTCGAGCGAGATCAGGCAGCGTGCTCTGGCGGCAGGCCTGCTGAGATGTGAACGCCTGCTGGCGGGATCCTCGGGACCGGTCACCGACCGCACGCGCGCGACGGTGCGCGCGGCTCTCGATCGTGCCCCAGCCGCCGAGGCATGGGCACGGGCCTTCGAGGGCGAAGACTCGGTGACGCGGCCCCGGCCGATCGCGATTTCTGATGAGGCGATCCTGCGTGCGTCGGTAATCGGCATCGCGGAGGCGTGCATTCTCGACCCGGATGAACGACTCGTACGTCTGTTGACGAAGGTCATTGCGGAGACGAGCGAAATCCTTCGACCCCAGCGCATCAGCGTTCCCACGCGGATGCCAGTCCGCGTCTGAATCGTCGCCGCGAAGGGTTCGCATCTCCGATGCGGGCCCTTCGCGTTGCTCCTATGCCGCGGGGCGTTCACCAATCGCATTAGGCTGATTGGCGGACATAATCCCCCGCTTCAAAGGAGCAACGCGTGCCAGGAGAGAACCTCACCCGTGTCGAGGCCCAGGAGCGTAAAGCTCTTATCACGGTCGCCAACTACGACATCCACCTCGATCTGACGTCGGGGGAGGAAACTTTCGAAAGCACAACAACCGTGCGTTTCGCTGCTGTCCCCGGATCGTCGACGTTTATTGACGCGATTACACGTACTGTGCGCGCGGTCACCCTCAACGGTGTCGACCTCGACCCGTCCCTGGTCAGCGACGGTGTTCGCATCCAGCTCGACAACCTGGCCGAGGCGAACGTTCTGACGGTCACGTCGGAAGCCGAGTACACCAACTCCGGCGAGGGACTCCACCGTTTTGTCGACCCGGTCGACAACGAGGTGTACCTGTACTCGCAGTTCGAGGTACCCGACAGCCGCCGGGTGTTCGCCGTGTTCGAGCAGCCCGACCTCAAGGCCACGTTCCAGTTCACCGTGACCGCCCCCACCGCGTGGGAGATCATCAGCAACTCGTCCACACCGCAGCCCGAGGTGCTCGACGACACTCGCTCGGTCTGGGCCTTCTCCCCCACCCCGGTGATCTCCAGCTACATCACGGCGCTCATCGCCGGACCCTACGCCGTTGTGCGGAGCGAGCTGACGAGCCGTGACGGACGCACCATCCCCCTGGGACTGTTCGCCCGCAAGTCGCTCAGCCAGTACCTCGACGCCGACTACATCTTCGAAAAGACCCGCCAGGGCTTCGCGTATTACGAGGAGAAGTTCGACTACGCGTACCCGTTCGAGAAGTATGACCAGCTCTTTGTTCCCGAGTTCAACGCGGGTGCGATGGAGAACGCGGGTGCCGTCACGTTCACCGAGACCTACGTCTTCCGCTCGAAGGTCACCGACGCCATCAAGGAGCGTCGTGTGGTGACGATCCTCCACGAACTCGCGCACATGTGGTTCGGCGACCTCGTCACCATGAAGTGGTGGAACGACCTCTGGCTCAACGAGTCGTTCGCCGAATGGGCATCCACCATCGCCACCGCCGAGGCCACCGAGTGGACCGAAGCCTGGACCACCTTCCAGGCCATGGAGAAGAGCTGGGCCTACCGCCAGGACCAGCTCCCCTCGACTCACCCCGTGGTCGCGACGATCAACGACCTCGACGACGTCCAGGTCAACTTCGACGGCATCACGTATGCCAAGGGCGGATCCGTTCTCAAGCAGCTCGTCGCCTGGGTCGGAATCGACGCCTTCTTCGCTGGTGTTGCCGCGTACTTCAAAAAGAATGAGTTCGGCAACACCGAGCTGTCCGACCTCCTCACCGAGCTCGAGACAACAAGCGGGCGCGACCTCTCCGAGTGGTCGAAGCTGTGGCTCGAGACAGCCGGCGTCAACACCCTCCGCCCGGAGATCGCGACCGACGAGGCCGGTGTGATCACCTCGTTTGCGGTACTGCAGACCGCGGCATCCGACTACCCCACCATTCGCCCGCACCGACTGGCGATTGGCTTTTACACCCTCGCCGACGGTGCTCTCCGTCGTACCCACCGCGTTGAGCTTGACGTTGATGGGGAGCGGACGGATGTTGCCGAGCTAGTCGGCCTGGTCCGTCCAGACCTCGTTCTCCTCAACGACGACGATCTCGCCTATGCAAAGATCCGACTCGACGACGCCTCGCTCGCCAGCGCATCGGCGAACCTCGCCTCCATCGAGGACCCGCTCGCCCGCGCGATCGTCTGGGGATCCGTGTGGGATTCCACGCGCGACGCCGAGACCAGCCCGAGTGCCTATGTTGACCTCGTGCTGGGCAACATCGCGACGGAGACCGAGAGCACCACGCTGCGCACCACGCTCAGCCAGGTCAGCCAGGTGGCGCGCCTCTACGTGACACCCGACAAGCGCGACGCGACCGTGCGCCGCGTGGGTGACGCACTGTGGTCGCTCGCTCAGTCGGCCGAGGCCGGATCGGATGCCCAGTTCCAGTTCGTCAAGTTCTTCGCGAGCATGGCGTCGACACAGGAGCACGCGGCCACTCTGGCGGCACTGCGTGATGGGTCTCTGACTCTCCCGGGCCTGACCATCGACACTGACCTCTCCTGGGAGCTGTTGGAGGGACTCGTCCTCAACAACGCGGCCACCCAGCAGGACATTGATGCGGCACTCGAGGCGGACAACACGGCGAACGGCCAGCAGGCGGCGGCTCGCGCCACGGCCAGCTTCCCTACCGTCGAGGCCAAGCGTGCGGCGTTCGATTCCCTCGCCGACAGCGACAAGCTGCCGAACGCGATTGTGCGCAACATCACCATCGGGTACGGCCACGTGAACGACCCGTCGGTGCTGGCACCGCTCGTCGCGCCGTACTTCGCCGCCGTGGCGGACGTGTGGGAGAACCGTAGCTACAAGATCGCCGAGACCTTCATCGTTGGGCTCTACCCGACGGCGCTGGCCTCCACCGAACTGGTTGAGGCGACCGAGGCCTGGCTGAGTGCGAACAGCACCATTCCAGCGCTGCGTCGCCTGATGGTTGAGAACCTCGCGAATGTGGAGCGTGCGCTCCTCGCACAGGCGCGGGACGCTCGCTAGCATCCCAGCGGCCCCGGGTTTCCTTGCACCAGCAAGGAAACCCGGGGCCGCTGTCAGTTAAGCCACGACTATTCCGCCGGTATCTTCGTGGCGTCATTCACCTTGCGCCAACGAGACGCCAAGACTGACGAATACACTTGGGTGATATGGCTAATTGGACGTTATTCATCCAGTCGTTGAAGGACTTTTACAACGACTACGACAAACTCATCAACGTTATTGTGATCATTTTGGTCGCGATCATCGCACGATACGTTCTTCGTCTCGTGATCGATTACGCGGTCAACCGAATTGTCACCGGTGTCAAAAAGAAGCAGAGCGTCGAAGACACCCAGGCCATCATGGCGTCTCCGCTCACTGCGGTGCGTGTGGTGCAACGCACCCGCACCCTGGGATCCGTCCTGAACAATGTGGTGACCGCCGTCATCGTCATCATCGCGACTTTGTCCGTCGTTACAACCATCAATCCCGGCATTACCGCCGCGTTCTCGCTGATCACCGCCGCGCTTGGTGCCGGGCTTGGTTTCGGCGCTCAGAACATCGTTAAGGACGTTCTCAACGGACTGTTTATGGTCGCCGAGGACCAGCTCGGTGTGGGCGATGTTGTTGACCTCGGGCCCGCTACGGGTGTTGTTGAGGCCGTCGGAATTCGTATCACTCAGATTCGCGATGTGAATGGCACCGTGTGGTTTGTGCGCAACGGCGAGATTCTCCGCGTCGGCAACATGTCACAGGGCTGGTCACGCGTCATCATCGACCTCGCCGTACCGTATGAGGTCGATGTGCAGGTTGTTCAGGAGCGAATGCTGGCGACCGCTGTGGACATGGCGACCAACTCGAAGTGGCGCTCGCGCATCATCGAGCGTCCCGAGATCTGGGGCATCGAATCCATCTCGGAATCGGCCATCGTCATCCGGATTGTGGTCAAAACTCGGTCCGGAGCGAAGGACGACGTTGCGCGCGACCTGCGGGCACGCCTCAAGTCATCGCTTGACGACATGGACATTCAGCTCCCGTCGCTCCACAGCGTTGTCCTCGAAGGTTTCGATGGTGCGGAGAGCATCAACGGTTCGCGGCCGCCGCGTACCCGACCGATTTCGACGTCAACAGCCCCCGCGGCGCCGACCAAACCTGCAAAAACACCCCGGGCGCCTCGTGCACCCCGAACACCCAAGGCGCCTCCACATGAGTGATCCCAACCCCGTGACCATCCGCCTCAGCCAGGGTGGCGAGTCGGCTCAGGGCAACTTCTGGCAGGAGGTCGGCGGACGACCGACCTTCGAGCGGCTCGTGCGTGACTTTTATGCGGGGATCCGCACCGACGACGTGCTGCTCCCGATGTACCCCGAAGACGATCTTGAGGGCGCCATCCAGCGGCTCACGGGATTTCTCGAACAGTACTGGGGCGGACCTGGAACGTACAGCGAGGAACGAGGCCACCCCCGGCTTCGCCAGCGTCACATGCCCTTTAAGGTCAACCCCGACGCCCGGGACCGCTGGCTGTTTCACATGCGCGCTGCGGTCGACAATCTCGGCCTCTCGCCGCTGCACGAGGCGACGCTGTGGGGCTACCTGGAGCGGGCAGCCCACGCCATGGTCAACACGTTCGACGACTAACCGTCGTCACAGCTCCACATAAACACCGCGGCCGGGTGCTGTCACTGTTGTGACTGCACCCGGCCGCGGTGTTATGCCCGGGGCATCCCGTCCCGAATTACAGAGCGGCGGCCAACCCATCGCGCAACGGCGTCGTTGGACGACCGATGAGTGCGCGGAGTTCACCCGAGGTTTCGGCGAGCAGACCATCACGGATGTTCCCGTCGAGGGCAACCACAAAGCCGGCCGTGCCGGCATCAAGGCCCGCAGCTTCGAGCGCTGCGAGGTGCTCGGCTTCCGTCAGCGAGGTGTAGGCAACGTCGCGGCCGAGGATGTCGGTGAGCACGGCGGCAAGCTCAGTGTGGCTCCAGGCAGTGTCGCCAGAGAGCTCGTACACCGCGTTCTCGTGACCCTCGCCCGTCAGTACGGCCACTGCAGCGTCGGCATAGTCGACGCGCGATGCGCTGGCAACGAGCCCGTCGCCGACGCTCGCAGCGAGAACGCCAGCCTGCTTAGCCTGCGCTGCGGTGCCCGCGTAGTTCTCGGAGTACCAGCCGTTGCGGAGGATGGTGAAGGGGATTCCGGAGGCGCGAATGAGCTCTTCAGTGATTTTGTGCTCGGGCGCGAGAATGAGCGCGGTGTGGTCCGCTTTCGGAGCGCTGGTGTACACGATGCGACCGACTCCAGCCAGCTTGGCGGCGTCGATTGCCGCGCCATGCTGGGCGGCGCGCTGGCCCACCTCGCTGCTGGAGACGAGCATCAGCGTCTGGGCGCCCGCGAATGCGACGGCCATCGACTCGGGGTCGGTGTAGTCCATCCGGACAACCCGTACGCCACGGTCAGCAAGGTCGGCGATCTTGTCTGTGCTGCGACCGGCAGCGACGATTTCGTCGGGGGTGACGCCGTCGCGGAGGAGGCCCTCAACAATAAGACGGCCGAGGTGTCCGGTAGCACCGGTGACAACAATAGACATTTAGTTCCTTTCGAAGATGTACTTCAGGACTAACCGGCCGTCCGCGGACATCCTTCCCCATACGCAGTACCCACTTTTAGGTAAGCTCCTTTAATGAGCACTGTTGGAGTCACCCCGCGCCAAGGATTCGGATTCACCGATGGCATCCTGCCGGGGAAATGCCCGTCGCGGACGGTGCTCGACCACGTGACCAGCAAGTGGGGTGTACTCGTTCTCGTCGCCCTGTTCGAGGAGTCACTGCGCTGGGGCCAACTGCACCGTGTTGTGGACGGCATCAGTGAAAAAATGCTCGCGCAGACGCTCAAAGTGCTTGAGGCGGACGGTTTCGTTCTCCGCGTAGCGCAACCGATCATCCCGCCGCGCGTCGACTATTCGCTCACTGCCCGGGGCAGGGAGCTCACGGAACGACTGCTCCCGTTGATGGATTGGATCGCGGTCAATGCCGACGAGATTCTGTCGACTCCCCCGCGCTGAGCGCACAGCCGCACAATCCGAACGGGGCGTCGGTCAGCGCGAGAGCGACCACGCCTTGCGCTTGATCAGCACGTGGCCACGCCCGGTTGTCAGTCGGGTCCACGGGCCGGTCTCGTAGATCTCGACCGCGCTCTCGTTTCCGAGAAAACCGAGCGACAGTGCCGCAAAGGCGCCTCCAGCGGGGACATGTTCGAGCCCCTCGATGGGGCGACCCCAGACTTCGGATCGCACGCGATGCACAATCTGTTCACCTGTTCCCGTAGGAATGGCGGCGGCGACCTCGTCGATACCGGCTTTCGCCACGCTGTCGAGCAGGGCAGCAGTTGTGGGACCAACCTGAGCCCATCCTCCGCGCGGAGGGGAGATCGCGGCCCACGTCACGGTGTGCACCTCCATGGGAAGTGTGACCGTGACGGCATCGGCATCATCGGCTGACTGATCGAGCCGTCGCGCAATTCGTTCGAGGAACGAGCCGACCGGCACAACCGCATCGAAGTCGGCGGTGTCAACGACCTCAAAGGTGCGCAGCCCGAGAACGGTCGGCGCCTGGTCGAGCAGCCCTACGGGGTAGAAGATCGCGACGTAGACGGCGAGTACGCCGTTCGCGACGATCACCCGTGCGGAACCGTCTTCGACCCGGCCGGCACGACCGAGGAAGACCTGGAGGTCACGGGCGGCAAAGGAATCCTGGAGAGTGAATGTGTGCGTCATCTGACATCTAAACTACAGGTCATGAGCGACCCACTGTCTGGACTGTTAGCCGCACTCGATCTGACCGATACGGGTGCACGGACCAGCGAGGATATCTTCACCGGCCCGAGCCAATGGCAACCAATGGGCAGGGTGTTCGGCGGGCAGGTGCTCGCCCAGTCCATCACGGCGGCTATTCGCACGGTCGACACCGACCGCTTTATCCACTCCATGCACGGCTATTTCCTCCGCCCCGGCGACTCGGACAAACCGATCACGTTCTCCGTCGATCGCATCCACGACGGACGCTCGTTTTCAACTCGCCGCACTCAGGCCTATCAAAACGGACTGCCGATCCTGTCACTGATTGCGTCGTTCCAGGTGGAAGACGAAGGCCTTGAGCACCAGACTCAGATGCCGGAGGGGATCCCCGATCCGGAGACCCTGCCGAGCGCGGCCGACACACTCGCCGGCATCGACCACCCTGTTGCCCAAAACTGGGCCACCCAACGGGCGTTCGACATGCGTCACGTCACCTCGCCGGTGTACTTCTCGGTTGAGGGCGAGCACGTCGCGCACCAGGCCCTGTGGTTCCGTGCCATCGGCACGATGCCCGATGACCCCAACCTGCACCGTGCAGCGCTCGCGTACGCCAGCGACTACTCGATCCTGGAACCGATCCTCCGCGCGCACGGCATCGCCTGGGGCACGCCAGGACTCAAAGCCGCAAGCCTTGACCACGCCATGTGGTGGCACCGATACAGCCGCGTGGACGAGTGGCTGCTGTACGTGCAGGAGTCACCCACGGCCAAAGGTGGCCGCGGCCTGACACTCGGCCAGATCTTCAACCGACAAGGTCAGCTTGTCGCCAGTGTTGCGCAAGAGGGAATGGTTCGAGTCCCCAGCGCCTAGTAGTCGTCAGTGCCGGTGATCGACGTCCCACTCGGGGAATGCGTCGAAGTAGGTCGCCCATTCCATCGGGCCGGCAATAAGTTCATCGCCGTCAAGGAGGGCGGCACCCAACACGGCGCACAGTGCATCAGGCCGGAGGTCGAGGCCCACAAAAACGAGCTCCTGCCCCAGGGGCGAATCGGGATCCCAACTCGACATGGACGTCGGTTCCAGCGAGAGAACACGTCCAGTGCTTGCCCAGCCACCCACGGTGTGCGGTCGGGATGCCAGGCGGGTCAGTCCTCGGGACCGCAAGATCGTTCCCACCACGTCCGGCCCCAGGCAACTGTCCACAACCTCGGCAAGTCGGCCGGGATGGAACGGGCGGGGATCGCGGAAAACAACCGTAGAGATACCACTCACGGTGCGTGGTAGACCGGCGCGGCCGGAGAGTTCGAGCATCCATCCCATGCCCTGCCCAGCTGGCGGCCGCAGATGCGTCTGGCCGCGCACGCTGTCACGCGTCGACATCGGTTCTCCGCCGGACTGTAGGCGAGCCAGCGGGTTCAGCTTCTCCACCAGCGCAACGACCTGGGCGTACTCCTGTGCTGGGACATCGTCACCGCCGTTTATCACCACCATTGTGGCTATCTCCACCTGTCGGGCAAGCGACTCACCGGTGTCGTAGTCCTCGGGGTTCTGGACACCCTCGCTGAAGAAGTGGGTCCGCACGTGGGACACATCAACCATCGTCACCACGTCGTCCAACCTGGTGACGACCAACTCGGGATCGCGGGCGGCAAACACCGCTTCGAGCACCAGCACCGCTTCTACCGCGTCGACGCTGGGGTTGAGCTCGACCACGACTCGGCCGCTCACACCGTCATCCGCAAGGTCGCAGAGATGATCAGCGAGCTCGAGCGCGAACTCCGGCGCCGAGACGTTGTCAACGGAGGTGGGGTCCCATCGCGCT
>Ga0247814_10002361_pt1 | contig 10463 bp, 11 predicted proteins | sample UWRJL179409R1_FD_179947 | JGI IMG/M metagenome (GOLD analysis project Ga0247814, IMG submission 179947) | Plant litter microbial communities from Arlington Agricultural Research Station in Wisconsin, United States - UWRJ-L179-409R-1 | ecosystem: Environmental > Terrestrial > Plant litter >... | reverse complement strand
CCAACGCCTCGCTCATTACGACTTAGGCGGCTTGAAGGCGAATTATACGAAAATATGATGTTAGACAATATCGAGAAAGAAGAGAAGCGTCAAGGGTTCTATAAAGGAGAGACTGACTATCTCCGCGAGCTTCGTGTTATGAAAGCAACACATGCACGTGCAGGAGGAAAAGAGCTAGCTGCTTCAAGGTATGAGGTCGTTCGAGTGAGTGGAATCATACTTTCTGCTATCTCAGATTGCTAATTACGGGCTAGATTCTTGGTAAGGGGAGCTTTGGCGTTGTCCGGCTGGTCCGCGAGAAATCTCCTGATAGGTATGTTCAAGCAACAGAGCACCCCTTAAAAGGGAGAAAAACCATGGTTGATGGTTTTGGCAGTGTTGAGAAACCAAAAAGTATTTATGCTATGAAAGTCATCAAGAAGTCTGATATGCTCCGAAACTCACAAGAAGGTCACCTCCGAGCTGAGCGAGATTTTCTTGTCGCTGCTGAAGGATCTCGATGGTAACTTTCTCCTATTTTCGCCTGATTTCTTCACACTGAATTTGCAAAGGGTGGTACCTCTCCGAGCAAGTTTCCAAGATCTCAATCATCTTTACCTGGTCATGGATTATATGCCGGGTGGTGACTTCTTGGGGCTTCTCATTCGTGACAACATTCTTCCTGAACCTGTCGCAAAATGGTATGTGGCAGAGATGATTCTTTGCATTGAGGAGGCGCATGCCCTTCGTTGGAGTAAGTACATTCCAATTTCTGACCGTAGGTGCCTTAGTGGGCACACCCAGATTTAACATTGTCATGTTAATCATTCTTTTCTTTGAATAGTTCATCGTGATGTCAAGCCGGATAACTTCTTGATTTCAGCTTCAGGACACCTAAAGATTTCGGACTTCGGGCTTGCCTTTGACGGGCACTGGTCTCATGACCAATCATACTTCAACAACCATCGCTATTCGATCCTACAGAAGCTTGGTATTACTATTGAAGGTGACACGCTAGATAGGAAGGATGCAAAAAGCCTTGCGACATCACTGAACGCAGCAACATCCACAACTCCTGGAAGGGACCGCCATGAACGGACTTCCTCCATTCTCTCTGAAAATGACGGTCTCTTGAATTGGCGTAACAGGAATGGAAATCGCACACTTGCCCGCTCTGTTGTTGGAACAAGTCAATATATGGCGCCAGAAGTGGTCCGTGGAGAACGATACGATGCACGATGTGACTGGTGGAGTGTTGCAGTTATCCTTTACGAAGTTTGTGGATCTGGTCTTGGAATTTACCCAAGGCTGATGAATTGAAACTTGCTGACATAAGTTTGCAGTGTCTTTATGGTCATACCCCATTCCTTGCTGAGGAGGGTGGGCGACATGCGACTAAAATGAATATAGTGGTCAGTTGAACTTCTTCAGCGTCCTTTTTGTTCCGCTTCTAAATTGCCATCCAGAACCACAAAGAAACATTTGCTTTTCCCCACAAACCAGTCGTCAGTAGAAGGTGCCATGACCTCATCAGAAGCATAATTCGAGCGAAAGACGATAGGCTCTGCTCAAAGCGGTATAGAGAGAATCACAAGTCTCAATTGTCACAACGAAATCAAGACTACGCTGGTAGATATGTCTACCCTTATGATGCGGAAGACATCAAATGCCACAAATTTTTCCGTGGTATTGATTGGGAACATATTCACCAAATGAATCCCCCATTTGTGCCGAATATCAGATCCACTGAAGATACACATTATTTTGATGAGGAAGATCCAATTTCCGACTTCTCAGAATCTGTTTCTAGTCCAGCCGCAACGATTGAGGAAATTGCGGATGCTTTGAAGCCATTCAAACCATCTATCCAGATATTAGCAGCCGAATTCATTGAAAAGCCACATGACTCGGTTAAACTTCGTAAATTTGAAAAGCAGGTCGAGAATTTAGATATTGGCGATGAGCAGAAGGAGTACTTGAAGGGGTTCGGAAGACACTATGGACCAAAGGAAAGAAAACGACCTCGGGACAAGCTTCTTCGAGACCGCGAAACAGCACCGAAAGTGCTGGAGCTGAGAAAGCAAGGTGCATTCTTAGGATATACATATAGAAGGATTCGTGTTCAAAATGATAGTCGGAGAACACCCCGCGCTGACGATACTAGATCGGGATCTGTTTCACGGAGAGCTGCTGACGGAAAGGGCGTCTGGCATCGTGCTAGGCTAAGTATACATTAAGGCATGAATACTCATGGGAATTCTTTGAGGTAGGTTTTGCAGCTGGTTTAAGAAGAGTGTCTCGTCAAATTGGAAAAGAAGTGGGAGATGAACTGTGTGTACCCAATAAGGACTGTCAATTGGTAGTGAAGAACTCGGACATGGTTCTAAGTATTAAACTTCACAATTCTTAGATATGTCCAGTCTTTTCGAATTGTGGTATTATCTTTGTTGTTCTCTGAGTTTCTAGATTGATCGATGGAGGAGTATTGTCGTTGTAGATGTCTGCAATCTATATGCAGCTTAGAGTGGTTGCTTCTTTACTAAGCTCCACAGCAAGTAGATTGATTAGGTCGATCGTATTCTTGTATATTTTACCTACTGAGGTTTCAGAGTAGTTGGCCATGCAGACGTCTGGTTCAGACCATATTGTCATTGCATTAATTCGCAGCTCATATCTGCACAGCGCGCTCTTGGGTAAAGCTAGGTTTTTATCGGTGAATCCATAGAATGAATCCATAAAATAAGAATCTTGGTTGGGCTGATATCTCATCATTCCACTAGGAATGTAGTTACATTTCCCATGGGTATGTTTTGTTGCGAGCAAATTTCATCTCATCTACTTCTTCACACCTCATATAGTGGTTGTCCATTTGTGTTACTACATCGGCCTCTTAAGCCTGTTGATTGCTGATGTCTCAACTGTCTACTTTAGTGGAATGTCCCTTATTTCCTTAAAAGGACTTTCTATTAAGAAAGAATCATGCTTCCGTGGCTAATCTCGAAAGGTCCTGCTATTTTTGAGGATGTAACCGCTATAGTGTGTGTATATTGGTGGACTGCGACCTCAAGGATGATAAAGATTCACCAAACTTCTAGAATTAACCTTGAACTATTGTTTAGTATCTGTCTGTCCTTCCGAGAGTTGGAGTTCCTGAAAGATAATACAGAATATACCTCATTGGCACAACCAAGGAAAATTGAGCTACTTCAAAATACACTTATAATGTAGCTAGTGAAACACTCATTGCTCCTAGTAAGAAAACCTACGGCTTTTAAGGCTTTGAACCCCGTTACATACCATGGTGGCAACCAGCCGAAACACAGAATATGGAGAAAAGAATGCCATGAACCAGCGGCTTGAAGGTGTTGAACACTAATAAACAAATTCATTCTGGATATAGCTTGAAGATTGGAACTCGATTGAGAAGCCAAGTTCACTGCAGCTGTTACAGCTGATTGTTTTGAGGCTCTTGGTGACAAGAATGGCCAGCTCGCTTGTCTCTCATTTTCTACTTGTCTGAGTGGAAGTCTTAAAGAGTATATAATCAAGTATGACCTCAGTCACAGTGAGCGACCGAGATATTGGGACGAAGTCACCTGAGCTTCAAACAGTTCCATCCTAGAAATGGTTTATATTCTTGCGTGTTGCGTGTCATTATAAGCGAGATTGTCACTCTTATCGAGCATATATCAAATTCGTACTTAAGTGATCTGCACGTAATGTAAAAACTCTTTTTAGCAACTTGAAACTTGACCATTGACTTCAGCTATTTTCAGTGATTCACGGTTTCGTTGCTAATCCATCACACCTAGCCAAGACAAATGTTCAATATAAAACCAAGGTCGCGTATAAACCGATTTTAACCATTGACTAAGATTCAACAACCATGAAGTGACTTTTACGAAGGATGTTCGTGAAACTTACTTTGGATAAGTCATAATGTGTTTTGATTAGATAATCATATAAGCAAGTGGTCAGGAGAGCACAGCAAATGCATTCATCCCCGCATAATTTAAGGCAGAAATCAGCCTAACAATTCTGGCGTCGTGATAAAATTGAGAACAACCCAACCTTGTTCTCTCTTGGGTTGAGGATAGCGAATTAAGCTCAGCACCGCACTCTTCTAGCGGACATGTGTATAAAAAAATGATATAGACCCGTTAAAGTACTGATGAATTCTGTGTTTTCTGCTAGGTTTGTTGATACATGACATGGATTCTATGTGTAGCCATCATCAAGATATTTGATAACCAGTCCCAGGATGCAGTTTGCTGCGGGCGACGCAGGCAGCCTCTCCCCTCTTTCATCTTTATCTTATTTCAATATCTTAACTTAACCGAGTGGATGAATGAAAGGTCTTTCAAATATTAAAAAACATAGGCAATTCCGGCTAAGTACTGGGTATGCGCTACGCGTCGCCCACCCCCCTTTAATAGATAGCGATGTACACACATTATTTTGTGTAATATATGATTACAAGAAATGCTTAGAAAGAATTGAAGTATATAGAGGAAGACTCTCACTTCGTAAAAGTAGTGAACGGAGCTTTGTTTACAGAAGAGAAAAGTCATCATGCTAAATAAATTTGGAATCGCCACTTTGGTTTGCACAATTGCCACCGTTACTGCGGCCCCATGCACAGTTAAAGCGCAACGAAAAGCATGGTAAAGAGTCAATCTGAACACGGGGCGGTCATTGCCTCAGTTTGTTTTGGTGTTCAAACTAACTATGTAAGAAGGCACACTTATACGTCTGTCGAAAAAGCAAACTATATTAATGCCGAACTCTGCCTTCAATCTCTGCCTGCTACTTTGGGGTTGCCGGGTGCTGTGACGAGATTTGATGAGCTCCAAGCCACACATGCAATTCAAGCGGAACTAGTTCATGGTGTCGTGAGCAACTTCGATTTCTGCTCAATTGTCTGAATGCAAATGGGATTCTGACACATGTTGTTCTCATAGGGTGCATTTTTACCTTTCCATCGCCTGCTCATGCACGCCCATCAACATCTTTTGCAGACAGAATGTGGGTACAAAGGGACTCAGCCGTAAGTCTGTTGGAATCTAAAGAAAACGAAGCTAAGGTCAGTCGATAAAAGATACTGGGATGAAGTTCGCGACGCTGGAAAATTCACCAACTCTGTTGTGTTTGATCCTACAACTTTTGGTGGTAATGGGGTGGGAACTAAAAAGTGTATCGCCGATGGTCCATTCGCAAACTACACGCTCCACCTGGGTCCAGGTCATGCAATCACAGACCATTGCCTCACTCGCTCAATTAGCAACAAGGAAAGTGAGCAATCCGCACAGAGCAACTTGGATGCTTGTTATGCTATCAATGATTGGGAAAAAGCTTGGATGTGCATGGAAGCTTCTCCTCATAGAGGGGGCCACGGAGGCACAGGAGGCGAGGTGAGTGATAGTCGACTAGCTTTAAACAGCATCTGAGATTACGTAACTGACATATATCTGAACAGATGTTCAATCCAATATCGAGTCCTGGAGGCATGTCCCCATCCTTAGATAACTATATACAGCACTACTGAACGTTTTCTAGATCCTCTCTTCTACCTTCACCACAGCCAGCTTGATCGCATTTGGTGGAAATGGCAATCCGTAGATCCGACCAATAGATTGAATGCTATGGGAGGAACAAATGTTCAGAAGAATGGATTCCCGGAAATTCCTGGCGGAGGACCGTTTCCTGGATTCTCGGGTGATGCTCCTAGTGGCCTGGGTGTTGAAAAGAGATACGAGCTGCCTCATCATGGCGGGTTGTTAAAGAGAGATGGGGATCCAGGGAATGTCACGACCCTAGGCCACGTTCTGAACATGATGGGGGTCATTCCCAATGCTACTATCGCTGACGTAATGGATATTGGAGGTCCTTTACTCTGTTTTGAGTACATTTGAACAAATGGGGGCCTTTTCGGCCTGGGGACGATCAATACATGCAAAGTCCAAAATCAAAAAGTTCAATTTTAGCCTACAACAATGGAGCTAGAAATACTCAAAGCTAGATCATTGTTTGTACAGTCTGTACTTTCTATATAATCGTGCCTGCCATCACACGTTGATCAGGAACTTGTCTTTTGCTCCCAGCTGCAAATGAGTTCAGTTAGTCGCGGCTTCTACCAGTCTGAAGTTGCGAATAAACTCACAGGTCTAGGAACAGTTTCCATAGAATAGAAAATAACAGCCCCTGAAGTCCATTGCACAAAATGCGGGTTTTGAGACCACGACCAAGGAGTCCAGTAACCCCCTCGTCAATGATAATCAATCTTGCAGCCTCGGCTATAGAATGTTTAGTGTAACTTCATGACCAGAAATTAAATAAAAAAAAACTCACTATATGATACTTTCGTGTCATTGACCTGGCGGTACGTCTTCACAACTCTCAAGGAATTCGAAATTGAGTCGGACACGATAGAGGCTACGAATCCAATGAAGGCAAGTCGCACCAGCCAAACTGCAATAGGATGTTTCGGTGGCTCATGGATGTTTTCTGAAAGAAAGTTGTACTAGAATTGATAAATACAATGAAAGGAAACTTCAGAATCTAGGGGAGGAACTTACCGTAGCAAACCAAGGATAATGTCCTACAAAGGTTGCAGCAGCAGTGGCAAGCGCTCCCCACCACAAACTTCCCACTCCATTTGATTTGATACGCTGTCGAAGCAAAGTTGTGCCACGAGCACCTTGCACTTGCAGAGTCGTCTTGAGTGTATCAATGGGTGTGAGAATCATTCTAAACGAAGCAGCACTTTATTGCGAGTGTGGATTAGCCCCTAATTGGGATGCTCTACGTTTTATCTTGTAGGAGACTCACCATAGAGACGCAAATATGGTTTTAATAGGCGATGGTAGATGTTTTAGGTAAGAGTTTGATTGCAGCAAGGCAAATATGCCTGCATTGGCTGCTGTATCCCCAAATCTGGACACAGGTCCTACATAGACGAGGTTAGATCACACACTGTTGCAACGAGAACCGGTGTCGATTGAAGAATTTTTACCTTGAACCAGTGCAGGACCAATACCCTGATAATACCTTCGGAGGCCTCCATCATGATAGAGTGTTTTGGTTGCAGCAGTGAAGGAGGTTCCAAATCGGTACTGGTAATTCATAATAGTGCGAAGGGGCTGAAACGCAATTAGCAGTGTCATAGATTTCAACGGAGGTAGTAATACCATCAGAAGGAGAACCTGAAGCACCATAGCCGCAGCACCACTCAAACCTCCCCCAAGAGCTCGCTTCAAGGCAGCTTTAAGATCAAACTACGATTACAGATAAAAGTTAGTTATTTTGCGCCATATTAAATTTGTGAGATGGGGACCACCCTACATCAACATCAGCACCCGCGTCTATCCAGCCTTTGATAAAGACACTGAGCACCAGCGCAATTACTATAGCCCAGAAGATCCTCCAGGCGTACCAGCTTCTGCCTTTTGGTTTGGGTTCGATCCCATCCTGAGTTGATTCTTCAATGGGAGAATGGTCATTAATAAGCGGTGTCTGTTCATCAATAGCATTTCCTTGGTTCTCTGCATCAATGTTATTATTGACGTGGGTTGCCATGGCATAGGTTGCGATAGGATGCAAAGTGGTAATGATGATGTCCTTGGGTTGAGGGGCCAAGTAAGCATAATATTGTGGCCAGGTCCACTCTCATTAGCGTGGAATTGGTAATTATTTTCGGTGATGATGTGCTCTCCGCCGAGAGCCGAATTTGACTAGGGGCAAACTCGCTAACCATCAGGGAACACACGTGACTTATTGTCTGGCTGACCAGTACTTTTCGACGTTAAGGACTCGGAAGAGGTAGGTTAGAGACAATTTATGTTGTTATATTTCTGTAGTATATACAATTTCAATAACCAAAAGGGAACATTTTTTCCCACACCAGGAAAATTCCCCTGGCGGTGCTCTCTCCACAAGTCAGTGGAAATAGTTACGAAAGATCCTATAGGTTTTCCAAAAGCGGAAGAAAGAGGAAACTAGATGTAGGGCCTATAGTCAGCTGGACACGTGGTACAGTAGTGTTTGCTCGGAAAAGCTGTCCACGCATTCTAGCCTCACCAAGGCCAGTGTGATGCCCAAGCTATAGAAGAGCGAAAGATGATGCCTATGCAATTTTCTGAGGCTAGTTTTAAACACAACGCTTACGACCATGAACATGAAATACTGCTTAGAGATCTTGAAATTAACTATATATACGAGCGAATGCCTTTATCCTTCGGGCGAAGTCCTGGTCCTCGACAGGATTGGATTGGTAGGGCACGTAACTTGAGCAAGCCCACATTTAAGACCGGCTATATCTCAAGTTCAAAATACTTCGGAGTTATCTTAAAACTTTATTACCAATAAACGATTTATTAATCTGTGGTCTCGGTGGCTCAGCGACCGCAATATTCTCCGTTAATCGTCTAGGAAACCTGGACTGGCTTGGAGGGTGGGTCTATTCTTTCTTCGTCATCATTCATTGTCAATGCTGGATGGGAAGACACCGAGTTTTGTAGCCTTATACTTATCGATTTGGTGAATGCTCAGCCTAGGGAACTTGCACCTGAAGTTTCAACCTTGCACTACAAGGCCACATCAGCAGTTAAAAAGGACGGCGAATTCTCCTTACAAAGTTTTACTCACTACCTTTGGGCATCTGGCCGTGTCCAAGGAACAAAGAGTGGTTGGCTGACTCGGCAACTATCAATTTCACACAATTAGAAGGGCGGAATTTATAACAGGCATTGCCGAAATTGGCAGATATTGTCGAGGGCTTGAGAAATGGTAAGGTGGTTGAAATTCTTAAGAGTGGAATGTTGACATCAGGTTAATCACTAAGTACTTTATGAGTTTGTAGTTCTCGGAGGGCTATCTACTCTACTACAAAAACTTTAGTACGCAAGAATATGAAAATATCCTTATTATGGTAATTAGAGTATATGTGAAATAATATAAGCCTCTCCACGTGCATCTACCTTTTTCAGTCTAATAGCAAGTATCGATGAAAAAAAAAGTCTGGGTATCTTATAGCTTCATCTGTCAATAATTTTCCTACTTTACTCATCAGCAGTGATACTAATTACAATTTAATGGCTCTTTAAAGAGTAAGATGTTACAATTTTGTTAGATTTGTATATTCAACTCTCGTGAACACTGGTGTTAAACATGATTCGACACATATTCCTTCTGCACTTGCGCCTTGCTGATAAGTAAATCTATCACCATTCTCCGCCGATAGCATATTTGAAAACTGTTGTAAAAACCTTCCCTCCCGTGCATCCCCACAACTGTGCGGCTCCCTTTATTTACTAAAATCAGCATTTCGTATACACCCACATCTCAAATCTCACGTGTGGAATTCCATCATAAGCTTGGGAGAAACTTACAGCATTCGTAGCCACGCCCGTAAACATTATGGTGATGAAAACTTTCTCCGCTCCATTACTTCCATTTGGTCGTTCTACAGAGTCCATATTATTTCGATTTATCGGACGATAGTTGGGAATTCGGTTATGACGACGTGGCCAGCTGTGCGGATTTGATACTTGTGTAGTTTTACTGGGGACATTTTCAATTGTTGAACCAAGCGAATTGGTGTCGGTCTCCCCGGAAACATGTAGTTTGTAGTCGGCCAAAGTTTGCTGCATAGAGATCGCAATGGAATTGTTTGTTGCCGTAGCCGACATTTCCTTGGATGGGGGAGAAGTCGAAGGATTATTGAGGCCTGGGATAGAGATGATATCGAGTTTTGCTGGTAATGACAAGGAGACCGTTCTGGAGAAATAAATGTCCAGTAACCTGGGCATGAGGTCTAGCTGCCGTGGGACGGGATGAAGCGGCTTTCCTCCACTCTAACATCCACATTCCGGGGGATGTGGGGTAGCGATAACCTCCTCCCTGCCGGTGCTCCGAAATTAATGCTCCCGAACTACAATAAATTTAAACAGTACACTGGAACATATTTACATGAAATTGTTCGGTCCTGGTTGCATTATCTTGATTCTCTATCAAAATTTGAATTATATCCATCTGTCTCAGTAACGCCACTCACATATGTCACAAGTACGGGTTCAGCAGCTCTGTGCTGCGGTTATCGATGGCCGCACCGAAAATGTTCGATATCGACAGAATGAACTCTTCAAACTGCATGAGACGCTAAGAACAAGCTCTCGTGATATACTATCAGCGATCTCTGCAGACACGAATGTCACTTCAGTAGATGCTAATTTCGAATGTGAGGCTGAATATTACCTTTGTATGAATGCCGTCGAGCAACTATACAGCTCCCTCAATTTTGAGAGGGCGTTGAAGCAAGAGTATCTTGTTGCAAATGGTGCAGATAATAAAGAGCGAAGAATTGGCAAAGGCTTGGTGTTGATACGACCGACCACACATACGAGATTTTATTCAACAATGGTTCCAATTGCGACCGCGATAGCTGCGGGAAATTGTATATGTCTTGAGGTAAGACCAATAATTTCATT
>Ga0247814_10002360_pt1 | contig 10468 bp, 8 predicted proteins | sample UWRJL179409R1_FD_179947 | JGI IMG/M metagenome (GOLD analysis project Ga0247814, IMG submission 179947) | Plant litter microbial communities from Arlington Agricultural Research Station in Wisconsin, United States - UWRJ-L179-409R-1 | ecosystem: Environmental > Terrestrial > Plant litter >... | reverse complement strand
ATCTCTGCCACCAGTTTTTTCAGCTCCATCATGTCCTTTTTCATGTCGAAAAGCACTTTATACAGAATGTCTCTTTCTGTATAATCTTCTTTATTGTTGGTTCCGCTCAATGCCATCGGCAAATTTGCGGCACTCTCATTAGGGATGTAGTTTAAGATGGCTGCAGCGGAAACGTTTCTGTCTTTCTCTAGAACGCAGATCTGTTCCGCAATATTTTTCAGCTGACGCACATTTCCCGGCCAGCTGTAATTGCTCAGGATTTGAATGGCATCAGGTTCAAGTTGGATCCCTGGACTTCTGTATTTATCGCTGAAATCGGCGGAGAATTTTCTGAACAATAAATAAATGTCTTCTTTACGCTCATGAAGCGCTGGTATCCTCAACGGAACTGTATTTAAACGGTAGTACAGATCTTCCCTGAATTTCCCTGATTTAACCCGGTTGTAGACGTCGACGTTTGTCGCTGCAATGATCCTGACATCAGTCTTCTGTACTTTCGATGAACCAACCCTGAGGTACTCACCACTCTCTAAAATACGAAGCAAGCGCGCCTGGGTTCCCAAAGGGAGCTCTGCCACCTCATCCAAAAATATAGTCCCTCCATTCGCCACTTCGAAATACCCTTTGCGGGCTTCATGTGCACCTGTAAAGGAACCCTTTTCGTGGCCAAATAATTCGGAATCAATAGTTCCTTCAGGGATAGCCCCGCAGTTTACAGCGATGAACGCACCATGTTTACGGGCACTCATCTGGTGTATAATGTGAGAAAATACCTCTTTACCACTTCCGCTCTCACCGGTAATCAACACGGACATATCGGTTGGAGAAACTTGTCTGGCAATATCTATAGCACGGTTTAATAAGGGTGAGCCCCCAATTATTCCAAAGCGATTCTTTATATCTTGAATATCCAATGTGTCAATTTTTAATTTAAACCATTTCAGGTTCTTCAATTATTACGCTACCCAACAAGGTAGCAGAGGTACACCTGTCAACGTATACATTCACATATTGACCGGCTACTACACCTTCCGTTGCCGGAAAAACAACCATGGCATTTTGATCATTGCGACCGCAAAAATCTTTATCCGATTTTTTTGAAGTGCCTTCTACTAAAATTCTCATCGTCTTGCCAACAAACTGCTGCAGGCGGTACAACGATGTTTGCTGTTGTTTTAATAAAATCTCTGCAAGCCTGCGTTTCTTAACTGCCTCAGGGATGTCGTCGGCAAATTTACGCGCCGCTAAAGTGCCAGGTCTTTCAGAATAGCTAAACGTAAAAGCAAAATCATAGCCTACGTAATCCATCATGCTCAACGTTTCCTGATGCTCTTCTTCTGTTTCTGTACAGAAACCAGCAATAATATCTGACGATATCGCACAATCAGGAATAATATTTCTGATGGCATCGATCCGATTAATATACCATTCACGGGTATAAGTACGGTTCATCAGTTCCAATATTCTACTGCTGCCAGATTGAACAGGTAAGTGAATATAGTTGCAGATATTTTCATGCCTTGCAATGGTATACAATACCTCATCAGTGATGTCTTTCGGATGAGAGGTAGAAAACCGAATCCTCAAATCGGAGCTAATTAAGGCTACCTTTTCAAGCAACTGGGCGAAGTTTATTTCAATTTCCGCATCCTCTTGTGCATCCTTGCCTCTCCATTTATACGAGTCAACATTCTGGCCGAGAAGGGTTACTTCCTTATAGCCACGGTCAAATAAATCTTTTGCCTCCGCAAGGATAGAATGGGGATCACGACTGCGTTCTCTTCCTCTGGTAAATGGTACTACGCAGAAAGAGCACATATTATCACAACCTCTCATGATCGAAATGAACGCGGTAATACCATTGCCATTTAAGCGAACCGGACTAATATCTGCGTAAGTTTCTTCTCTTGACAGCAGCACATTGATCGCCTTGTGACCGCTTTCCACTTCATCTAAAAGTTGAGGCAACTCACGATAGGCGTCCGGACCAACTACTACATCAACCAGTTTTTCTTCCTCTAAAAATTTGGATTTTAAACGTTCAGCCATGCAGCCTAATACACCCACAATTAGTTTTGGATTGCGACGTTTCTCTGCACCAAATTGTGACAAGCGGTTACGAACACGTTGTTCTGCATTCTCTCTGATGGAGCAAGTATTTATAAATACAACATCTGCTTCCTTATAGTCACTTGTGGTCTCGAAACCCTGATCAAATAAGATCGAGGCAACAATTTCACTATCTGCGAAGTTCATCTGACAACCATAACTTTCGATATAGAGCTTCCTTCCATTCCTTACTTTCGGTCCGTCGATCACCAAAGCTTCTCCCTGGCGCTCTTCATCGTGTGTCTTATCGTTCAGCTGTAGATCAATCATATTTTTTTGAGATTTTATCCGGCCTCAAAAATACAGAAATTATTTTACAAATGACAAAGTGGCAGAGCCCTTTCCTGAAAGTAGTTTGGTAAGGTGTTGACTTGGTATTGGTAAGGGGTTGGTTTGGTATTGGTTAGGCTGGAGCCAACCCAACGCTGCTTTAATGCCTACTTAAACGCGTCGCATTGTCGAACAACTATAAAAGAAAGGTATGAGTGGTATTATAAAAAAAAGTTAATATGATATAGGACTTTGGATTAATCCTTTTGTCTTGTATGCAGTAATTGAGATTTATAAATGTTCAACAAGCTGTTTTCAAAACAAAAAAATGACAATGCCGGATGGTTCGGGGATTATTCTTCCTGGGCAGAGGTGAGTGCTGTTTCGAGCGGATATGATTCAGATGTAATTCTAAACATTACCAAAGAGGCGATCTTAAAAGTTAAAAATGGTGAGGCGGTGTATGAACGCGATTCCGTCATATTTGAAGAGAAACAATGTCCTTTTGCCCTTTTGGCCTACTTGCAACTTAGTGCCGCACTAAAAAAAACGGCGCTACATGTGTTGGACTTCGGAGGCTCCTTAGGTAGTACCTATTATCAGATCAAAGAATATTTAACCAAAGAAGTTTGTGCAAGCTGGAACGTAGTAGAACAGGCGCATTACGTGAAGTGTGGTAAAGCATTATTTGAAGACGATATACTGAAATTCTATTCGAGCATTGAAGAATGTAAAGCAGCCAAGAAAATCAGTCTTGTCGTGCTTTCAGGTGTTGTTCAATACTTAGAAAAACCGCATGAATTTATAAAGAACTTGGTAGCTCATGGTTTTGAGTTCCTTCTTTTCGACAGAACCGCATTTAACAATAAAGCAGACGATAGGTTAACCCTACAAGTCGTTCCTGCTGAAATATACCCTGCATCTTACCCTTCCTGGTTTTTTGACCAGGAGTTTTTCCTAAGCCACTTTGCAACCCACTATAAAAAGGTTGCAGAATTTCCATCCTATGTGGAAGGCGAAGGCATCATGAAAATTAACAACAAGCCTGCGGGCTGCGACAAAGGTTTTTACTTCATTAACAAGTCTTTTCATGCTTAATTTCTGCACATTATTCAATACGACCTATTTGTCTCGCGGACTGGCCATGTACCGGTCACTTGAAAAGCATTGTGCAGAATTTCACCTGTACATCGTTGCCTTTGATGATCATTGTTTCGAACTCCTGAGTAAGCTGGGCTTAGAAAGTGCAACGATCATTAGTTTAAAAGAATTTGAAAATGAGCGTCTGCTCAAAATCAAAAAAGAAAGGACCGCTGGCGAGTATTGCTGGACTTGCGGTTCCTCTAGTATTAAATATTGCCTGGAGACTTATAGCCTTGACCATTGCACCTATGTCGATGCAGATCTTTTATTCTTTAAAGATCCAGCGGTGCTCATAAATGAAATGGGAGAGAAATCAGTCTTGATTACAGAGCACAGGTTCAGCTCACGTTATGCGCAGTATGCAGATAACGGAAAATACTGTGTGCAGTTTATGACATTTAGAAATACCTGGGGGGGTATGGAAGTACTTAACTGGTGGGTTGACGCCTGTTTAACTTGGTGTTTCAACCGCATCGAAGATGGTAAATTTGGAGATCAAAAATACCTCGACGATTGGACAACCAGATTTAGTACTGTCCACGTGCTGCAACATCTGGGGGGTGGCGTTGCCCCCTGGAATGTTCAGCAATATGACTTCAAAACCAAAGACAATGCAGTCTTGGGAACAGAAACCTCTTCTAACGATAAATTTGACCTGGTGTTTTACCACTACCACGCTTTTCACTACACCAAAAACGACACTTATAGCTTGTCAAATAAAGCCTATAAGCTGGAGAGAAACCACGTAAAGCATATCTATCGTCCATATGCTGCCGCATTATCGGATGCGGAGAAAATAATTAATGCCTATAATAAAGAGATTGTAGCACATGAAGTGACAGACGATATCAGTTGGGTAAGGCAAGTTCCTGGTAGATCGTTGCTTTTCTTCTTACGCGGATACTACAAGAATATTTATAAGAAAAACGCATTGGAATATGGCTTCCTTAGTTAATTTAAAAACATTTACCGACAATCGGGGAAACCTTACGGTGATTGAGAAGGTGGTGCCTTTCGATATCAAAAGGATTTTCTACATCTACGGTGTGGATCAGTCCTCTCGTGGTGGACACAGGCATTATGAAACCAGACAAGCCGCGATTTGCATCCGGGGAAACTGCACGATTTACAATGACAACGGTGTGGAAGAATCATCAGTGTTGTTAGATAGTCCTGATAAGTGTCTCATTATTGAGCCTGAAGACTGGCACACCATGCACAGTTTTAGTGAGGATGCAATTTTGATGGTGCTTGCTTCGGAATATTTCGAAGCCGCAGATTATATCCACACACCCTACCAAATCAAGTGTGCAATATGATAGAGTATGAAAACTTGTTTTTGTTGAATGCGCCTTTTATGGAAAGCTATAAAGAGAGTTTCTCTGATAGCCTGGATAAGGGATGGTTCATACTTGGAAACAAGGTCAGTACTTTTGAAACCGAATTTGCTGCCTACTGTGGGAGTAAATATGGTGCTGGATTGGCGTCTGGTTTAGATGCCTTGGTACTCGCATTGAAGTACTTTGATTTTCCTGACGGTTCCGAGGTCATCGTTCCTTCAAATACCTATATCGCTACAATTTTAGCGATATATAACAATGGCCTGGTACCCGTGCTGGTTGAGCCAGACATCAATACCTATAATATTGATCCGCTAAAAATTGAGGAGAAGATTACTTCCCGGACAAAAGCAATTATGGTGGTCCATTTATATGGAAAGTCCTGCGAGATGCAACCAATCATGGACCTTTCTAAAAAATACGAGCTTAAGGTGATTGAAGATTGCGCGCAATCTCATGGTGCTGCTTATCAGGGAAAGAAAACTGGAACATTTGGCGATTTCGGGGCATTCAGCTTTTACCCGACAAAGAACCTGGGGGCTTTGGGTGATGGAGGGGCGTTGTTGTCCAATGATTTTGATGCCATTACTAAAATAAAGGCTTTACGCAACTACGGTTGCCATGAAAAGTATTATAACAATTACATCGGGATTAATTCCAGACTAGATGAAATACAGGCAGGTTTTTTATCCGTAAAACTGGCGCATTTGGATGCCATCAACACCCACAAAAAAAAGCTTGCTAAACTATACCAGGAAGGCCTGAAGTCTGATTTCATTTTACCTGTGGTACAGGATGATTTTGACGATGTATACCACATTTACGCAGTCAGACATCCGAAGAGAGACCGCTTGAGGGCACATTTATTAGCGAATCACATTCGGACAGAGATCCATTATCCGGTTCCACCTCATGAACAAAATGCTTTAAAAACGAGGCTTAAAGGAGCCTTTCCAATTTCAGAAACTATACACCAAACAACTATAAGTTTACCTATTTCCTTTTACCACACCACATTTCAGGTAGAGGAAGTAATAGAAAAAATGAACGCCTTCTAACAGGCGTTCATTTTCTACAAGAAATTAGTATTTTAGCCCTTAGGGAAAATACTAGAATGAAAGACACTATAACTAAGGAGTTTGTGGGGTTGTTTGCAATAGTTGGGCTTTTCTTTTTAGGGTCATGTAAAAAGGAAATGAGCACAGAAACAGCGAAGATAAAACCACCAATTCGCGACTACATTGTGACAGCAAGGGCGGATAAAAAAGGCACAAATAGCAATTCAGCTGGTACAGCGGTGCTTAAAGGCCATTATAATGAAGAAAGTAAGGTGCTCAACTATAGCATCGAATATACAGATATCGATCCTCAAATGATGACACTGAGGTACGGTTCGAAAGGTTCGGTAGGAACCTTTGTAAAGGAACTTTATAACAACCAGAATGGGAAAAAAACCCTAATTCAGGGAGGCTTCGAATTAACTCCTTTGCAGGAGCGGAACCTACTGAAAGGATGGTGGTTTATTTCGGTAAGTACAGCGACATTATCGCCGGCAATCTCAGGAGTGCTCACGTTTAAACAGCAATAGACTGAAGACATGAGCGTGAGGGCAATTGAAGTTGGTGCAGAAGATTTTGAAATCCTCGAAGCGTTGAAAACGCATGATAAGAGGCGATTTGAAGTTTTTTATAAAAAATATTACAGGCCGTTATTTACTGTTGCTTACCGTTATGTTGGGCGTACAGAAACAGCTGAAGAAATAGTACATGATGTGTTTATAAATATTTGGAAGAAAGCGGAGCAGTTAGATATTCAGGTTTCTATGAAAAGTTATCTGTTCAGGTCCGTTGTGAACTCTTCTCTCAATCACATCAAGAAGGAAAAAACAGAATTGGAAAAGCAATCGGCATACAAACTCGTCCATGATCAGGAACTGGAGATGGAACCTGAGGATGCTGACGGAGCAGATGAGGCGCTCCTGAAAGGATTGGAGGATGCACTCGCTTTGCTGCCCGAAAAATGCAAGCAGGTGATGTACCTGAGCCGGTTTGGCAAATTGAAACAGCAGGAAATTGCCGATCAAATGGATATTTCTATTAAAACTGTTAAAAATCACTTAACCTACGGATTCAAGAAGTTAAGGGATCATTTAGAAAAACACCAGCAACTGACCGCTTTAGCACTGTTGCTTTTAGACTATATAACGCTTTAATCTCAAAATATGGCAGTGTATCAAAATAACGAGGAATTAATGTACGAACTGATCATAGAAGATCTGGACGGGACAATTTCTGTCCAGGATAAATTGATCCTGCAGCAATGGAGAGCTGCCGACGAAGTTAATGAAAAAACCTACCTGGACTTCAGGAACGTGCAGTCCAGCATCGACAAACTTTATGGAGCACATGGGAATGCTGGTGCATCCTGGGAGGTACTGGAAAAGAAGTTAGATTTGTCTGTGGAGGCACCTCCTGAAGCAGTTGTAAAAAAACTGAATTTCGGAATGTTTATCCGCGTTGCTGCAATATTATTGGTGGTGTTATCTTTTTGTTATTATTTCCTTTCAGCAAGTAAGTACGCAGTTGTAAGCACATCGGAAGGAGCAAACATCACCCGCATCGTATTGCCTGATGAGACTATTGTGAACTTAAATGCGGGGACAAAAATTAAGTACAATAAAGAAAATTTCCTGGTAGAAAGAAACCTGGAAGTGCTGAGTGGTGAGGTGTTCATTCAGGTAGTAAAGCATGAGGGAGCTCAATTTAAAGTTACTGCAGGAGATGTTCAGGCGGAAGATATTGGGACCAGCTTTAATGTAGTCAACAAGCATGACCTTGTATGTGTAACTGTAGAGGAAGGAACGGTTGCGCTTAAACATGAAGCCAGCCATCAAAATTTACTGCTGACTGCAGGAAAAGTGGGAACATTTAATACCAGCAATAAACAACTCAGCATGACTGATAATGCCGATTTAAACTATAAAGCATGGCTGGATAAGCGCTTCAGTTTTAATGCTGTTGCACTTTCATCTGTTGCCAATCAGCTGGAGGAAGTTTATCAGGTTCCGATCTCTGTTAAAGGAGAATCATTAAACAAAAGAAAATTCACTGTTGCCAATCTTCATTACCAAACAATTGATAGTGCATTAGCGGTTATTTCTGCATCTTTGCAATGTAAAATAACCAGGGAAAAAGGCACGTATGTTTTATCGGATAACTAAGCGAGTATATTTTTTAATTGCTTTTCTATTATTTATCTGTACCCCCGGGGTTTTTGCGCAAGTTAAAGACCCATTAAAACACCAATTCACTGTAACTGTTGGTTCGGATTCTTTGATCAGAACGCTTCTCAAATTGGAGCAGCACACCGGGTTTAATTTCGCCTACGATCCTGATCAATTGCGCAACAAACGATCAACCGCCTTTCGTTTCGTACACACCCCCCTGGAAACCATTCTGACAAAGGTTCTTTTTGGTACAAGCCTGACCTTTTCTATGGTTGGAAATGACATTGTCATCGCCCCAAAAAAAATGGAGCAATCGGTAATCAGCGGGCGCGTTCGTGATGCTGCAAATGGCGAAGAGTTGATTGGTGCCACCGTACAAATTCTCGAACTGAAAGTTGGAATTGCCACCAATCAATACGGGTTCTACTCTCTTTCTATCCCAGACGGCGATTACCATATGGTGGTTTCTTACGCGGGTTATCAAGCTAATGAACTCAATTTACACTTGGCAAATAACGTGCATCAGGATGTGGAATTGCTCCCACAGAGCAATAAGCTCGAAGAAGTCGTGATCAGTAATACTACACTGACGCCCAACCCTATTTTGATGAATGAGCAAAACTTCAGCATCAAGCAGCTCAGCCGGGTGCCCTACTATATGGGTGAAACAGATGTGCTGAAAAGGCTGCAGATGCAAAACGGAATTAAGGCAATTACAGAAGGAAGCTCAGGGTTATTTGTTCGTGGAGGCAATGCCGATCAGAACCTGATTTTGTTGGATGAAGCCATCATCTATAACCCGTCACATTTATATGGATTGGTTTCCGTATTCAATTCTGATGCAGTTAACAATGTTCAACTCTACAGGGATTATATGCCGGCTAATTATGGCGGGCGCTTGTCTTCCGTAATCGTAAACCGGATGACGGAGGGAAATAGCAAAGAATACCATGTAACAGGAGGGATCAATTTGATGTCGGCACGCCTTTCTGCTGAAGGGCCGTTGGTAAAAGACAAAGGCTCTTTTTTGGTAGCCTATCGAAGGAGTCTCTTGGACGTGTTTCAAAACAAATTCAAACTGTTCAACCCGCAGTCTGTTTATTACGACCTCAATGCAAAGGCAAATTATAAGCTGGATACAGAAAACAGTCTCTTCTACTCAATTTATTACGGAAAGGACCATTTGCTTTCGGAAGAATCGTTCTCCAATGAGTGGGGCAATGTGACCTCTACATTGCGTTGGAACCACCTGGTCAATTCCAGCGTATTCCTAAATGTTTCAGCGATTTATAGCAATTACAATAACCTGTTGGACCTGAATGCGGATACGCTTTCGCAAAAGAGCCAGTGGAGTACCGCGGTAAAAGACTTAACGTTAAAGGCGGATTATACCTATTACAGATCTCCCGGTAATCAAATCAAATTTGGAGCGGCTTCTATCTATCATCGGTTTATGCCGGGAGAGTCCTACAAACTTCAGGAACTGGAATACAACATACCGAGGGATAAATCGGTCGAAACAGCACTATACTTTACGCAACAGCTTAACCTTAACAATTCTTTTGAATTGAATTATGGTCTAAGGCTGAGTAGCTTTTACAATATCCAGGAAAAACGCAATGCCTACGACGACTCTGGTAATTTGGTCAGACAAAATGAGACTTCCGTGTTCTTGAGGCCCGAACCAAGGCTGAACATCAGCTTTTTACCGGCAGATAATCAAAGAATCTTCCTGAGTTACAACCTCAATTATCAGTACTTACAATTGATTCAAAACAGCACGCTGGCGTTTTCCTCCCTGGAGCCATGGGTACCGGCTTCTAAAAGGATTAAGCCGCAACGCTCCAACCATGTTTCCCTGGGTTACCGATTTGCGCCGAGAGACTATGTTTTTTCTGCCAGTGCCTACGTTAAGAAGTTAGCCAACCAACCTGAATTATTGGGGCATGCGCAGATCATACGTAATCCTGATGTGAGAAGCCAAATTAGAGCGGGCTCGTCAGACGCCTATGGTCTTGAATTTGAGCTGAACAAAACCGAAGGAAAGCTTTCCGGTGCCATTGCCTATAACTATTCCAGGGTGTACCGCAAGATACCTGACATCAATTTTGGCAATCGGTTTGTCGCCAACTACGACATTCCACACGAACTTAAGATAACGGCAGATTATGCGTTGAACGAAAAGTTATCCTTCCAAAGTTTTTTCACCTATTCGACAGGTAGGCCGTTAACCATGCCAGTAGGTTTTTATCAACATGATGGCTTAAATGTTCCCATTTTTGAGGGAAGAAATACCAGTCGCTTCCCTGATTTTAGTCGTGTCGATGTGTCCGCTAAATACAAGTTCCAGACGTTTATCGCAAGAAAACGGTTGCTGGAC
>Ga0247814_10002358_pt1 | contig 10471 bp, 10 predicted proteins | sample UWRJL179409R1_FD_179947 | JGI IMG/M metagenome (GOLD analysis project Ga0247814, IMG submission 179947) | Plant litter microbial communities from Arlington Agricultural Research Station in Wisconsin, United States - UWRJ-L179-409R-1 | ecosystem: Environmental > Terrestrial > Plant litter >... | reverse complement strand
TAAAATATATAAACACTAATGTTAAAAGGCGCTAATCTATTGTTAGCGCCTTGCCAGTTTCATATCAAAGAAATGATCTGAGTTACTATTTTTTGATAATGCATTGTTCTTCTGTGTGTTATATTTGACTTACTACCTTCAAATCTTGCACAAGTAAGTAATGATAAACAGGCGGCATGGCAAGATTAAAAACACTTTCATTTGCTGCCGAAAGAAATGGCACTAAATAACGGTCATCATAAGCAGATAATTTCGATTTGCTATTTAGTTTCTCCCTGATGATATTAAGCATTGAAGCTGCTTTTGTGCTGTCGCCTTGCTTGTGGTAATGGAAAGCGAAACTTAACAATATAGTGTAAGGACTGTCAAACAATACGTAATTGGGAACGATGCCTGTGCCCTCCTCCCCTTCTTCTATAAGGTATAACAATTGTTCAGGGTTACGCTTAAAAAAATCCTCCGGAAACTCATCTTCGATAGAGCTGAAATAATTAGTTTCAGCCGTCCGAATGTCTTCGATCAAATTTCCGATCTGGGCTGTTAGGGTTTTCCTGGGACTTTTAAGGTCGAACTTCCACCCACCGTATGGATGAATGATCGTTTTGTTCTCCAGCCTGCTTTCCGGAAGAGATGCGATGGCCATCTGATAAAAGTGGACATCGGCCAGCCTTGTATTAGCTGCTCTTTGCTGCCAGTCCAAGAGCACACGGTGCTGTATGCCCAGATGGCACATCAAAAACTTATCTTCCTTTTCAAGGACTATCCATAAAAATCTCCGGCCCGATGGCGTATCCTTATACCAGTGCCAGGCGTTTGCTTCCTGATTCTGGATCATAGTCCATCCCTGAACGGTCAAACCTTCAGCTAACTGACCATCAATTAGATCCTCAATTAATTTGCCGGCACCCGACATTACTTTAATCGCCTTGGTATAGGCTGCTTTCAATTTTTCAGGCGACTTTTTAAGATCTAAAAAAAAGCGGGCGGCAAACTCTTTTTCTATCCCCCCGGCCAGCCGTACTTCGTCAGCGAGTAAAGGCAGTGCAATACTTTCATCAGCGTTACGCAGCCGCTTTACCTGATTACGTTGTGCAGTTGCTCTAATAGAGAGTAGATCCGGGTTTTGGAGCAGACCAGTGAAGTTATCGGCTAACGCATCCTCTTTATCAAAACTTCCGCCAAGGTATCCGTTTACCAGCAAGCCATACCATTGGGTCAGCAATATGTATTGGTTTTGCTTTTCTGCTTCCTGCAACAAGCTGTCTATGAGCTGTGGCAATGAAATAGCCGATACGGGTATGCAATCCGTACCAGCCAATATCTTTTCCGAACATAGCTTTTCCCAGCTTGTACTTCCCGCATCAATATAGAGATATATTTGGCCCTCTTCCAGTTCAGCATAAGCAAGTTCACCGGTTTTTTCATTTGCTATCCATCCTGTCTTACCCCTTACTTTATTTGCATATCCGGGATAGTCGTTGGAAACAATACGATACACAAAGTTATATTTCAAAAGGATATCGATTACCCTAAAATGCGTATACCCGGTGTCAAAAAGGTTTTGAACGCGGTAGACCGCAGCCAGATAGTCACGCTTTGTTAAATTGGGCAGGTCTGCCGAATCAATCAGAAAAACGGTATCTTCTAAAAGATCTTCTATAGCATGCTGAGCCATACGTTAGTATTTAATGCTTAGTTATATAAAAAAACGAATACAGCTGCTGATTAGTATCACCAATTTGATCAAAGGGATTAACTTTGGGCTTGTTTGTGATCCCGTTCGACTGCTGATTCAGACGTATACCTATTATTGCCATTTTAGATTTCGTTTCGTACCTTGAACTAATGAACATGGTACCAACGTTTTACGTTCCTCATCCTGCGTTAAGAAACCATATCAGTCATATTATGGTTGTTGAAGCTAAGTCTGATCAGGCTATACTCAATTTCAGTCCTTTTCCGCCAACGCCTCAGCATGCCATACATTTTTACCCAAGAGATGCGGTTACCGTTTTTAATGATAAAAATGGGCTTCAAAAACACCCGGGGAGTATCATTGTAGGGCCGCAGGTAAGTCAGGTGAATATTGCAATGGGCATGCATCACATTATTGTTTCTGTAGCATTCATGCCTGGTGGTATGCACAGGTTGCTAAAGATGCCTATGCATGAACTGTACGATGAACCTTTTGATGCGACCTTGTTATTAGGCCGCGAAATCGCCGAGGTGAACGAACGGTTACAGGAAGCACAAACTGCATTGGAAATGAAAAATGTGGTGGAGCATTTTTTTATGTACAAACTAGATCACTCTTCGCTGCTGCCTTGGGAACATGCTTTGAAAGCACAATTACAGGGAAGTATAGCTATAGAAAGTGCAGCTTCGTTAGCCTGCCTTAGTCTGCGGCAATATGAACGGCGAACGAAAGAAATTATGGGCTATTCACCAAAGATCTTTTCCAGGCTTGTTCGTTTTTCCAAAGCGTACCGGCTAAAAGAGCAGCAACCCCGGTTGAGCTGGACGAGTATTGCCCATAGTTGCGGATATTTCGACCAGATGCATTTGATCAGGGATTTTAAAGATTTTACTAATGCCCTTCCCGGAACAGTAGCCAAACAGATCGATAAGGCACCTGCGCTATTACAGGAACATCTGCGGATCTAAAATGTCGTTTTCTTACTATTTATGCCTGTCGCATTGAACTAGTTTTACAGAAAAACATAGTTATGAAATACACACTCGCATTATTAGGATTTATTTTATTGGGACTATCTACCAGGGCGCAAACAGATAATGCTGCTGTCGCAGCAATTGAAAAGCAGGTTGACGCAATGGTTGGAAGTTGGAACAAACACGACTACAGTGATATGAAAACCTATGCTACAGAAGATTGCAGCTGGGTTAATATAGTAGGCATGGTATGGAAGAATCGAAAGGAAGTAGAATACACCCATCAGTTCTATCATAACAATATGTTTAAGCAGACCACCATGAGGAAAAAAGGAGTCGCTGTTCGTCTGCTCAACCCATCCACGGCGTTGGTACACTTTACAAGTTTCGTAAGCGAGTTTACTACTCCCTCCGGGCAGAAGATGCCGGGCAGTGACAACATTGCATTGCTGGTATTTGTAAAACAAAAAGGAAAATGGCTATTAACCGCCGGTGAGAACGTAGTTATCGACCCAAATGCACAAAAGCATGACCCTGTTTTGCATATGGACAAATAAAAATAAACGATATTGGTTATCAGTAGTAAATCAAATTTTACTATGATTGAAATTGGATAAGCTGGCAAATAATCGACTCTCAACGCAAAGTGCTTAAGAAAGTGAATTCCAAGCACTCCAAATGAAAAAGCCCTTATTTTATTGTAAATAAGGGCTTTTTAATAGATATTAATTGATGTTAAGATGGTTAATCGCCTTTAAGTAGTACTAATCTGGATGGTAGGTAAGCCTTCACAGCTTAAGCGCTTGCCTTCAATATCTCTACCTTCTCCTGCTCACATTTTAACAGCAGCTCGTATAGCACCTCTTTTTCTTTATAGGCCTCAGTGAGCTGATCAAATGTTTGGATCAATTTTTCTAGAGGATTAAAACTGCATTCATAATATGCACTAGAATTCGGGCCAGCATTGACAACTTGACCAACTGTCGATTTAGATCCCTCATAATTGTGCTGGATGTTGAATATCGTTTTCTCCTCATCAAAATTACGGATAGCATCTGCAGGGATGTTCAGTGCCTTTGCAATCTGCTCCATTACCTCCTCATCAATCTTTTCTTTAGCTTCAAGAGAAGAGACTTTTTTCTGCGTCCACTCCTCTCCTAAATCCGCGGCAAGGCTCTCTTGTTTTATTCCTAATATTTCACGGAAACGTTTTACATTGTGGCCCTCATGGCGTTTTGCCGGGCGATTGGCTGTATCATTCATATGCTTCTTTTCTTATTGTAAATATACTATTAAAGACTTATTATTCCTATTTAATTAAATTATTTATTTTAATAGTCACGTATTTTACCTTTTAAATAAGCTAAAATAGTTAGCATTTCACTTAAATAGACAAGAGATTACTGGTTTATTTGTCGACAAGTAAATCAATAACAACATGAAAAATACGACAGCATTAACTTACAATCTCTTTAACTGTATTGCCGAATTAAAGGAATCAATCGCCTTGATTGCGGATACACTACAACCAGAAAAAATCTTCCTGATGGAGCAGGAAGAAGACAATAATACACCCAATCTGGTAATTATTATGCCGGAAATTGAGCAGGGCGATGCCGTGGAAATTCACCAATTAAAGGAGCTTAACCAGCTGACAAAACAAAACATCAATTTCAGGATCATTAAATGTACTACATACGAAGCGCTGTTTAAGGGTAGTCCCATTTACTTCACCGTAACCTGCAACAAACAAACTCTAGCTTACGACGATGGATATTTCGCAGTGCTAGAAGGAAAGGAAACCAATCTTTTTGCAGATAAAGAACAAGCATCGTTATGTTTTGACAGTGGAATGGAGAGAATGAATGAGCTTCTTGCTGAGGCAAAGACGTATAGTGAAAGTAATTCTAATCAGGCTGCCTTATGTTTATATACAGCAACGGTTACCTGTTTAAATACACTATTAACATCCCTAACAGGAGAAATTTCGTCAAAAAGCCAATTAAATGAACTTATTGAATCTGTCGCCCTGCTGAACTGCAGTGTTCATCAAATATTCACTGATGGCACCAGCACAGATGAAAGGCTGTTAAAAATCCTGCATGAAGCTAACAGCAGAAATAGCGTTAACACAGCTGTTGCTGTAGCTGATGTAGATGAACTGATCACAAGAATAAGCCTTCTTCAGAAAATAGCGGAAAGTACTTTTGCAGATTGGCTGGGCAGGTATGAGTTTTATTTTTTAAACAATGACATAGATGAATAAGCCACTGGATGAGTTTTCGAAGCTAAAGGTAGATTCGGAAACATACCAGCTTAGATTGGGAGGAGATGAAATCCTCCCGCTAAAAGAAGCTTGTATATATGGAACCATTGAAAGTGTAATTGGCGACGAGATAATAATGACGTCGCACTATCCCCTATTAATCTATACGCATCAAATTGTGTTGCATCCTGATCACATCCTTATTTCATGTGATTGTGGCTCAAAGGATATGCCTTGCGCGCATACCAAAGGTTTATTGACGCACCTGATCCATGAATACGGATCAGGTTATTTAAAACAATTACGGGAATTTCCATTCGATAATATGGAAAGGTATCGCCAGTTTTTCGACATCAAATACCGGAAGACCAGGGTGACTGTCAACGCTAAAGAGGAATTCGGGCATATTTATAACAGGGCTGGTAATTTTACAGTACCAAAACCACCGTATTGGACAGAACCACATTCGCCAGATGTGCAACCAAATAGTATGATTGGTTATGCGATGGGAATACTGGACCGCGATTTTGACATGCCATTCCTGATTCCCTATCATGGCCTATTAAACAAGGCTAAAACTGAAATAAAAAGCTTTACTAAGTATCTAGAACTGCCTGAACCTTATGGCGACTATTCTCCTGAACAGCGATTACTCAATTCATATTGTCAGGATTTTGAGCAGCTACGTCTCTCTGAGGCAATTCCTGAAGAAGAAAGGAATGAACAGGCATATAGCGCATTGAAAGAAAGAAACAGGGCATTGGGTTTTGCTTATTGGAAAGAACTGCTTCCTTTGTTAATCAAACAGCCACATTTACAACAGATTAACTTCTACAGAAAGGTAGATTATCAAAAGCAACCGGTGAAACAAGGTATGTACGTCATCTCCTATTCGGAGGAAAAAGTGCGGTTTAAGTTGATTCTGGAAGAGAAGAATAGTTATTACGTATTGCGCTGCCAACCCTATATTGGTGACAAAGCTTACGACCTTTACCGGGTATACCCCACAAGGGCTCCTTTTTTCTTCACGCTGAAACGGGATCCTACAGTCCAGTATCTTTTTTCAAATTTACAGGAAGCTGCTGTGATCAATTACCTGAAAGAAAGTGGATTTGCACTCTATATTTTAGCGGAAGATATAGAAGAATTTAAAAGTACGATATTAAAGGAATGGGCTGAATTATTTGTAATTGAAGGGGGCTAAAGTGCCCCATCCGCCAGAAACGAGTCTATTGCATTATGTATTAATTTGCGCTTTTTTCCATTTAACATATCCTGGAAGCTTAGTGAATTTTATAAACTTTTCTGGATCAGATACCGATTCAAGGCCCGCTATTTCAATATAACCGATATCCATTGCACTTGATTTCTCACCTAATAATGTGTCCACCAATAAATGAGTAGCCGTTAAAAAAGATTTTTTTTGCAATGGGTCATAATTTTCGACATAAACACGTAACCCTATTTTATCCGACGATTTACTTTCAAGCGGATCGAAGTACATTGCTTTTGCATCCATCTCCACATCATTATAGTTGACAATCCAGCCGGCTCCTGCCTGTTTAAATGCTATAATATTCCAGCGGTCCAATTGAGGGGCGTGTTTTATAAGTAGTTCGACATCAGCAAAAAAATCAATATCGCCTTCGGCAGTTATGATCAAATCCTGATTTTCATTCGGAAGGCCACCAATTAAAAAGTATAAATCGTCACAATATAAATGCAGGTGATCAAGAAGCTCATCCAAAAGATTTTCCTTTTCTGTTTCATCAGTAATTTGATCGAGAAAAAAATATTTAGCCTCATTCATTTTAAACCAATCCCAAAACTGTTGTACTTTATCCATATAATAAATGTTATAAGCTATAAATTGAATAGTAAAAACAGTTCAATATAGAATAATTAATGTGCTAATATCCTATTAGGGTCCCTTTTATTACTCAGCATCGTTTGGTAATTTCACCCCGAAAGCATATCTGGTATAGTCTGCCAGGCCGAAGGTATTGGTAAAAAGAACAGTAATAAAAGCGGAGAAAATTATGATGTGTTTTGTCATTTATTTTAAGATTGTAGCTAGTGCTTGTTGTAAAGATTCGCCACGAAGATTTTTAGCAATAATCCTCCCTCTGGGATCAATTAAGAAATTTTGCGGAATCGACCGGATTTCATACAATCTGGCGGCTTCATTGTTCCAGAATTTAAGATCGGATACCTGGCACCATGGCAAGTCATCCTTTGTTATGGCGGCCATCCAGGCGTCCTTTTTACCGGGCTGATCAAGTGACACACCCAAAACAGTAAAGTTCTTGTCTTTATATTTGTTATAGGCGGCAAGCAGATTAGGGTTTTCTGCACGGCATGGTCCGCACCAGGACGCCCAAAAATCCAGCAGCACATATTTTCCTTTAAAATCAGACAGCTTAACGGGTTTGCCATTTACATCGTTCTGCGTAAAAGCAGGTGCCATTTTACCAATAGCGGTGGGACCATCATCATATAACAACCTGGCGAATTGTACAGCGGAAGGACTATTTCTTACAACTGCAGAAAGCTTTTTGAAAATAGGTTCTATTTTTTGAGCATCTATATTTTTTCCAGCTAGCTCCTGAAGGGCCATTAAACTGATATAGGAATCAGGGTGTTGCTGTATGAAAAGCAATTTGAGGGAATCTGTGTGCTGACTGATCACCTTGAATCTTTCCATTGCAGATTTCATCGTGGCCGGGTCTTTCCTTTCCTTTTCTGTAGCCCTGCTCATGGAGAGTTGTATGTCTTTTTCAAATCTGTACAGATCCTGCATCACGGTGCGGTTATAAGCTGAAAAATCAGCATTCACGCTACCAGCGCTAACCTTTGCAGTTTTAGCGGAGTCGCTGCCAGTGACGGAGAGATCCCCTTTCTCCAAAAAGAATGTCAGAAAATCATCTTCTTTGAGCCAACCTTTATAGGCGGATACTTGTCTGTGGAGCACGAGAGCTACTTTCTGAGGCGCTGCGAGTTTACCTTTGAAGCGGAAACCGCCATTGGAGTAGGTTGCAGAATCAAGCATATGTTGATCTGTCCATCCATAGGAGGATATCAAATATGCCTTTGCAGGCTGTTTTAAATTGCTGAATGTAATATGAAGCTGGTATTCGCCATGCTGAGCAACAGCTAGCAGAGGGAATAAGATAGCTACAAGGATAAGTGTTCTTTTCATTGCGTAATTTTATGAAAACGGGATAGTGATGAAATACTATCCCGAAATAGAAATTATTGGATATAACCCGGATTAGGTTTCAAATTTGGATCCTGTATCAAATCGTTGGTCGGTATCGGAAAATAGGCCATATAACTTGCCCAGGTTCCACCTTTTGCGGGTGATACGACAGACATTACAGCATCAATGGTTCCTGTGCGTTTTAAATCAAAAAAACGATGTCCGCATTCAGTAAATAACTCAGTCTGCCTTTCCTTCGCAATCGCGGTAAGGAGTGTTGCCTGTGAATCATTGGTCGCAATTGGATTTAGCCCTCCTGCACGTGTGCGAATGGCATTCAAATCATCTACAGCTGTACCCTTGTTCTGCATGGCTCTTGCCTCGGCGCGTATCAGGTATTGTTCGCCGAGCCTGAAAAGCATCTCATATTCCGCGTTGACAACAGCAGATTTGTATTTGTTTGGGAAATAGTAAAGCGTTGGTACTGTACTGGCAACGGTAACCTTACGTACCCAGTTTGTTAAGCGTCCGTCGCCCGCCTCAAAGGCACTGAGTAACTGGTTGCTCATCGCAGCATAAATATTGAAATTTGATGGTCCCTGGGGAGGGTTGATCACTGCAGGCATTCCATTATTAAAGAAAGCATATTCGCTGCTTACCCGCGCACTCTGCGTTGCGAGGGACAAAATTGTTTCCTTACTATTGGCATTGAACACTTGCGCAAGGGGTAACAAGGCATAATTCGCATCAGCGATCAGCGCAGTGGATGCAGCCTCAGCTGCGACCCAGTCTTTTGTATAGAGATACATGCGGGCCAATAGCGCAGTTGCCGCAGCTTTGTTTGGCCTGACACGGTTTGTAGTAATCAGACCATAGCCATTTTTATAATCAGTACTCAACAGCGATTGTGCAAGTTTAAGATCGGCAATGATCTGCTGCTCAACTTCGGCCTGTGGTGCCCTGGCCAGTTTATTGTTTACTGTATAATCATTGGTCAGTGCCAATGGTACATCTCCATAATAGTTCACCAGCAAATGATAAAAGTATGCTCTTAGAAAATAACATTCGCCCAGCCACTGCTCTTTAAAGGCCAGATTTCCCTTGCTGCTGGTAATCCCCTCTATTGCGGTATTGACAACAAAAATTTTACTGTATAGCGCAGACCAGAACGGACTCTGTCCGGTCTGAACGGCGTTTTTATAAAAAGCATCTCCGAAATTTCCGGGTGCCAGATTTCTGAGCTCATCGGTAAACAATCCTGAAGTGTAGGAAATGTGGGTACCTGCTCCGCCATTGAATGGTCCGGAGGTATTCATACCCAGAAAAACACCAGTTACAACAGTGGAGACTGTGTTATCAGAATTGTATACCTCTGCCGCTGCAATCTTGGTGGCGGGAAGTTGTGTATCGTTCAGGTATTTTTCACAGCCGCTTAGGGTAAAAGCAAGTAGTAGGGTGAACAACTGGACAAATCTGGTGACAGTATTTTTTTTATTGAATTTCATGATCAATAGCTTAAAGTGAAAGGTTTAACCCAAAAGTGTAGATACGCAGTGGCGGGATCACACCAGCATTAAGATTCTCCGGATCCAGGCCGCCAAAATTAGAAATGGTCAACAGGTTTTGCCCCTGGGCATAAACGGAGAAGTTTTTAACATGGAGTGCCTTCAGCAATTTTGGCCCAAAATTATAACGGAGACTGGCATTCTGTAAGCGCGCATATTTTGCACTGCTATAGGCACCGGTACTGTTTACGAGTAAGTTTTGGCGCGCATAGCCGCCAAGGCCGGCAGTCAGTTTAGGGATATCGGTCTCATCGCCGGGTTGCTGCCAGCGACCTAACCATTCTGTTGATCCATTGAGGCCAAAAAGGCCGAAAGGGAAAACGGTTTGCCCCAGGAAATTTTTCCCCATCCGGCTGGTATAGGTAAAAGAGAAATCCAGGGTCAGGTTCTTAAAGGTAAAGGCATTGGTGAGGCCACCAAAATACTTTGGTGAAAGATCTACAAACTCGGTTTTATCTGCCTGGCTTAGTCTGGAGGTATAATCGGCGGTCTCCCCTTTTGCATTGGTAAAATTGTAAAAACCGGTCTCTGGATTTACACCATTATACTTGTAGAGTAAAATACCGGTAACGGGCTTGTTCAGGACATAATTGGTATTCTGGTTGCTTTGTGAAGGCACGCGCAACAACTTACTACTTGGCAGGGAAATGTTAAAGCGGGTACTCCATGTAAAGTTCTTGGTTTTCACATTGGTGGAACTTAAACTCATTTCCAGTCCGCTGTTACGGATCAGCGCATCTGAGTTGAGGGAATAACTGGTATAACCTGTTA
>Ga0247814_10002357_pt1 | contig 10474 bp, 8 predicted proteins | sample UWRJL179409R1_FD_179947 | JGI IMG/M metagenome (GOLD analysis project Ga0247814, IMG submission 179947) | Plant litter microbial communities from Arlington Agricultural Research Station in Wisconsin, United States - UWRJ-L179-409R-1 | ecosystem: Environmental > Terrestrial > Plant litter >... | reverse complement strand
TTTACATTCGCAGCCGAGAAAATCATGAGTCTGGCACCCGTCTGTCGTGTCTAGTCGGAACAGATCACGTAGCTCCGCTGCTGAAAAGCTAGCCTCGTTCTTTTTCCCATCAACAACACTGTCCGCTAATCCCATCTTTGTTACTTGTCGCTGATATATTTTCTCATCCATACCTCCTGCCATCAGAAATCGATATATTTTCACTGGCCGCTTTTGCCCATCCCGGTGGATTCGTGCCATTGCCTGAAGGTCCGTCGCAGGATTCCAGTCGACGTCAAAGAGAACTAGACGGGAGGCTCCTATCAAGTTGATACCAGCCCCTCCAGATTTGGCGGAGAGAAGGAAAGCAAAATTCTTGGACGCCGGCGTGCGATTGAAGTTATCAACAAGACCCTGTCGTTTTGCTGAAGGCGTACTACCATCCAGACGGAGAAATGGTAGAGACAAGCTTGCTAGATGCTGTCCAAGAATGTCCAAAGTTGAAGTGTAGTTAGAAACAATGACGATCTTCTCTGTAGTTTTGGTGGAGAGCTGTTTCAAAAGTCGATCCAAAACTCGGAACTTGCTGCTAGCCATTACCGGTCGCTTCTCGAGAAGCTCCCTTGGTATAATTTCGAGAAGTTGGGCAACATTGGAATTGACTGGCACTGGTCCATCCTTTTTTATCAATAAACTGGGAGCATTGCAGACCTTTTTGAGGATCGTAATGAGTTGCAACGAGGCTTCTGCACTGCCTACAACCCGATCAAACATAGGAGACCCAAGAACGTGCTCATATACCTGAACTTGAGCCTGGGTTGGCTTGCAGAATAGGATATACTCTGATTTAGCAGGCAGATACTTGGACAAAAGCTCTGCTGTGCGGCGCAGAATAAACTGCTTAGTGATAACTGACAACTCCTCTTCTCTTGCGCCGCCCTTCTCAATATCTCTTTTTGAAGCCCCAGGCTGTCTGCTCTTTAATATTGGGGCCTCGAATTCCCTTTTGAAGGTGTTAAAAGTTCCAAGCAGCCCAGGATTTATGAAGTCGACCATGGTAAAGAATTCTGAGAGGTCGTTTTGAAGTGGTGTCCCAGAAAGTATTACTCGTCTCTCTGTATTGAGAGCTCGAATTGCCTGAGCAGACTTATTTTGGGCAGTTTTGAGCCGATGACCTTCATCTGCTATAACAATATCAATCCCACCACCTTTTTTCAACTCATCTTGTACAGTCCTCAGTTTCTCGTACCCAATAATCATGACACTATAGCTTCTGCCATGAGTGAAGTCTGTAAGTCTTATTTTCTTATTCCCATCAGCAACCAAAACTCCTATTCGTTCGTTGCCCAGCCATTTCTGGAATTCCTTCTTCCAATTGGTGATGAGTGTAACTGGGCAAACAATCAAAGCTTTCTTGATAACACCCTGCGAGCCGTGGATTGGATTTTGTTTCAACAGTGTCCAAATCAACGCTATGGTTTGTAGTGTCTTACCTAATCCCATTTCATCTGCTAAAAGCGCACCTTGCCCGTTAAAATCTCGCATGCCCATGACACACTCATACAAAAATTTGACACCTTCTCGTTGATGTGGACGAAGATGCTGACCCAAAATAGGGTCTAATACAACATCTACAATCTGCCTACCCTTTGGGCAATCATCCGGCCTCTTCATGACCAAAGCATTTGGAGCACTTGGGCTGTGACGAGGTGTTGGCGAACCATCCTTGTTCTGTGGAACCACCGTATGTGATAAAAGGGGGTTCTTGAATTGAGATTTCATGGCTGTACTCTTATGTGTGCTAGCGCCATAAAAGCTATTAGCTGGTATCGCAGATTTGTCATCTTCTTCCTTCTTTCTAGAGATTAGCGGCTTGCCATTGCTAGCTGGTAGTACGATCTTTGCTGTGTGAGGTTTTGGTGTTGATGAAACTTTAGGTTCTGGGGTGGCAGTAACCGGCACTCCCCCTTTGAGAAATGGTCGTCCAGCTAGAAAGTCTGCTTTACTGACAATTGAGTCTACTTCGATATCTTTACCTCCAATACTCAAAGTGCTACCCGGGAGCAAAGGGTCGTTGAACATAGTGCGGCCCATTTCTCTCCCTGATATATCCTGCAGATAGGCATATCCTCCCCTAACAGACAAGATACCATCTCCATCCCATGTCTTGTGTTTTTTTGCTGTGAATTTACGCCTACGTCTGATTGTTGGTCATCATTTCGGAGGCTTCATGAAGCTTGACAGATCAATTGATAGGACATACCATAACACCATGTAATATCTCTCTAACCCATCAGCGGCAGAACAGATATCATCTACTTGTACATTGGTAGGGTTCTTGACCACCAGCAAAGGCTTTCGTGGAGCTCTGGCAGCTAAAGATATGGCGGGGACCCTCTCTGGAGAAGGACCTTGAACTTCATGTACCAACAACTTTCGCTTTTTGAACGGGCGGGCTTGTACTTCTTCGTCAGAGTCTGGCACGATCTCTGTGTCTGAGTCTGGTACAATTGTTAAATCAACTGTAGACGGTTGAGGCCTCTTTAGCAGAGGCGGCTTGAAAGGCTTAAACATTGCGACAATGTGATGATATGAGCACTTCGAAGCCAAACGCGAAATAACGCGCCCGCGTCTTCAACTACGTGGGGCAGAACGCGCAGCACGTGATTAGGAGCCTGGGCGCCATTTCTAAAGGTCCACAACCGCTAGCTCAAAATAGGCAATTCGTAACCGTCAGAGCAGTATAAACGGGTACGGAGTACTCGGAGAGCATCATATCATTCTTTAATATTTGTTTGTAAAGACCGATTCACTCTTTACTCTACGTCTCAGTTTATCTTCTTTCCCTACTCTGTTAACAATTATGTTTTTCATACCCCAGAATATATGTTTATCGTAGGGTATTGTTTCATCATATCTAGATCTCTGATTTGGCAGGCCACCCACGAATTTCGCATACACTTGTGACATGTGGATTATGAGCAATTTTTTATTAACTCGAACTCAGATTATGGTGTTTCCTATCTCCTGAGCATACCGTTTCGCACCTATTGTTTAAGATTTTGTCGCTTGCCGATATATAGTTAGCAATAGTTGGTTGTGGAGTTCCTCCGCTACATTGTCGGGATTGCTTGAGCCTCTTAACTCTTTTTGTCTTCTAGTAGAATATCTACCGCTCACATATATTCTGCGCTACACCACATAACGGTTGATGAATATACTCAGTACTCGAAAGCTGAGACAAGCACACTCCTGTACCAAGGGAAGAACATACGGATTCAAAGTGGTGGTAGTTTTGCCCATACAACCCCAAATTCTCGTCGAAGATAGCTACCAGCTCCTTCCATAATAAGGATGCTGGAGCATCTGGGGCCGTTTATCCTCGCCTCACTCTCTCCTGTGTCACCGTCTCACATAGCAGAACTTGCCATCATGGTCAATAAATCTAGAACACGGGATGAATAGGCCCATTCATTGTCATACCAGGCAAGGATTTTAAAGAACTGTTCGTTGTTAGCACATCACTAATCACGACGAGGATGGGTACAACGCGAGCCTACCCTAGAATTTAACTCGACACAAGCTTCTGCGTCGACAACGCAGCTATGTGGGTTTCCTTGGAAGTCACAGCTCACCAGCTCATCACGCTCGACTTTTAGAACTCCCCTTAAAGCCCCTGCAGATGCTTTCTCCAACGTGGATATGATTTGGGCAAGCGAGGTATCCTTTTCTAGGTTGATCGTCAAGTCTACCAAGGAGACGTTATTTCTGGTCATAATCAGCAGGATGATCAATATTTCATCAGTTGGAGGTTTGAGACATACGTAGGGACACGTAGGGAGATACCAGTAAGCTTCCCCGTTAGTTCTGGAAGGACCGCAGACACTGCGCTAGCGGCGCCGGTAGTAGTAGGGATAACATTGCCTAGCACCGCTCTGCCGAGGCGGCGTCCACGTTTACTATATCCGTCAAGGACGGGCTGAGACTTAGTGGACGCATGAACAGTCGTCATTAAGCCTTGTACGATGCCAAAATTGTCGTTGAGAACCTTTGCAAGGGGAGCCAGACAATTAGTAGTACAGCTCGCACAGGATAGTACTTTGGGTAAGGGATGGGCATGTTGGTTATGGGACCGTGAAAGTGCCCGGGTATGAGCAAGGCCATGAGTATTGACACCACAAACGAAGGTTGGAGCATCTTTGCTTGGGGCGGAGATCAGGACCCCCTTCGCCTTACCGAAGTCGACGTGTTGTTGAGCTTGTTCTGCAGTGGTAAATTTGCCAGTGCTTTCGATGATATATTCGGCACCTAAAGCACTCCAGTTCAATAGCTTGGGATCACGTTGTGAGGTTAGGTTTACGAGCTGGCCGCGAACCGACAAGGTGGTGGGATCGACGGGGAAGATCTCCTCGGGACTGAGGACACTGGTACTCAAAGGGCCATGAGTAGAGTCAAAGAAGATCTGATAGATGATGTCGTCCACAGATGCACAGGTATGATTGATCGCGACAACGCGCATGTTCTTGCGCATGAGAGAGTTCCGAAAAGCAATGCGGCCTGTGGATGGAATGGAACACAGTTAGCTAGCTGAGAAAACTGGGGTTTATCCAAACGGTTAAGTCCAAAGGGGAATGATGGAATACCCTCCAAGCAAGTAAGGTTACTGACCGATTCTTCCCCATCCATTGATGCCTACCTTGATGATGTCTTTCATATCCCCCACAGGAGAAAGGGGAAGGCGGTTAGGTACAATTGCTTCGCCATCATGCAAATTTAGGTAGGCAACTGTCATGATTCAAAGTTGAATGGTGAAATGCGGTATGGAAGAATGGTGATTTTGGTCAATCAGATCATTCAGCTTATAAGTGCCGTGTAGCAGAGATATATATATTATGTACTGTATTTCAGATCCGCATTTCGGCTTATAAGCTTCTATCTAACCTTACACGTACTTTGATGCTGGCAAACACCCGATGACTTCCTTGACGAGAGCGGGTTTCCCCGATCCTTCATCTATGGAATCCATCTCGAGGAACGAAGCTGGCGTAGGCAAATACTAACTAATGTGCGAGGGTCGAGAGGTTGGTCGATGCCATGGACATCAGCGGAAAGTGCTTTTTGGGGAGGTAGAATACTGTCGCCCAATGAGGTAGTGGCAAGGAGGATTGCTGTCCTCTTGACCATCTCCAAACTCATTGTAGGAGGAGGGAGGGGAGGATGGCTCGGATGGGTACGGCTCAGGCAATGTCGGATATTAGAATTCCCGATTGTCGGCTCCACCGCCGGCCCCCGCCCCGGCTTAACCCCTCTACTCCGCAAATGGAGGCGGACGGAACTTTCTTTCTCCGGGATTCAGCCCGCACGAACGAATGTCCGAAGTCGACGACAAAAGTTGACGGGACCAGAGAAAGAACGACTGGGCACGGACATATAGTAGGGCTGTCAAGCGTATTCTTCTGGATTATCCCCTCCCCGGTTAGCGAGCAATAGGATGGTATATGGTGGTACCCCATAACCTTACTCCATACTTGGCTATGTAACCGCAAAATGGTACGTTGCCCTTCTTCCGGATGAGCATCACCATGCCTCACCATTTCACGTGTCCTGCCTGACCTCAAGGATATAGGAGCAAACAAATCCAATTGCCTGTGAGCTCTGTCGGACCAAAAAGTGCAAAGTAAGATAGTGTGTCCCTTGTCGTGTTTCTGTCACCCTGTTCTGTCCAGAAGGAACCTTTGTTATAAGAAAGAATTCTAACGAACAGTGTGATCGAAAAATGTAAGCTTCTTACCTATCTTGGCGTTGCTTTCGCTTTCCTCCCGCGCCACTCAGAATCTAAGTGTGTCTCCGTCAGACCAGCCTGTACACCTTGTCTGTCCTCCGGCTCAACGTGCCATTATCCTCCAAGCATTAAAAGGTTTGTCAACATAAGACCTTTCTGAATAACCAGACTTCATAAGCAAAAGTTACCCAACCAACCAATCAATCTATGTACTGATAATTTGCCATCGTTAGGGGCATCCCATCGGGGTATATAAATCATCTAGAGCAACGGCTCCTCGAGACCGAATTAGCTCTTCTCGAGACGTTGTCCATAGCTAGTTCTTCTTTTCAAAACGCCAATGATCAACCAGCTGTATTGGTCGACCGTGATAGCTTTTTGGAGTACGGCACATCACAATCTAAAGAAGTAAAATTAGAGGAATGGAAGCGTTTTCCGCTTGCGTTGGCAGACCAGCGCCAAGTTTGGTTACAGGAAAAGATCCGCATCAGTAATTTGAAAAAACAACCGCCAAGCTCCTCCGAACAGTTGCCTAACCCTCCGGAACCAGACCATCAGTGGCCGAGATCGTCTCACTTTCCAAAGTCACAGAGTACCTCACCAGAGCAAGCGCAGAAATGGCATTTCATGCACCACGGCACCCACGATGCACAGGGGATGATATTCGAAGATTATCCAATGGGAATGAATGAGGAAGCGAGGTTGGATACTCATGATAATGCAGCAGGGAACCATGTCCAACCATCGGGCAGACTTCTGGAAGATGATATATGGACAAGCACCCCGATATCACAGCAGGATCATGGAAGCATGTTGGATCCGATTGAAACTTTGGACGGAGCTTATAATGAAAATTCATTTACGGAAAAGTCTAGCCCACTGAGAGGCCGGCCACTATCTGGTGCACTTTTCAAACCGGTTTCGGTCGCCAGGTCTGACGACGTCGATACATTACCGCCGATACGCAAGCAGCGCAGCTCAACGTCGCATAAATCCGGGCAACAGGAGTTGGACGTAGAACGGATATCTGCAGATGAACGGCACAAATACTTTTAGATACCAATACAGGTTGGGGAGACAAGATTCTCACGGAACACTGCCATGAAAGGATACACATACTGTAAACCTAACCAAATTCACCTCCGAAAGGTGCATAGTGGCCATTGTTACAACAAAGGGCGTTTCATTGCTCTGCTTGGTATATAGCATATCATCACTATTCTTCCTTCCGCAGTTCGCCATGTTGGGATTTGTCAGTTAGTAGTTCATTACCTCTTTACTTCACAGTCCAACTATGGGGGATCGGACGGTTCCCATGATGTACTGGATGGATGCTGCCACACGTAGAGCGCTAAGAAGAGCTAGAGGAAGGTAGCTCCAAGATAAAGGGGCCGATTAGATTAAGGTGAATAAATAGAACTCATCTACATCTACAGTAACATTGTCTTGCTCCAATATTATATATTTGGGACACAGAGATGACATGCGAGTAAAATGTATTCCTTTGCTCTCATACATTGCCGCTAGTCTTTTCACCATGCATGGCTTGGGACTAGTGCCCAAGGCTTGGTTCAACTCATCAAGACAATAATAGCATGGTGGAGATTATTGGCATGCGGGGTTTGATGTTGGGATGGGGGTAGCATGCCGCTATGCGGAGGAGACGAGTCTCCACTTGAGAATTTGCTTAGCTAATAATGACTGGACTACTCCAAGCTAATCACAACGACAATCTTCTCTGCATATTCCATGAAAGTTAAATCAATATTACTGCGACCCATTACCCTGATTGAAGTTCTTACCAATGTTGATTCTGATGGCCAAGAGTATATGAAACCCAAAAGCAAAGTACCATGCCGTCGAGGATACGGCTAGCCTCAAAAGACTAGACTCTATCTAAACCACTTAGGACTAGACATCTCACCACAAGTACGATGCCTCTGGAGCAGTCACATCCTGGCAAACGGCGGGATGTTGTAGAGGTGATGGAAGAATTCGTAGATGGGACAGCAGAGCCTCCTGCTAAAAAGAGGCGCATTTTCTTGCAAACCATGGGCCAACAGCTGCGAGAAGTAGGCGTAGGCTCAGGAGATGCCACCTCCCCATTTGCCCAAAGCCTGGGACGTGGTGGATCAGTCACATCCTCTGTAAATGATTGTCCTACAGATAGATCCCAAGGACGACAGGTTCAGATTCAGACTCCGGAAAGTGATGCAGTTCCTGGGGAGGATGATCAACTCCTTACTGGGGCAACGATGAGCGCGTCGAGAGCTCTCTGGCAACAAGACGAAATCCTCGAAAATCCTGTTTCCGATGGCAGCGATGCATTCAAATTTGATGATCTCATTACCTGGACGCGCAGCTACTTTGATCATTGGCACCCAGCGTATCCGTTCCTTCACGCTCCAACGGTCCTAGAGTACTTTGATCTTGTTGTCCAACATGGAATACAAGAGGTGGCGGAATCTTCGCCTCACAAGCTCACTATTATTCGTTCCATCATTTCGATATCGCTTGCTGATCGTAGGCAAACAAAAGTAGTCGCACGCCCGGTTCCATTACAGCTTGTTTTCCCAACTGTTAATGCTGCTGTTCAGAGTATCCAATCTTTGCTGACCGATGAAACTTCGATACTTTCTTTACAAGCAGTTGTTAGTGTACAGTTACTACTAATCTCTATGCTGCGTTATAATGCAGCTTCTCGTCTCGAAGGACTCGCTGTCCGCATGGCATTCCACTTAGGGCTCCACAGATGCCCAAAGCAATTTACAGCTATCCCAAAGAAGGATGCAGAGCTGAGACAACGGCTGTTTTGTTCAATGTATTGTATAGACCGTTACATCTGTATCCGACTCGGTGTCCCTCTGGCTATCCGAGATAGTGAAATAGACGCATGTTTTCTGACATCGGAAAGACACGGAGATGCATCTCATGAGCCATCAGGTATGGTAGAAATATTTAAACATTACCGTGATGCTCTAGCTACTAAGATGTTGTAGATAAAGACAACCGATTGGATTTACTGGAGTTTTTAGCCAAGCACGCCAAGATCAGGGGGTCCATCTCTGAATTGCGGAATAAATCTTTATCAGAAAGGCATCCGGAGGTAGATGAAGCTGTAATTATTGGCGCAGAACTTACCAAATGGTGGAATGAGGTCGAAGAATACCTTGAGACGAGAAGCGCTGGCTCCTCACAGATCAGCCGTTACCACCAAGTAACTCTTGTTGTTCTCAGACACGAGTCTGTCATCGCTCTCTATAAGCATACTCTTGCAACTTCGAAACTAAATTCAGCATACGATGCTGCACTGCAAAACTGCGTCAGTGCTTCTAGATCAATTGTCACCACTTTGCATGGAGCTTTGGGAATGAAAGGAGATCTCCCGGTTTCCGAGGCCCCTGGAGATTCAGACCACTGTGGTCTTCTCTGGCCGTCCTTTACTTGGGCTGTATGGATGAGCGTATTTCTCGTTATGCATGCTGCAAATGAATACCAGGTTCCTCAAGCTGCAGCAATCAGGTAAAGTCCCATGGCGTCGAGATTTTAACCATTGTAGTAGACCACTCTAACTATGTCCAGGCTATCTGATCGCGCTCTTGAAGTTCTGAAGCACCTCACCCTACGAGGTAGCAATTGGCCTAACGCATGTGCTGCCGCAATCCGCGATTTGCGTACAAAGCTCATCACAAGAAAAAGCCGTTCAAATCCGGGTATTAGGTACGGCCACAGCACGACCAACGGGGGCGAACAGAGCCAGTCCATGCTTCATGCGTCTTCAGGATTAACCTCGCAGCAAAGCGGCCATAATAGTGGTTCTCGAACCCCCTGCAACACAATACCTCAACGTGAACAGCAGCAATATCCAAACATCGATCGGTCAGTCTCGGCATCCAAGCAAGCCATATTCCGCTCGCATCAAGATTCAGGCACCGCACAAGCTCTTGTAGACCTGCAACAGGCTAATAAAGATTCATCGTTACAACATCAGCAACAGCTGGCCAACCTGTCGAGCATAACGCAGTCGCAGTTTGCGCGTCCCAGCTGGACGTTTAATGAGCCGATGCCAAGCTTCAATGTTGACGGAGCTGGATATTCGTACAGGTTCGGGCCGCAAAATCAGATTGTACCAGATCTGCAGATGCAGAGTTGGGAAAATTCAGAGTTACTACATGAGATGGATACACCATTTTGGATAAGCAACGACCAGTGGTTGGGTATTGGGGGCTCCGGCAATAGATATTCGTAATGGATAATCAGGAGGGGGGTGTTTCATTAACATCCGGATTTGATCAATAAGCTTGGGGCTCGCCCACGTGTATATGTTTTTCTAGTTACGAAATCTAATGATCCAAGGTCAGTATTATGAATTTGAAGGTAGCCGGCTACGGTGTTTGTGGAGAATCAAAGTCAGTCTGACTTGCAATTAATATAGAGTTTAGTTTGAACAAAAGTTTGAATTTGCGTATATATATATGAACAAAGATAACTCTCACGCATTCAATTTTGTGAACACAATGTGAAGCATTATGTTACCCGTGGAACTAATAATTGCCATTCGCCTCTTCGTGAAAATCATGTAAAACAGATGAGTCTGATTGTTTAGTAGGCGTAGAAAATGGTGCTTGTAGGATCTTCTCTTCTTAGCTTATTATTTGTTCGCTTGAGCCAGAACTTCATTGCCCAAGCGGCCGCGATGGAGGCGAAGGCGAA
>Ga0247814_10002356_pt1 | contig 10476 bp, 11 predicted proteins | sample UWRJL179409R1_FD_179947 | JGI IMG/M metagenome (GOLD analysis project Ga0247814, IMG submission 179947) | Plant litter microbial communities from Arlington Agricultural Research Station in Wisconsin, United States - UWRJ-L179-409R-1 | ecosystem: Environmental > Terrestrial > Plant litter >... | reverse complement strand
GGTTACTATGATTGTTGTTCTCACGATGCTCTGCGGAAACGAAAACAGAAATACCTTCCTCGGTTTTGTGGCCTAGAGGCTCCTCGGGGGAATAAGTACCCTCTTGCAGGCATACAAGTTGCTTCAGCGGCTCCTTAACTGCAATAGAGTGCTCAACCCTCTTGTGAGTAGTTATAGAAGGCGGAAGTGATGCTCAGGTGCTTTCCTTATCCCAGATGGCTGCGAAATAACAGGACTACCATTTTCGGCTCTTGACCACAACAAACAACACTTCATCGAGCAGCAAAATCAAGAACAGACAAAAGTGAAACGAATCAATTTCATTGCGTTGCTAAATCCCTTAAAAATATCCTAGGTTTTATATCCCTGCCCAAATTTCCACAAATTGCAAAGGCAACAAAATAATACCCGACGCGTTTCCTTCCCCAGGAAGCACAAAGTAAATAAACCCAAAAGCTGTTCAAGTAACCTGAAAAGACACGTCCCTACAAAAGCCAAGCGACATTTCTACCTCGGTCATCTGTGCTCTAACTGTTCATATAAAATGATTTAGCATCGACCGGTGGCAGATCTGGCGATTATGGGCAAGGAGGCAGGTTGTCATCGCTGGCAATTTGACATGCGTCTCCCTCACAAGCAATCAGGCAGGCTTCAAACGTTATCACAGCTTGTTGATTTGGCGCTCCGTTTCCTGCAGTGAGGGCAGTAGTGAATTGATAGTTTTCGACCGACTGCACGACGCCAGTATCCCTACAGGAGGAAGTCTTTTGGCCGCTCACTCGAACGAGACTTGCTATGGCTCGGATACCGCAAGTGATTCCCCCAGCGGGACAAATGACTGTGGCAGTCGATGCTGAGCCTGTTTCGGTCGCCCACCTGGCATGGTTAGACAGTTTTCTGACTGTTTTAGTTGAGTTGAGGACTTACGTAGTGCTGAATCCAGCGTTGGCAGCGACTCCGAATATTTTTCCAATGTCAACGCTGGCAGTAAAGCCAGCTTCAACCGTGTATGCGATACTTCTGCGCCTTGTTAGCACTGGACTGGAAATGTTTACCCAGGTCATGGAGTACATACGTGGAATAGGAAACTTCTTTGTCGAGCTGACAGACTTCGTTCTTGAGCGACGCGCATCTCCATCCGGTGGGTTGTACAGGATCCCTACAGAAGATCAGAGGTTAGAAGGATTGCAAATGAAGAAGAAAATGAGGGATCTGAAGAGCCACTTACGCAATGAACGGTGCGGTTACCTCCGTGACGCTGTAGTCAATGATGATTTCTCCGAAGAAAGGATCACCGCCTTGAGGGGTAGGCACTGCGGAAGCAGCCATGGCCCATAGAGAAATAGAAAAAAGAACCTTATTTGCAACGTTGAAGATCATTTTGAAATAGAGCGACGTGGTAGAAAATGTCAATGAGAGTTTGTTGGAGGTGTTGAAGCGTTGTGAACTTATCGTGGGAGACTCTGCGATGAGGAATTTTACCAGAGGAGAGAATGGCCATCTTTATACTTTGCAAAGCAACATCCAGCTCTAGGATTCTTAGATTGAGAGTGTTGGATGATCACTGAAGTCCAACATACTCACATCGTCATTGTACTTCTAATGCTGCACATCTGACTGACGGGTCACTGCGGAGCCTTGCTATTGCAAGGCGTTATCGACAGGGCTTTGCACACTTCCAACAACTATGAATAGAACCGGTGAGCATCAAAAGACTTGATAGAAAGCTTCCAACTAGTCAATCAGTTAGGCAGCATCGAGGGTTTCCCAAGTCCCGTAGGGAAGCGTCCTACGTAAGTTGACCCAGTGCTGGTTGCAAACCGGTCAGACCACCCATATTTGGGGGTAACTAATGTATTATCAATAAGAATCCCAATCATAAACATGCCTATACGCTCCCCGAAAAGGATTCACGCTATGTAGGAGGCCGGAGGGTCGGAGAACTTTGCGGCTCGCTTAGCTCAATTTCCTACCTTGAGGTTACCTTAGCCATAGAGTGCTGCCGAACAACTTCAGAATGACAAAAACGGCGGGAAACATATGGACCTCTAGCTACAAAGGGCGTTGGGATTGATTGTCTGAATAATTCTCGATCTTAGTCCAATCTCAGCTGTCTATCTTTGGCAAGTTGGCAAAATCTATTAGGTCTTCTCCACGGGGGGTGATAATCTCCAAGGAAGAGACACTCCAGGTTGGAGAGACCAAAGCTATCCGAACAAAATTACTTCGTAGCAGGCCACTCCCTTATTCGTTCAGTGGCCCTTGCTATAGAGAGACTTCGAGGAAGCTTGGCGTAATAGATCGGCCTAGGCCTAACGAGATTCAATAGAAGTCACGGCCAACATTCAGTATTAGGGCCATCTTTGTCATCTCTATAGAAGTAGTTACCATCCTGAAAAGGGCTCAATGTCCGAAGGCTGTGTTGATGTACCACCTCCGTGGAAACCAGTGAGTCAATGATCTTCTGCAGTCCGGCCATATCTATGACAATGCTGCCTATGACGGTCTGAATAGGTGGCCCGCAATCATATGTAATCATCTGCAGATCTGGTCATCCATAGGCGCGCGAGGCGCTGTGCAAGCAAACTTTGAAAATGTGTCAACATAGAATTCCCCAATCCTACCCTACGGAGGTAAAATAGCAATGTATACTTGGTACTCGGCTGATGTATTCCCACCAAGCTTTCTCGACATTTCCCTCTAGCGAAGGGCAAACTACCTAACAAATAAGGAGTCTTGAACTAGGGAAATCTTACTGTATTACGTAAAGCTTCCTAAAAGTCTTGACGGAACTAATCGGCCTGCTACAAAGTATGTTGTGTATTCAACTTCTATCCTTTGAATTGTAAGTTGGAGGCTAGATATCAGAAATAGAACCTAGACTTGTGTTTATTTAAGTCTAGCCCTCAAAGACGAATTGAAACCGCAGAACAATTAGAGCTATACAGATTTGATCCGGCGCAATTCTTAAGCCGCTTAAGAACCACGCCCACGTACTGCCCGTAACATCAAATCGGGCGCCATTAATTCTCCGAAACAGCAGCCGAGGCTTCCGGAAGGAATGCCAATTCGGTGGCTCGTGTTATTCTGCGGGCCAAACATTCACTTTGTATATTGACGTCAACATCATATGGCTTGGGTTAAGGTAAGTCAGATTTTGTAGTGGTCGCAATCCGATTGCATGGGCGTGTTTTATGTGACGCTACGCTTAAGATTACGTCGGGTCCGCAGCAAACGTACCAACGGATTGGGACTTGGCAGCGCTTACTATAAGACAATCTTTTTACCTTTTGTGCCACCCAACTCCAACAAATTCCGTCGAGCGGCGCCTAGCGCTTATTCCACAGAGACCTCTGACAACCAAACATCGAAGGCGACATGCAAATCTACCTCTCGCCTCCCTTCAACTTTTGTTCAACCTACTTTTTCCTCTCATTCCAATCTGTAGAATATTTGAGAAATCTCGAGCAATGGCAAATTGCACAGCAACTACACCAGTCCAAGGCCCCCCTTCGCATATACAACAAAGCCCCAACGGGTGGTCCTGCACGGTGTACCAGTCATATCCTAATGCAAATCTCCTACTAGAAACGTGCTGCAATACGACAACGAACAACATTGTTCCCAACTCCTTGAAGAACTGGACAGACACTCCCAGTGGCACTGTAACAATTACAAATTATACTGCCAAGAACGGGTGTGCATACGAGTAAGTCTAATTTGCGGTCGCCTATTCTTGCGAGCCTTTATGGGGATACAGATTGAGAGCGACTGTATAAAATATTGTAGCTGATATTCCCCAGATATTGCGACACTACGGGCTCAGGTAGCAACAACATGTTCGTGAAATGCGTCGATACAAGGTTCCCAGATGCGGCAGGAGCGTCTTGCTTTTTTGACGGGAAAGAAAAATCCAGTGGGAATATTGAAGCCCCAGGAAGAGGACTTGTATTGTTGGCGCTTTGCTTACTTTCGATTCTCTTGTGAGGACAGGAGGGAGATGAGAGAATGCGTATCGAAGTGCGCGGTTCTTGTATAGGTGTCAAGTCATTCGTCAATAGCGAGGCCCCTTCAATCCATAGCACTCACATATATATATTTCTTTTAGTTTTTAGAATCGCCTTGAAATCCTCCTTTTCCTCTAATACTATAATGTTAACTTATAGTTTAACTTTATATGTATGTTTAGTTTAAGTTTATATTCTTATTCGCCGCCCAGGCACTCTTTAACTCCTATATACTTATATTCAATTGTCAGGGCCGTATACAAGGCGTTGGGGAAGGTCACCTGACCCAGGGGTCTCCTGTTCGGGTAAAAGGAAGAGGTTGTAAATCATGGCACTGAAGTGAGATAAATGCTTTGTAATACCCCGTATCCTATTCGATAAGGCTTCGACTGGCCTTTGATATAAAGTGAAGGGAAGCAGAGCCTTGAGAAGGGTAAAGATTAGTTTGTGTAAGATTTAACTAGTTGATGAGAATCGATATCTTCGAATACTATATCACTCTGCCTTTGAAACCTTACATAGACCCTATAGGATTCCTAGGTTCAGGACCTAAGGATCTCGTTAGATCCTAATCTCTAAGGATATGTATAAGTAAATAGTTTTATTAGATAGGAGCTTTATACTTAAAACCTTATAATTAGTAATACAGATTATTTACTTAACAACATTAATTTTATTTGAAGACCCCGAATTCTAGTTAACTACTTCTCCCGCAATACTAAGCCGACAAACCTTTAGCCCTACCAGGTAGGATATTAGTATCATTACACTATTACACTATTACGATAAATATTTAAATATTATAAATGTGGTGCTGTAGAAACAGGGAGAATCAGGGAGCGTAGGAACTTGGTTGGAGTGTTTTGAGAACGTAGAAATGTGAGGATAAAAACGTTTGAATTCTAAGAAGCTCTTGCGAGCGTAGCTTTATATATCATAAGCTCTGTATATGCCTGAGGCACCCATATTGGTGTCACCATTGAACGTCAATTCCTTCTTACAACTAGGAAAGCTAATACACCTAGTTTGATAGGACGTCTTTATAAAACTATAAATAAACTAAGGTATTAATTGCGATCTTTATTATTATAAAAAATATTGTTAATATTAGAGGATAAAAGCTACGAAGGGTTAATATAAGAATACGAGATTCAGAAGGGGAAATGGCACTTTGTTAAATTATATATAATACTTAATCGTAGAATTTAAGAGAAACGCGATTTTTTAAAGCTTGGTAAAATCACGTTTTTCGCACTACAGCCGGTCTTGGGCAACGGTGCAAAACAATGTTTTGGTACAATAGGAGCTAGATAATCTACAATGCTATGTCCCAAAAGGCCACCACTGCTCCCAAATCTGCCTCTCTTCGTCATTCTTCGCAAACTCGTCGATAACCTGCTCCTTCATCTGACCCAACGCATCGATGGCATCTTCATATAATTCCGACCTCACACATCCCTGCTCGGGGAATAACTCCTCAAGACTTTCTCGAATTCCCTCCATAGCTTGCATTCCCAAAAGCGCTCCCTCTGTATCCGCTTCCATCTCCTGTATTTCCTCCGGGGTGAATGAGCAGGGATAGGGTGAGTCTTTTGCCCCGGGAATTGTGACCCACTCTTCTTTCAATGCCGCTACTTGAGAAATGTAGCTTGCTTCACCATCAATGACCATATTGCGGGGTAAGAGGAGGAGCGTATAGCTCAATGTCTGTTGGAATTCCAAAGCGGCGTACAGTCGCGGATTATTCCGATACACAATTGTGTTGTAGAGTGCACATAGTGATTGTCGTAAGAAAAATGCCTTCGCACGTTTCTTCCCCTGCGCGTCAAGGGTCTCGAAGTTTTCTGGTAATTTTGGACGTTCACGTCCCACGCTTTGTTGACCATTTAAGTCAATAATTTGGGGCTGTCGAGCATGGAAATAGAGAGGTGCAAGTTCTGTAGATTGCCAGTCTATGATTCCTGTGATCTCGGTTGGCTTCGAGGGGTTTACGAAGATATTTGCGACGTGTAGGTCTCCGTGCCAGAGATGGGATGAGGTGATAGATGAATCAGAGGGGATGAGGAATTTGATAAGCTGGAGATAGTATTGTAATGCTCTTAGTTTTCTCTCTCTTGTTGGTATGTAAGTTTCTGGTCCGAAAAGACTGATTGATGACTTGGGAAGCTGAGGGAGTTGTTTGACTGCTGCAATTTCTCGATGTCCAATTGCTTTATGGTATTCTTCGATCGTTCGCCCTTGTAAATGTAAGTTCTATAAACATAGTATTCGATAGTTCAAAAACTTACATGGCCCTCTATCAAATTCCACGCCCTTTCTTCCATTATCAATCAATTCCCGCCCAGTAGATGGTCCTATAGAAAATCTTGAGTCTTTGACATCAACGCTATCTGCATTTGTATATAGGGTTTCATTGTCTGAACTCGAAACGAGATCTTTTGAGTAGTAGAGACTACCGTACTTTTTGAAGGAAACGGAGGTCCAATTCTTTTGGTAATTGGTGATTTCTTGAACAATAGCCAATCTATCTTCGGTTTTCATAGTTGGCCAGACCCGTTCAAGCTCAATACCTGGGATTTTCTCCATTATAATATACTCTGCGCCAACAGGATTTTCTTGTGCTCTGGAACTCCAAGCGAATACCTCTGGTACTGGAGTTTGAAGAACATTCCGCACCTACAAGAAGATTAGCGTGCTGAGATCATCATTCATAAGGCCAACGTTGGAACTTACGAAATCCATAGTAGCTACTTCACTCGCTGTAGTGAAGTGAGGTTTTCCAGCATTTGGGTTCGGTACTTTTGCTACAATTTGAGTACCATTGTCCATAGTGAGGAGTATTGCTTTGTTGTACATGCCATCGGGGTATTTTTCTATGCCCACACATATTTGGGCCCCCACAGCTTCGGCGGCGACACGAGCTAACTCATTAACATTGAATTTGATATGACGCTGAATCATCTCAAATTCCTCGTCGATAACAAATCGGCCTCTTGTGAAATTAAAAAGATCATCATTGTATTGTAAATCTAGAAATTTGAGCTTCAACCTCTGTCATCTACCGTATGTGTGGACTTACTAGGGAGCGGCAGCTGGCTTTGCGACGTGGTCTTGGGAAGTTCAGTTGACATACTTCTTATTTGTGATGCCTTCAAATGAAAGTCATGTTTGAAGATAACAGAGAATCTTCCGTTTAGTATTTTGCTGGAGTTTCTCAACATTATCGCCATACACTCGTCACGAGCGATGCGCGTTTGTCTCCAAGAGGGAATACAGCAGCGCGTATGAGCGCTTGGTACAGGCGGCTGAAACTGACAGAATGCTGGCCTTGATGCGCAATCTATTTCTGGCGAGTCTTGGCAACATCTCGTAATTATGCTAACCTAGCCCGGTACCATATTTCTTCGGCTACAACGTGCCAACGTACTTTCGTACATCGTTCATCAATCAAGGGGACATAAGAATGCTACATTAGCAAAATTACAGTTGTCTAATTATTACATAAACCAAATTGTTAGTAATAGGCGGTTAGAACATGCAAGTCGGAACAGAACCTATTGAACATTAATTTCTAATCCATCATCTTCTAGACTCGAACTCGACCCTTGACTGTGCAGAGAGCATGAGTGTCAAATAGTGCAGGCTCCAACAAGGGAGTACACTATTACATACCCCTATCTATGGCTTAGATGGTAGAGGATTGCACCACTAATTTTAACTGGACCTCAGAAAATAACCAGGAATGTGGAAGCACACCTAGGCTTGCCATAATAGTTAACACCTTCCTGCATTAATCCCTATTGGCTTGAATTGTTTAAACCACAGCATCTATCTGCCTGCATCTCAGAGAAAGTTAGAATGGAGTCGAGGTTTTGTTTTGGCCCCCGAATATCTTTACCAAGATTGAACATCCTTCCACAGAAATGCCATTGATTGAGAAGCTTTAAAGTATTGACTATATACTCTGCCGGACAATTCTTTTACCAAACTACTTATTTGCGCATCTTCATTCTCTGAATTCCTTTGTAGAGCCACGACGTACTTCCAGCGGGTAAACCTCATTTTTATGGGTACCATTGTGGATCTATTTACGCAGCCATGCTTAAAATTAATGAGAGCGAATTTCATTGCAGTGTGACAGATTCTATTCTATATTCCATTACATTCTGTGAATTGTATCTAATAAGTCTATCAATGAGGTGATACGACAACTAGCCCCCCTTTCTGTTTGCTAAGTCTTTTCAACTTCGACCCCCCTGGGTTCAACACCATGAATTAGATTCAACAATGCTGGCAGTCCACTCTCGGTAGAATTGGCTGCCAACACAGGGTCCAACAGACCATCCTGATTTCCTCTACCAACATTGGAGATGATTCTCCATGCTCTCCGAAACTCATCTCTAATCTGAACAATTCCATCATGTGTCACAGTTCTGGCTACATTGTGCTCAAGTTCAAATGGATCTTCGATCGCAAAGAGATATCGATGGCGAATCTCCTTGACTTCCTCGACAGTCTTTTGCTTACCAAGTTTTGCTTCTTCCCCTTCCAGCAAAGAATGATTACTCGTATTATGATTGTCGTGTGGAGTGGCAGCACTACTGTTTGGTGGCACAGCCATTTTCGTAGTTTCGTAAACAGTCTTAGCACCAACCCAGCCCTTTTCCTGCTTTGATAGGCGACCATACTGTGATCTTAGACTCAGGACATCCCTACCCCAGTCGAAACCACGACCTTGTACCATGGTCATTTGCCCACTTTGAGCAAAGTACTCAAAAAATCCCCTTAATAGAGTACCAATCGAATCCTTGTTATGATTTAGGTGACCGCGACTAGCGAGATCGGAGATGGCTGCTTCATTTCGCCAGAATCGAACATCTCTTCCTTGATAACTTGTCTGAGCCTCGATCTCGGCTAGCGAGAGGGTTGGTGGTGGATCCCTCTGGATCATCTGGAGGTTTGGGCACACGAATGGCTGCGCAACATTAACTAGATAATGCAGGACCATAAGAACATATCCATAACTACTAAGAGTCCCTCGATAGGGGGTGTTGATCCCTCTGATCTTGGCCCAGTTCTTCACAAAAAGTACCATAGGCTTGACACGAGGATCGCTGTGAGAGTAGCAGCGAAGCAACAACGTATTATGAAGGGCTAGATGAGCCGAGAAATTAATATCACATTGAATTCCTATGTCGGTCGTGGGAAATTCTAGATGGTCTTTGTACCGGTCTCGGGGTTTGCTGGCGGAGGTTGGATCTGGTAGTGTGCGAATCTTGGCTACAAGCGAATTTGCTTGTGTAAACGTATCGCGACTAGGAGAACGTAGCAGCGATATGTACTGCTTCACATCTGTTCGATCATTTTCATCATACAATCCTTTCTCCAAAGCATTCTCATAGTCAACTAAGACAACGTCAGTTCTTTATCGTCTACTACTTTTCATGTCGCAACTTACTAGCTAGCTGCAAAACTCTATGCTCAAGTGAAATCCGCTCTAAGGTCATCTGGCTAGTGTCAAGTTTACGTAATGATTCTTGGATCTAAACATGGGTTAGTATTATTTTTTCTTTTTGTTTTTTATGATTGGTGCCATATACATTATTGTTAGTAATCCCTCGTATATAATGAGTGATCACTATCGGCGTGACGATGTCTTGTTCTTGCTGAGGACCCCTGCCTTTAAGATCATTCATTATTTTTGCTGCTCTTTTATAATAGAAAATGGGGTCCTCAAGTTGGATTTGCTCAAGAAAAACAAGTTGCAAGGAGCTAACTACAGAAGAGTTAATACCCTGTTGTAGAAGCACGCTTCGTTAGGAGGACACACTGGTCTTTAACTTCTCTGCAGCCAAGTATACCGATCTGTTGTAGGGAATAGGCTCTCCGACGCAATTTTCTTGTAGCAACCTGTAGAAATAAGAATCAGTCAGAGGTTCGGCCTAAAACGATCCCGCATGCAAAACTCGTGACACACCTCCATGCCTCTACAGCTCTCAAGCATTCCATCTCACGTTGGTCGTTTGATTCGGAAAGAGGCCGAGCCTCCCATACCATTGCCAGCCTCTCTCCTTCGACCTGATTCCATACCCCGTTGAGCGATCGCTGAAGAAATGGAACGGAGGTATCAAAGAGTGGCTGGATAGACTGGTAAGTCCGTAATCTGGTTATGAGATCTTTGGAGTTAAGACCGGATATAAAAGCTCCGCAGACAGCATTTAGGATCAAGCCTTGATCATCAGTTATATCTGGTGAGGTAAGTGATAAATCGTGGCTGCCAAGTTGGCGCAAGAAGCGTTTGGCAGTATTATAATAATCGCCTAAAGATTGGCTATCTTTCTGCTTTAGCTTAGCAAGTTTGTTTCCTAAGGAATCTTCCAAAGAAACTGGTTCAGTGAAGATAGTTTCCGGGCTTGAAATTGCTTCGTCTTTGGCTACATCGTCTATCTTTGTAGTGGAGTCTTTCCGA
>Ga0247814_10002355_pt1 | contig 10478 bp, 9 predicted proteins | sample UWRJL179409R1_FD_179947 | JGI IMG/M metagenome (GOLD analysis project Ga0247814, IMG submission 179947) | Plant litter microbial communities from Arlington Agricultural Research Station in Wisconsin, United States - UWRJ-L179-409R-1 | ecosystem: Environmental > Terrestrial > Plant litter >... | reverse complement strand
GATTTCCCGACCAGGATGTAACCCAAACAGGTGTGAAACATGGCGATGAGTATCTTTAGGGTCATCTCTATCCGTTTCCCATTCTTGCAATTGTCCCCATTTACCAATCTTCGGTTTTAGCAGGTGCGCCCTCAAATCTGCAATATGATCTCTGTAAGCTTTGTCAACGCCTAAAATATCTGCCGATTCTATGTAGTTGGTAAATAAGTCGTAAACAATCTGCTGGTCATGAGTAACGCCATCTTCTGTCGGACCATGCTCAGGCGACCATCCCAGCGGCGACACCAAAGTTCCATCTGGTCTCCGCTTTAAATGGTCATCCCAAAACTCAGAAATTTCTTTGATGATTGGGTAAGCAAAGTTCTTCAAGTAGCTCTTGTCCCTGGCATAGGAATAATGTTCCCATAGTGCCTGGGCGTACCAAGCGCTTCCCGGAGTATTCCAGGTATAACTTTCACCACCAAATGGATTGCTTTCCGTTCTTAGAGTCCAACCTCTAACACCTGGATATTCCTTCTGCGTGTTGATTTTTCTGACTTCTCGTATCTCATTGATGTGATCCAGATACGGCACCGCACATTCTGATAAGTTGGCTGGTTCCGCTAGCCAATAGTTCATTTGTATATTAATATTAGTATGGTAATCACTGCCCCACGGTGGTGTATTGCTCTCATTCCAAAGCCCCTGAAGGTTTGCTGGTAAGCCGCCTTTTCTTGAAGAACTAATTAACAGATACCTTCCATATTGGAAAATTAACGACTCTAGTTCTGGATCAGCAGTCTTTTTGTAATTCTGTATTCTTCTATAGGTTGGCATTGCGAGTGTCGCGGAAGCACTCTTACCTAAATTTAAAACGACTCTATCAGATAACAGCTTATAGTCTTTTGCATGTGCATTTACTAAACTAGAATAAGGCTTTGCGGTTGCGGCGGCAATAACCTTTCTATTCTTTGAGTCAGGTGACTCCCCTTTCCATTTCTTATCGCGATCATTTACAAAGTCGGTGGCTGCTGCAAAAATGATTGTAAAGCCATCAGCATTTTCAATTCGCAGCTGACTTCCTTTCTTCCCATCAGATTCAACTTTTAAAGAACCGCCATCTGCCTTTACCAACGCATTAGCCTGGTAGCGCATCCCATTGCTTAAACTTCCGGCAATTTGTAATGTCTTTCCATCAGTTTCAGAATTAGTGACCAAGGCACCATGCTCGTCTTTTAACGTAACCACACCTGAGTAGGCTCCTTTCTTATCAGCAGTAAATCTAAGTACCATAACTTTATCTGGGAAACTGCAGAAATACTCCCTCTTAAACTTGATACCGTTGGAAGTGTATGTTACTTCATGAATAGCGTTGTCAATATTCAATTCCCTTTTATAATCGGCAGGTACAGTTGGGTTTGCTTTATTGAATTCGATAAACAAATCTCCAAAAGCCTGATACATCCCCCTATCGGTTTCATTACCCGTCCACAGTGTATTGTCGTTAAATTGTATGTGTTCTTTCTGAATATCCCCAAAGACCATTCCTCCGATTCGGCCGTTACCAATTGGGTATGCATCTTCCATCCAGGTCTTGGCAGGACGGTTGTCCCAGATTTTCATATCGTCTTTCAGAGCGGAAACCTGCTTCACTTGTGCATTTAAATGCATAGCGATCAGAAGCAATAGTACTGATAGATAGCTGATTTTTGTATAGTTCATATTTGGCAATTTGTGTGTTGATTACATGCCGGTTGTTAAGCGGTTATTTCAAATGTAACGGGTTAACTGTAAAATCCAATTTACAAAACACATAAATTGATGGATAATTCCATGCTTTGAATAAATTGCTTAATATTATGCTAAATAGGTAGATAGCAAAAAAACAAAACCCTTCAATCATGAATAATCGTAGAGAGTTTTTACAGAAGATTGGCGCTTCTGCACTCATGCTGCAGCTTGCAAATGTTACATCAGCCTGGTCTAACACCCCCGGCGACACCGAAACCCCTTATGATGGACCAGTTTTACGCGTTGCAATAATGGGCCTTGGCGGCTATGCCTCAATAGTTGCAAAGGCCATGGAATCCTGTACCCGGGCTAAGCTAGTTGGTCTTATTAGCGGTACGCCTTCAAAATTGAAAGACTGGCAATCGAAATACAACATCCCAGATAAAAACTGTTACAATTATCAGACGTTCGACCAGGTAAAGAATAACCCTGATATTGATGCAATATATGTAATTACACCAAATGCACTTCACCATGATCAGATCATACGTGTAGCTAAAGCTGGGAAGCACGCAATAACTGAAAAGCCTATGGCCCTAAATGCAAAGGAAGCACAGGAGATGATTGACACTTGTAAAAAAGCCAATGTCAAACTTCTGGTGGGATATAGAATGCATTTTGAGCCAAAAACATTAGAGATCATTCGAATGAGAAATGCTGGTGAGTTTGGAAAGGTTACGTTCTTCCAGGGGCTTTGCGGCTTCAAATCTGGAGACCCAAAACAATGGCGTTTGAATAAGCAACTTGCAGGTGGTGGCGCTATGATGGATATCGGTATCTATGCGTTGAATGGAGCGAGATATATGATCGGAGAAGAACCAATTTGGGTTACTGCACAAGAAACAAAAACAGATCCCGTTAAATTTAAAGAAGGTGTGGATGAAACCATTCAATTCCAGATGGGCTTTCCTAGCGGCGCAGTTGCCTCCTGCCTCTCCACTTACAACATGAACAACCTGGACAGATTTTTCCTTACTGGAGAAAAGGGATTTGCTGAGCTGTTGCCTTCTACAGGCTATGGACCTATTAAAGGGAGAACACATAAAGGAGAACTAAACCAGCCAGAACCAACCCACCAGACCGTGCAAATGGATGAAATGGCTCAAATCATTTTCGAAGATAAAAAGCCCTTAGTTCCTGTAAACGGTGAGGAAGGATTGAAAGACATGAAAATAATTGATGCCATCTATCTGGCAGTTAAGACAGGAAAAAAGATTGATTTAAAGGCTTAATCAATCTACCTGTATATCAAACTTCTGAAGTAACCCTATAAGTCCGCTTGTTGAAAAGCGGGCTTTTTTTATACGATTCCTTTCTGGATCAAAAGCGTAATTGTAAGCTGTTCTAAAATCTGCTTTCTCTAAAATAGTGTCACTAAACGTAGCGTTTAGCAGATCACATCCGTCGAACTGAACTGAAGTTAAATCAGTTAATGAGAAATCGCACTCCTGCATTGCACAGTTCTTAAAAACTGTTTTCTTCAATTTCCTTTTGTAAAAAGAACTATGGTTAAGAATGCAATTCTCGAAGCTCAAACCAAGCCCAAATTCATTTACAGCATCAAAATGAAGTCCCAACATCTTACATCCCAAAAACTTAACTTCCTGCATACCCGTTTTATTGAGTTTTGTTAAACTCAAATTACAGCCATTGAATACACAGTCGATAAAACGATAATCCGAAAAGTTGAGATTAGAAAGATCAAGGTTATTAAAGCTGCAATTCTCATATACAGCTCTTATTAATGGCTTCTCTATTAATAGTTCTTTAGTAAATGTCTGGTCTTGAATAGTGTCTTGCATGATGGGATGTTGGCCGGCGCAATTTAAGCAAACATAAATAAATAACTGTTGTTCTAATTGGAATTCATTGAATCTACATTATAATACAACCTATGAAAAACATGTTAAATTTGGGACTCGCGCTACTAGCGGTAGTCGGTCTCAGTAGTTGTTCAAACTCAGAAAAGACTGGTTCAGAAATCGACAGCTTATCTGCCGACAGTGCTATGGAAGTAACACAAGACTCAGTTGCCGATACTGCTAAAGCTCAAGGTGATGACCCTAAACTAGTTTATGAATTAGTTGAAAGCATGTATGGAGGAATTGCAGTTATGAAACAAGGGGAAGAGAAAGCCACTACGCCAGCGGTAAAAGCTTTAGCTACCAAATTAGCGACTGAGCACACGAAGTTGACAGAAGAGTTAAAAACATTGGCCACTAAAAAGAACTGGACTTTGCCAGTTGGCGAGTCGATAGATGACAAGGGCAAACGTGAAGAACTAGCAAAGAAAACTGGCACTGATTACGATAAAGCATGGTTAGAAGCCCTTGCTGATCGTCACAAAACCAATATTAATAAGCTGGAAAATGCTAAACCAACTGATCCTGATTTGAAAACTGCAGGTGAAATGGGTTTACCTAAAATCAAGGCTTTACTAGCTGATATTGAAGCTGCACAAACACAAGTAAAATAATGAAAGCATTTAGGCTCCTGACATTAGTTGTTCTGATCACTTGGTGTTCAACTGCTATTGCGCAATCAACCGATACGACTAGAAGGTATATCAAAGTACCTGCAGGCTATTTGATGGTACTTCGACAGGGAGACGATGTTTTTTCCCAGATTGAAAAGATGGCAACGGCAGAGAATTTTCCTGCCGCCACTTTTACGGGTATGGGCTTCGTCAATGCTACATTTGGCTTTTTCAATTTCAAAACAAAGGAATATGCGCCAAATGATTTCAAAGATATGGAACTGGCAAGCATGACGGGTTCTGTCGCATGGCAAGATGGAAAGGCTTCAATGCACATTCACGGTGTAGTTACAGGAAAAGATTTCAAGGCGTATGGTGGGCACTTACTTAAAGCAACTGTAAGTACTGGATCTCTTGAAATTATGTTTACCCTACATGATAAGCAGCTAAAACGTATAAAAGAGGAGCCATTAGGCGCTAATGTATTGCAGTTATCTCCATAACCTCGATTTTAGGTTTTAATTATTACAAACTTTCATTGATTAAAAAAACTTTGTAATTAGAACAAAGGATATATCTTTGGGCTCAAATTTTACAAAACATTATGGCAAAGGCTTCAGACATCAAAACAGGTAATATTTTGCGTTTTAACGGAGAACTGGTTACTGTTACAGAAATCCTACACCGCACACCTGGTAAAGGTGGCGCGTTTTATCTGGGAAAATTCCGTAACATCAAATCAGGCAAAATAGTAGAAGCCCGTTTAGCAACAGATGAACAAGTAGAAATCTGTCGCGTTGAAACGAATGACTATCAGTACCTATATGAAGAAGGTGACTATTTCGTAGTTATGGATAATGTTACCTTCGATCAGTTCAATATTCCGAAAGCATTGTTCGGACCTGCAGCTAAGTTTCTTAAAGAGGGAATGGATGTCATTGTTTCTTTGGAAAGCGAAGAGCCAATTATGGCGCAGGCTCCAAACTTTGTTGATCTTGAAATTACTTATGCAGAACCAGCTGTTAAAGGCGATACTTCTTCAGGGGCACAGAAATATGCTACAACTGAAAACGGCATAGAGATCAAAGTTCCTTTGTTCGTAAACGTAGGTGATAAAATTAAGGTCGATACCCGCACTGGCGAGTACATCGAGCGAGTTAAATAATTAAGAATTAACAATTTGTTACGACTGCCCTAAGCTGAAAACTTAGGGCAGTTATTGTTTCCGCCAAGTTTTTAGAGTCATCTATTCCCTTTGAAACAGTGCAATCCATATTAGCTGGATCAAAATTGGATGCATTCTTCGCAGCAAAACTGATATTTTCTAAAGCTTGTTTAAGAAACGGTGATCCTGTTTCCACTAGTGTCAAAACCGGACTTAGAATAAAAGCCGTAGTCATCGCGTTTATCCTGTAACTGATTACTTGAATTTCATAAAGCATCTGAATGTTAATATGCTTCACCTGCGGCTCTTGTAAAATATGTTGGATGGCTTCAGAAAATCTTGCCAGACTATTATCAGCTAATTTCCTACCCAACTTAGGGCTCAGCTCCACTCCTTTCAAGCCACCTTTAAGTGCGATCACGCTTTCCAAATACTGATAGTTGCCAGTTAGTAACTTTCCTAGCACGGGTTTCAGGCTATTGCTTTCCCAAATTGGGAAGACATAAGCTGCTGCAAATGCGATAGCGCAACCGATAATAGTAAAAAGGCTTCTCTCCATTAAAATTTCCGTAGAATATCCCTGCAACACACTCAATGCGATCAGCGCGCAGGGAGTAATGAAAAATACACTGACAGCATATCTCGGACGATTGAAGGTGAAGAAACCCATTAAAAATACTGCAGAAAGTCCTAGCAAAACGAATGAACTCTTGACTAGTAAGAGTAATACTAGCCCCAAAACAATACCTGCAAAGGTACCGACTAGTCGCTGGATATTTCTATTCCAGCTGACTGAAAACCTGGGTTTTGCGATGACAACAACGGTTAATAATACCCAATAACTGTATTTAGCATTCGGAAATGCATAACTGATCAAGCAGGCCGCTAAGCAGAGAACAGCTAATCTCAATGAAAACCGCAATATGGGTGAACTAAACGTCAAATGATTTAATAAACTTCTTAAATTGGCAGGAGGAGTAACAAACTCACTGAAATTTATCTTCTCAAATTGATTATCATTATCGTTCACCTGGTGTATATACTCACTTACCTGTTTAAGATTTAATTTAATATTGAGCAGCGTTTCTTTATCCGCACCCTCTAAACTATAAGCTCTGGTTTCAAGATCTTTCAAGAGATCAGCATATCTTTTATCTGCAACAACAGATCTTTTTGAACGCTGAAGGTAGCTAACACTCAATTTATTTAGATCAGATGCGAGATACTCAATCAACACAATTACAGTTTCCAACACTCCCGTTCCCGCGAAACGTTTGCGCAGGTCGTCATAATTGTAATGTATCGCAGTCACCTGTTCGTATAATGAAAACGTGCTATTTACAATGTTTAACAAGCGCCTCCCCTTTGCGTTTGTAGGCTTCATTGCATGCTTATCAGTTAATAACAGATTTCTTATCAATTCCTGTTTTTCGAAAACCTGTTGATGCTGAAATATCGTTTCCTGGTAACACTCCTGAAGATCGATTGATGGATCATAAAACTTCGCCTTTGTAAGCAGGAAACTTGCTGTCGCCGATAAACATTCATGGATCGCCTGATGTGTAGAGCGAAAGGGTAATATTGCGGTTTGAATTAAACTTATCGTATAATACCAGGCCCCGCCAGCCATTACCATCAAACTGAAAAATAGGTTATCTCCCGGATGTAGTCCGAGAACAAAGACAGCTAAGATAATACACATGGTACCAACTACAGACTCCCTCGTTCCAAATGCGCTCATCATAGCGAAAATAAACGTGAGCACAAAAATACAGAGCGCTGTAAGCCACTGACTGGAAAAAGATAATCCGACTAAGAACGTGGTAATAAAGAATAAGGAAACACTGAGTATGGCCGACTTAAGCTTTGCTCTTTTGTGACCAGGAAGATCAGTAAGACTAATAACTAATGCGCCTAGACCAGTTCCAATTGCAGCTTGTTTATGCCCCAACACGAAAAACAATGCTATTGGAAAAACTACACATAATGTATTCCGTAAAGCGTCTTTAAAGTATTCTCCGTAAAAGAATTCAATAAGTATAGATCTTATCTGGCCAATTTTATTCACAGCGCGCAATTTACCTCATTTTCCTGAGTTATAAGATTAATGCTGGTTGGTAAAGCTGTCAAAAAAACCTCATATTAGGGTAAAAAGACAGTTGTTTACTAGATTGCCCATTAAAAAATTGTTCCAACAATACCTATACTATTAATCCAACAAAAATGAAAGCTATATTATTTATTTTACTTGCCATTATTCAAAATAATTCGGATCAAAGGGTGCTCGACATTTATGCCAAAAACAAATCAGACAAACGCTATCTCGAACAGACCAAAATATTGGCTGCTGATCAGAAAGGGCTTAAGATCAGAGACCTCAAGATCAAAGAACATTTTGGAAGTTCTGCTTTTAAAATAACCTTAACCGGTAAGGATGGTGGCGTAAAACTCACTTCTAAATCAGTATTAACGTTGGAAAAACTTTATGGAACTATCGACGCAATGCCCATGAGAAAAGCAGAAATGCTACGCTTACCTTAGCTTCAATATGAACAATAAGATTCTCATCTACACTTTATTTGCAATGCTCTTGATCTTCTCTGCGCAAGGTTGCGGAGTATTTAAATCCCTTGGACAAAATCCAGAAGGTGCATCGCTTAAGAAAATAGAAAAGTTGCCCAACTACAGTGGAGGTAAATTTCATAACCTGGAGAGTGATGACTCTGTAGAAATTAATGGTTTTAAAGCACTAAAATCCATTCTAAATCGAACAGAAACAGTCAGGCCATTTAATCGGATCCCGTCGATAGAAACAAATCTGAAAGACCTAAAAGCGACAGCACCTACCGTAATTTGGTTTGGACATTCTTCCGTTCTTATAAAGACCAAAAAAGGCAACATATTGATAGACCCGATCTTCAGCAAAAGTACAGGACCGATTCCTAGAATGGTTAAAGCATTTCGAGGAAGCACGAATTATAGCCCCGATGATATGCCATCTATTGATGTATTGGTAATTTCGCACGATCACTATGATCATCTTGATTATAAAACAGTTAAAAAGCTTAAGGACCGCATCAAGAAAGTAGTTGTTCCAATAGGTGTTGCGAGTCACTTTATACGTTGGGGTTTTGATTCTAGGAAAATAACGGAATTAAACTGGAACGAATCGACTAACATTGCAGGAGGTATAGAAATTACCGCTACGCCAGCGAGACATAGAAGTAATCGAACTTTGGCAACGGACAAAACACTCTGGGCATCCTTTGTAATTAAAGCAGATGGTTACAAAGTGTTTTACAGCGGTGATGGAGGTTATGGCGCACATTTTAAGAAGATCGGACAACAATACGGTCCTTTCGATCTGGCATTAATGGAATGCGGACAATACAGTCCGAATTGGCCAACACACCATATGAACCCTGAGCAGACAGCGCAGGCTTCTGCAGATCTTCAGGCAAGAATGATACAACCTGTTCATTGGGCGAAATTTGCTGAGAGTCATCATCCCTGGAATGAACCAGTAAACAGATTATTAGTAGCGGCTAAATTATTTGACTATCAAGTTAGCATTCCTGAAATTGGACAGCCTTACGTTTTAGGAGAACCTGCAAAATCAACCATTTGGTGGAATTATGAACAAGAATGACGAATTAATACTTTCCGGAATTTACATCTACCCTATTAAATCACTGGGTGGAATTAGTTTGCAATCGGCAAAGCTGGAGCAAAGAGGTTTGCAATATGATAGAAGATGGCTATTGGTAGATGAAGATGGAGTCTTCATCACTCAGAGAAAGCATTTCACATTAGCGATGCTTCAAGTTGAAATTAAAGATCAGACATTAACAGTTCTTCATAAAACCAATCCAATACAAAGCATCTCGTTTCAAATCACTGAACATCTTAAAGAAAAGATCAACGTAACTATCTGGGATGATCATGCAACTGCCTATGAAGTCAATACAGAGGTTAGCCAATGGTTTTCAGATTATCTGAACATTAACGTCAGATTGGTTGTAATGCCAGATGACGAACAGAGGTTGGTAGACAAAAGGTACGCTAGCCATGGAGAAATCGTAAGTTTCGCTGATGCCTACCCCTGTTTGATTATAGGCCAATCTTCATTAGACGAACTAAACGCCAAATTAGCCGAGCCCATTTTAATGGACCGTTTTCGCCCTAACTTTGTTTTTGATGGAGGAGAACCTCACCTTGAAGACACATTTAAAAGCTTCTACATTGGTCAAACCCAATTTTCTGCAGTTAAGCTTTGCGCAAGATGTGTGCTCACAACTGTAGATCAACAAACTGGTGCTAAAGGACAAGAACCTTTAAAAACTTTAGCTGGCTATCGAACCATCAATAAAAAGGTGATGTTTGGACAAAACTTGCTCCATCAGGGTACAGGTACAATTACCGTTGGCGATAAGTTGATCATTGACACTTCAAAAGACTGACCGTCTATCATCTGGAAAGACAGACCGATTAATACAATGATATACCTAAAGCAGTCATCCCTATTGTTATTAATAATTACCTCATTGTCTGGATTAACCTGATTAATAGTAGCGAATTATCTGTCCCACCACACACGAGAAGTCAAAACATCTCCTCCTTCCATTCTGCTCACAGCGGCCCGGTAGTTCTCCGTATTGTTCAGAATTTCTGTAGATAAATAGATCATACGCCTTGGAATGCGACCATTCGTTACATTTCCTTTATAGTTTACCGGAATAAGCTTGGGGTAATCACTTCGTTTCCAGTTTAACCACGATTCTATGAAATTAAAGTTTGTGCCCGTGGCAATCCAATATTGGGTATTAATTGCTTTCAACGAATTCTCTTGAGAACTTTCATCAAGCGGATGGCTATTGACAAAACCTCCAATTGACACCGGATCCAATGTCGCAGAAGCATCTAACTGTCCCAATGACTTTGTCGCGCCAGTAACTCCGTTTGCAAAATGTTCTTTTGCAGTACCTGCGATATTCCATCCCCTAACTTTAGCCTCTGCCAACAACAGTTGTGTTTCTGCATAGGTAATTATGAATATTGGTCCTCCCA
>Ga0247814_10002354_pt1 | contig 10479 bp, 11 predicted proteins | sample UWRJL179409R1_FD_179947 | JGI IMG/M metagenome (GOLD analysis project Ga0247814, IMG submission 179947) | Plant litter microbial communities from Arlington Agricultural Research Station in Wisconsin, United States - UWRJ-L179-409R-1 | ecosystem: Environmental > Terrestrial > Plant litter >... | reverse complement strand
TTCGTTGTGGTAGTAATGGATGCTGTAACCTATCTCAAAACAAGTGATCTATTAAAGTATAATAAAAAGAAGTAGGCTGTACTTCTGGTGAGTTATGAAGTGACTGAGTGAATGAAACAAGAGATATGTTTTGGCGGCATAATTGACCTGCTATATACCTAGCAATCCAATGCGATGAAATCAGGCTTGAAGTTGCGGCAATGACGGCCTAAGGCGAATAAGGCAAACAAGGCGAAACTTCAAGCCTAATTGTCACGCCTCGTTTTTATTATATCTCCACCATTCACCACTCACCATACACTGTCATGCTACACGCCTCATAGGCTCGTAGAGTTATAACATATATTGTGGGCATAGGTGAGACTTTACTGGCTTCCATTTATCCCGTTTTTGATAGAGTTGGAACCGTATGGACTATAAGGTATTATCCGTGGGACTAGACATGGGCCAGAAATAGCATAAGTTACATAAAATAACAGCACGAGCAAGTATGGAGTACAGTTTCAACCCTATGCGAAGGAGATCTCTCTACGTAGCCACGACAAAATAGGTCTCGTGGAATAGCGAGCATCTTGAGGATCAGTCTACATTTAGCCTTATCTGGGATCTAGCTCGGCCTTAAGAGGAAGAGGAAGATGATTACGGTAGACATGAGATACTTCGTTTAATTTAGTCTCCTTACCAAGGGGACCTTCGGTTCTGCATATTGTTGTAATATTCCCTTGATGGCCAGTCGCATGTTGTGAATGGCGAAGGAAACAGGCAGTTAACTATGCCTTACGCCTGACTGTAAATGGGCCCAACAGTTTATCTCATAAATCAGACCCTCTGTTTTAGAGAATTTACAACGCATGATCTGGTTGGTCAAAGAAATAAGCTAATGTCGAATAAGGCAAGATAGTTCTTGGCTCTAGCAAATTATAAGGTTTCAAAGGCAGAGTGATATAATATTCGAAGATATCGATTCTTATATAAATTAATCTCTACCCTCTTCAAAGTTCTATTTCCTCTTATTTTATATTAGAGGCTAGTTGAAGCCTTATTAAATAGGATATAAGGCATTATAAAGTATTTATCTTACTTTAGTATTATAATTTATAATCTCTTCATAATTAAACTAGAATTCAGGGTTTTTAAATAGCATTAAAGTTATAAAGCAAAGGTTATTATCGAAGTAAATCACTGTTCTTGAACTGTATTGTCCTTCAAAAGTGATGAATTGTTATCTGTCCTTCGTTGAGGGATTTACACCTCTTTTTGTCTATGTTCTCCCATATTGCTTTTTCTAAGAAGGAGGACCTGTTTGGTCAGAGTCTTCCTAGCAATCAGCTGACTATCTGACAGTCAGAGCAACAGAATATGTCGAAGAGTGGAGCTCTGACGGGGCTTTCGGCGACTTCGAAGATGATTGGGATCATGATTATGGCTATGATGATGATGACGCTTATGCTATTGACAACGATGGTGACTTTTTGGCGAAGAGCGGGGGATAGTACTGTACGAACAAGCAGCCCTTAATTTGGGTTGTTAGCCATTACCTTACTAATTGCCGCCCAAACAACAAATAAGGAAGGAACGTCATACTTTTATGCTGAAAATGCTAGGTCATCAAGCGTAGATCTCAGTCACTTCGTACTGACAACTTTTCAGTCTCCATTACAAGAACAACAAGTTTGAGGTCTCAGCTATTGCTCTGTTGCTTTGCTCTATCAATATATTTCACCTTCTAGGTTGACAACACCGATAAAATGACATCTATAGATGGAGCCAGCCGACAGCCTGAAAGGTCATTTATTGGGAAGCTTGGGAACCTCAAAATTGTTCCTAAGGTTCAGATACAAATTGAACGTTGCGAGTTTCTCGCTTCATATAGCTGGACTAACGCTAAAATGCCGACCATTTTTGTTCCAGGTATAGCTCCTACTACCATATGATCTGATCCTATGAAGCTGATACTGAGAGACAATCAGGCGCTCCAGCACTCTGGACATCCCCGAATCTACTATTAATTATTCCTAAAGATGACTATATAGCCCTCCAGGATCAAAATTCCGATCGAGTCATGGCTCCGTCTTTCGCACCACTTTTCGCTGCGCTCATTACGATGCAGCCTTCCTATTCACTCCTTCTAGTAGCTCTGGTTACTGATCGAAATAGCCTACGCAAGCTCTTTGATTATGTCTCTGGACATCCGGGGGAACACTGGCGCATCGAAGCTGAACTCGTCGAAAGAACCCTATTTTTGACTCGTTGGGAAGCGAACTCGGTACAGATTATCACAGGATCTCTCAATTCTGGGTATGGGCATGAGTTTGAAAAGGCATTCCTTAAGTTTGAGGAAGAGTTAAAGGATAGCAGTACTCATGGTCGGATTATAGAGTACGAGATTGGCGGCATGGAATGTGTTCTGAGGAACGAGGCTGACGGGTATTTCAACGATAAACAAGAAAACGAGGGGTTTCTCAGACGTACCTGGAAGTCACCTGCCGAAATTGAAAGACTATCATTGGAGTTCCAGACTCAGCCTACTATGTTGGAGGGGGTGACAGTTATTCAGAAAGGGCATATAGTCTCTCCAGAATCGGTCATTGAAGTAAAATGCACAACGTGGAAGGGGAGCCCAAAGCGTTGAGGGTTTTCAAATCCAATGACAATAGGCTAATAATCTCTCCGGAAGTGAGGGATAAATACTGGCCTAGCAGTGTCAAAAATTCTGTTGAATAAACAAGCCCAAGAGAGCATTGAGAGAGACTTGGTTATTATGCCATTTGCTTAGATCGGAAGTGGATTTTCCCAACCGCTACTGAATCGCTGCGAATATCTGCCGCACCACCTCCCCCTACTCACATTCGATTATCATATTCCTCGGAGCTGTATCCTCTGCCCTCTCGCTACCTCATCCGGCAAGCCTGTTTTTCTAGTTGTAACTATGCATTTGATGGATGACGAATCGAACGTGTGGCTGGTTACGTTACCCTGACCTCAATGGTCGGAAGCGGAAGATTGCTGCGCTAGAGGCAGGTGAGCCAGAGCCAGAGCCAGAGCCAGAGCCAGAAGTGGCGCCTATGATCTAAGCGCAGGTTGCGGGGAACATATTGCTGCAAGAGGAATTGGAAAACTTTGCTCTGTTCTTCAGTTCGAATTGGTTTCTTGAGGTAGGCTCGCGCAGGCCTCGCGGCCAGTTACTGTACATTGGAGTTAGTCTTCGTCGAATTCTCGGCGCAATAGAAGGGATGAATCACCGCCAGAAATAATCAAATTCTCCACTTTGTGGCTTTAATATGATTCTATTGGCTGGAATATTGTCTGGCCAAAGCGTGACCAGAGTGGAGAATTTTGATTATTTGGTATGAGGGATTTCCATCAGCCGCTTCCTTCTTTGTGAGGCATTTCAATACAGTACGAGGATCGGATCACAAAAGTCGCGCATACAATCGAGGTCACTGTATCATCTCCATACGGTAGGTAGCTCGACTGCGCCTCAACATGATGGCTTTGAGCTGGTGTTGAAAACGTAAATTTAATGGCCGAAAATATTTTCTCTGGCTGTAATCGTCCGTTTCACTTTAGTCCAGTGGATATTGAGTATAATTTGATAAAGAAGGTTGATATTTGAAGCACTAAGCCATGCTTTCCGCTAGCCCACTCGTGAATCATACCTACAGTGTTGCTACATAAGTAACGAGCATGTCGCTCTCTTTGTTGACAGCCTTCAAGTTCTGAAGATAGCTGCATGTCTGCCACTCGAGTAGTTTTGACTATCCTCAGTTCCTCACAACGAGCGATCGGGTATCCCTTGGCTGACCGCTTTCTTGTCTGCATTCTCAACCCCAAACCTCTATCACGCTCATTCATTTCTCCTATCTGAACTACTGGCGTCTTCATTCCGACTTCCTTAAGCTTCGTCATGGTTCAATTCGACGATGCGATAGAAAAGGCACCTCGAGTCCAATGGACTGAAGCAGATGTCGAGGCCGGGAGAGCCAAACCCGTCCTGCATCGATCGAACTCCAACGCTTCTCTGCACAGTACGGACAAATTCTTATATTAAACGTCACATTTTCTATAGGAGTTCAGGAGGTAGTTGTCTTGAGAGTTCTTATTGTATCATACTGTTTGAGACAACATCGCCTCTCGAGACCACTCCAACCCCTTACTCTTAACTAAAGTCTCACTTTTCACCATACTAATTTGTCGTAGGCAATACAAGTCGAAGAGCCTCGATTGATCCCGCCTCAGTCCTTCCTATCCAGTAAGCAGACACTGCAGAAAAGAGACTCCCTCAAAAATATAACTACTAATATACCACGATCAGGTACCGAACAGTTTCGTACCAGATTAACGAGACCAAGGAGAAGGATGTCGAAGAAAGTAAGAAGGCAAAAAGCTCGGCTGCAAAAGAACTTGCAAATGTCGATTGGCACACCACATCTATTGAGGATATATATACAAGATTGTCCACTTCCCTTCAACAAGGTCTTTCTGTCGAGCAGGTCCAGCGCAAACTGACGAAATATGGCAAGAATATGCCATCATCTCCTCCTTCACATCTATTCCAACAAATAATAGGTTACTTCTTCAAGGGGTTTGGATCAATTTTGTTAGTAGGAGCGATTCTTGTGTTTGTAGCCTGGAAACCCCTTGGAAACCCTCCTGCCATTGGAAACCTGGCTCTTGCAATAGTTCTGGTTGCAGTGTTCATTATTCAGGCTGCTTTCAACGCATGGCAAGATTGGTCCGCTTCCCGGGTCATGGCATCCATCACCACCATGCTTCCCGACAGCTGTCTTATTTTACGGGATGGTGCACAGGTCACTGTTGTTGCCAGCGACGTAGTGCCAGGTGACATTCTTTACATCAAGGCTGGAAACAAACTACCCGCAGATGTACGCTTCGTTGAGATATCTTCCGATTGTAAGCTCGACAGGTCAATTTTAACGGGCGAGTCGCTTCCACTTCAAGGCACAGTCGAAAATACGGATGAGAATTACCTCGAGACTAAGTGTATCGGGCTACAAGGTACTCACTGTATATCGGGAAGTGGACTCGGGATCGTTGTATCGACTGGCGATTCCACAGTCTTTGGCAAGATTGCGAAGTTGACGAACGAGCCTAAGACGGGTTTGACGCCTCTCGAAAAGGAAATTCTCAACTTTGTCATTATCATCTGCTCAATAATGTTCACTATGATACTCATTGTCATTATAGTTTGGTTCGTCCATGTATCCTTTTACTTACTACTATCCTCTGACTTTCATAGGGCTGCGTATCTCCGGAAGTCCTACCCCGATTGGATCAACGTTCCTACACTCATTGTCGACTGCGTTTCAGTCGCCATTGCGTTCATTCCCGAGGGTCTTCCCATTGCGGTGACAGCTTCCTTGACTATTACGGCAAATATTATGCGCCAGAACAAGATTTTGTGCAAGTCACTGAAGACTGTAGAAACTCTTGGTTCTGTTAGTGTTATCTGCTCAGATAAGACCGGTACCCTCACCAAGGTAGGCATCAGCAATCCCTCCGGTATCGAGTATGGATATGATGTTGGCACATTGGGCCAAATGTTGTAACTCTCAAAAGTTGATTTTATTGCGATGTTTGGCCAATGCAGCCCACTCCGTCGACTACCGCCAGGGGTGGTCAGAATTTGTGATACCCAACACATTTATGATTCTATCAGAGCCTTTGCTACAATGGAAGAGATTCCCGTGTTCACAAATTCTGACCGCCCCTGATGTGCTGTCCTGATATTGATAGTCAGGTTACTGACAGTCGGTGAAGAACAAGATGTATGTTACAGACACCAACATTGGAGGCGTCAGTATGTCCCCGGAGGTCGCCAGAGATGAGATGATGAAGCACCGTAACGAAGCTAAAGGATCGAACGCTATAAACCAACTCCGAGCGGTTTCGGGGCTTTGCAACTCCGGTGAATTTGATGCTGCTACTATACACCTTCCACTGCACGAACGAAAGATCAACGGAGATGCAACCGACCAAGCAGTTTTGAGACTCTCTGAAACACTTGGTGAATCCCAGGAACTCAAGAAGCTGTGGAAGAAAACATTCGAGCTAGCTTTCAACAGCAAGAACAAATACATGATCAGAACTTTCAACTTGGCAGAGGAGGAGGGCCTCAATGTCGTACTGTCCACTGAGGAAGCTGCAACATTCCATCCCCAAGATACGTAGGGTTTCCAGCCCCCAGATCTGACCGGCACTAATCCTGTGTAGGCTAGTTACAATAAAGGGAGCACCTGATATCCTGATTGCTCGATGTTCCAAATACGTATCGATCGACGGAGATACTCGACCCTTCAGTGATGCCATCCGTGCCACCATTGAAGAAATCAAGAACACATGGTCATCTCAAGGCAAACGTGTTATACTATTGGCTCGGAAGACAATCACCAAGGAGCAAGTTGTTTCTCTTCCCAATTCAAGCCAATTTGAAGACGAAGTTCAACGCCACGCGAGAGATGGTTTAACATTTGTCGGCATTGTTGGAATTGTTGATCCTCCTCGTGATGAAATCCCTTATGTAGTCTCTACACTACGTGGAGCAGGTATTCGCATCTTCATGGTATGTCCTACTGCAAATCCTTAAATATCATTATCTAATAGTGTCTAGGTTACCGGTGACTTTGCTCTGACAGCACAAGCCATCGCAGCGGAATGTGGCATCATTACAAACTCTCCCGAGATGGTAAAATCAATCAAATCTTTGCGCCGGACTTCTTTCGACATTCCATCATCCTCTTCCGAGACCAAAGTAATTGATTTTGCGTCCGCACCTAGAAAGTCCATTGTTTTAAGTGGACCGGAGATGATAACCCTCAACGAACATCAATGGGACCAGCTCTGCGACTACGATGAGATTGTCTTTGCCCGAACAACCCCTGAGCAGAAACTTCGTATCGTGCGCGAATTTCAGAGCCGCAATGAAATTGTCGGTATGACAGGTGATGGTGTCAACGATGCTCCTTCTCTCAAGGCTGCAGACATTGGAATTGCCCTCGGCAGTGGCTCAGATATCGCAATTGAGGCTGCCGATATGGTCCTGCTTGATTCGTTCAGCGCGATTGTTGAAGCTGTGAAATATGGTCGGGTGGTGTTTGATAACTTGAAGAAAACAGTAACGTAAGACCCCATTCCTCAAGTTATACAAAATCGACTCAATACAGTTTTGTGGCAGATTTTCTAACTCTAATCTACAGATATCTTCTTCCCGCAGGATCATTCGCAGAATTCTGGCCTGTCATGACGAATGTTCTTTTTGGAATGCCCCAGGTCCTGTCCTCTTTCCTCATGATCATCATCTGCTGCTTCACTGATTGTGCTGCTGCTACGGTGCTCGCATACGAGGCTCCTGAAGCCGATGTGCTCCTACGTCGCCCTCGCAAGCCAAAGATCGATCGCCTGGTCAACTGGCAGCTGGTTTTTAACGCCTACGGATTTATTGGAGTCATGGAGACCCTCGCTTCATTCGCGATGTCGTACTGGTACCTCCAAAGCAAAGGGGTTTCATTCTCTGTGTTGTGGTTTGGCTACGGCGCATATCCCGACTCTTATGATTCAGAGTACGTCGCCCAAAAGCTCAACGAGGCATCATCCATCTACTTCATCAACCTGGTCGTTATGCAATGGTTTGTGTTGCTAGCCGTACGAACTCGTCGCCTCTCAATCTTCCAACACCCACCAGTCTGGAATAAGGCAACTCAGAACTGGTACCTGCTACCTGCGATTGCCTTTGCGCTTGTGATGGCAATTTTCTGGTTGTATATCCCACAGTTACAAAGGACTTTGGGAACCACAGCTGTACCGATTGAGCATTTTTTCCTCCCAGGTGCTTTCGGTCTTGGTATTTTGTTCTTGGATGAAGTTAGAAAGTACTGTGTGAGGACCTGGCCAAACAGCTTGGTGGCGAAGTGCGCATGGTAAATATTTTAGAAGGGTTGGGCTTTCTGATCTCTTTTGGCTTGTAATTAGAACGTATATACCTATTTCTTATACATATGGTCTTTAATTTGTCCCTCACTTCCGTTATGATTTCATGACTTTGATTCAGAACACTTGAAGTTGCAAGTAAATCAGCAAGGGGCTACCAAGGTACGAGGTTGCTTAGTTAATGAGAATACGTGCATTAATCATGCGTATAGCATACAAAGTGTAATAAAACTGCATTCAAGCCACTGGAAATGTGAAATCGACATGGCTGATGGCTTCGTTAAACAAATTTACGGTAGTAAACATCACGTGATACTCCTTTTCAAGCGAGAGCAATAGTAGTACTGTTGTCCCACTGTAACACATAGGGGTGCCAGCCCAAGCGTCACGATCCGCAAAGGTGCCTTTTGTTAGAAAGGCGCCCCAGGATAGGTGCCCAGATCGTTATAGGCACTTACCTTCTTATATGCACCCCTTGTAATAACTTACAATATTAGATAATAGAGTTATAGATTATAAATATATTTCCTTTAAATTCTTTTTAAATTGTAATAATGTAGTAAACAATACCTTGTAATTATTAGTAAGTAATAGCCCTATAAATGTAGTAAGTGATGCCCTGTTGTAAGGATTAGCAGTAACAGAAGTATAAGCCCGGAACGGGTATTCCAATCGATACAAGAATAATCTATGATTCCTAATTATATCGCCAGGAGGTTGATTGATATACCCCTTCGTTCCCCTAGAGCTAGTCCAATTCTAGAAGGCCATTTCCGACTCCCGGAAACCCCTATCCAAACAGCCGAGGATAAGGGGCCTCACACCTGTAATTATAGTTTATGATGCCTTATAATTATAGGCTCTATGGTGTGTCACGTGTGACTAAAAAGCACAAACCTTTTTGTTCTGCCGGCAGAATCATTGTTTGACAGTTTGTCGTAATAATCAACCCTATAATAGACTACTGTAAGGTTAAGCTATGGAGTCCGCTTGATCGAGTTGTCTTGGCGTGGGTTGGGGCAACATATCTGGAGTCTCTCGACCTATTTCACCTTCATTAAGTCTAATAAGAAATGTTGTTGTTTCCACCATTTATTGAATGGTCAGGTGACTTGACCTGAAACCAGTCCATACGTTACACAAGCACCGGAAGAGGGGAACGTGGCGTGGCCGAAGTACTGATGGCTATCAGAACACTGTGTTACATTGATCCGGTCTTCTTCGGGCCATATTGAGATACAAATACTACTTCCTGAAAGGAACAACTTGAGCGGCTTTCTATGGTCAAAATCTCAGCTGATAATGATGCTCTGATTCAAAAGGCGACAGCATAATAAATACCGCGGCGTGCATCTATAGCAACGCACTGCGCCCTACATTGCAGGTGCAGTGGGAGTATATGGCGACCAACGGAAGGGGGAGGTTTTTGCTCTCCACCTGATAAGTAAGTTCCAACGGTCTCTACGCAGAGAATGGAGCATTTTATAGTGCCAGAACTATATCGAGCTGCTTGCACAAATTCACAATACATGCCACCCAAAATTAAAGTTTGGAGGCGCACCACGAATGCCTCAGATTAATGCAAGCACTCTGCGATAGTGAAAGGTTAAGCATCCAGATAAAGTGACTAATCCCAATCATACATCAATAGTTATGGTCATGCAAAGTAAATATGGGAAGATCCCGCTTACAGTGAATGTAACTGGAGCAATAAGTTCAATAACATCAGGGGCTACCCCGCCTCATTATGCAGTGCTATTCTACAAACTCTTAGGTTAGCTTATTGCCTCACTACTTATCTCACCTATCTTCTTATATGCTTATAAGGCTGTGATAATTTCCCTGCCCAAAGATTATCACATTTTCGTTTCCCCCAGATACTTCTTCCCATCATGGTGTATCGATGCACAACATGTAAGAAAGGGTTCCCTAAGGAGAATCACCTGAAAGATCATCTTCGGTCTACTGGGCATATGCTGCGGACTGAACAAAGACGCTTTAGCCAATCGTCATTGCCAAAGGTGAAGGTGAAGCCTACCTGCACTCGGTTTCGCTGTTGTGACTGCAATCGAGACTTTGTGGGTGAGGAAGCTTTGATGCAGCATCTTAGACACAAGATACATAACCAAAAGCCTAGACAAAAGAAGTTGCCTAAGATTCTTTGTGAGATTTGTAGCAAGTCATTTACGACAAATGAAGGATTGAGAAAGCATAAGGCCTCACGAGTCCACCAACCACTTTGCGTTCCAATATACTGCATCAGATCGGATGGATGCAAGAAGAGATTCAACTCCACATCATCAATGATCCTTCACCTTGAAAGTGGTTCCTGTTCTTCAGGGCTAACTCGACCAAAATTGAATGAAATTATTGCACAGCAAGACACCAACAATTTGATTACTTCTCCTGCAGCTTTAGAAAGCACCGTGGGCATAGGAGAAAGTAGCGTCAGCTCTGATTATGGAGAGGCTATTTCAACATCATTGTCCAACGACTGGAAATTACTCCAACATAACGACTCTTCAAGCACAC
>Ga0247814_10002353_pt1 | contig 10481 bp, 6 predicted proteins | sample UWRJL179409R1_FD_179947 | JGI IMG/M metagenome (GOLD analysis project Ga0247814, IMG submission 179947) | Plant litter microbial communities from Arlington Agricultural Research Station in Wisconsin, United States - UWRJ-L179-409R-1 | ecosystem: Environmental > Terrestrial > Plant litter >... | reverse complement strand
CCTGGTCAGCGACCTGCTGTTCCAGCGGCAGACCGGCATCGCCACCTTTTTCTGGCGCCGCGCCACCCGCATCCTCCCCACGATCTGGCTGTACCTTGCCGTCGTGGCCTGGTACACGGCAACGCTGCAGCCGGTTCCCTATGTCGTGCCCCTGTCCGAAATGCTTGCCACGCTCGGGTTCGTCCGCACCTATTTTCCATCGGGCCATTCGATCTGGTCGAACGACTGGCCGATCGGCCACCTGTGGTCGCTCAATGTCGAAGAACATGCCTACTTGGCGCTGGGACTGGTCGCGGCATTGCTGCGCCTGACCGGCGCGCGCTTGCTGTTGCGGGGCGTGATGCTCGCCTGCGTGGCCGCCATGTGTCTGACGATTGCCTGGTACGCACGCACCCCGCCGGCCGGCGCATCGCCCTGGTACCTGCGCACCGAGTGCGCCGCGCTGGGGTTGATGGCGTCGGCCTGGATTCACGCCAGCCGGCCGCTGGCGCGCCGTTACCTGATCCGCAACGGCCACTGGACCATCACCCCGCTGGCGCTGGGCGCCGGCCTGCTGTGCTACGTCCCGGGTGCACCGTACCTGGCCGCGCCGGGGCTGGCGCCGCTGCTGCTGGCGGTGGCCGTCAACTACCTCGACTGCGCACCGAGGCCACTGCTGTGGCTCTTGTCCTGGAAACCGCTGCGCTGGTTCGGCTTGTGTGCCTACTCGCTGTATATCTGGCAGCAGCCGTTTTACAAGGCGATGACCTTGTATGGACTGCATCCGGTGGCGGCGCTGGGATCGGCGCTGGTGATTGGCGTGACGATGTTTTATGTGTTTGAAAATCCCGTGCGGCGGTATTTGAATGATGTATGGTCACTGTATCGCAGGCGCCGTGTGTGGCTAGCGTGATACACCATGTTGCCGAAAGGTAATGGCTCGGTGCCAACAAACGACATACACCTCATTCTAGGCCATTTCCTTCGGTTATTTCCAGAAGAGTGTGCTTATAAGCAAGTTATAATGGCTAATCACTATCTGTCTTGAGCAGACCTGTAATGGAGTCGATGTCAGGTCATTTTTCCACTTACTTCCGTTCTTGGCGATAGTGTTCGAATGGCATCCACGGCGATTGGGCATGGGGTTTCAAGCGGTTTCTTTTTGGCGCAGACAAATTGTCCAGGTGTTTAAAAGACAATACTTTTGTAGATCTGTCGTACGATATATTTGCCTTTGTCGGCAATGTAGAGAATGCAATTCATATAGCGCTCATCGTTTAATTATCTTGTGGAATTCAAGTCATGCATACGCACCCCGCTAGTCCGCTCACCTTAGTCCATGATTCCGTCGGCCAGCTCGCACTTACTGTGGCAGTCATCCTTCCGTGTTACAACGAAGAAGCTGCTATTGGGACAGTTGTAGCAGATTTTCGCAAGACGTTGCCGAATGCGCGCATTTATGTATATGACAACAACTCAAGAGACCGTACCTCAGCTGTAGCCGTCGCCGCTGGTGCAATTGTGCGCGTCGAAACCTTGCAAGGTAAGGGAAATGTCGTACGCCGGATGTTTGCCGACATCGATGCCGATATCTACCTGATGTGCGATGGCGACATTACATACGATGCTGCCAGTGCCCCCGCACTGATTGACAAGCTGATCAATGAAAATCTCGATATGGTAGTCGGGTGCAGGGTCGACCAGGAAGCTGCCGCATACCGTGCCGGGCACCGCTTCGGCAACGCACTGTTCACCGGGTTTGTCGCCAACCTGTTCGGCAACCGTTTCACCGATATCCTGTCCGGCTATCGCGTGTTTTCACGTCGCTATGTCAAATCGTTCCCGGCGCTGTCGAATGGTTTCGAAATTGAAACCGAGTTGACTGTGCATGCATTGCAACTGCGCATGCCGATTGGCGAAATGAATACACCATACGGTGCCCGCGTTGAAGGTTCGACCAGCAAATTATCTACCTACCGCGACGGTTTTCGCATCATGATCATGATCATCAAGCTGTTCAAGAACGAGCGGCCGCTGGCGTTCTTCGGCCTGATATTTGCCATGTTTGCAATCCTTTCGATTGGCCTTTCCATTCCGTTGATCGTCACTTATGTTGAAACCGGCCTGGTACCGCGTCTACCGACTGCAGTGCTTGCCGTTGGCACCATGTTGATGGGATTTCTGTCGATGACCTGCGGTCTGATTCTCGATACCGTCACCCATGGTCGCCGTGAGATCAAGCGATTGGCCTATTTGACAATTTCCTCAACAAGTGCCAAAACTGAAAGGCATTTTTGAAGCAGTTTCAACGGTTTCTAGCAGTAGGTGCACTGGGGTTCGTCGTCGATTTTTCGGTGTTATACCTTGCTGTCAATGTCGTCGGATTCAGCCCGCTGCCAGGGCGCCTGGTATCGTTCATCGGGGCTGCAACTGTAACGTGGCTAGCCAATCGTCATTTCACGTTCGCAAGCGACAATGCGGTGCAACGCGAAGCGGCACGGCAGTGGCTGCGCTACATTTTAACTACCGCCATTGGTGGCGCCATCAACATTGGCGTTTATCAAACCTGGCTCAAGGCCACGGGGCAGAGTAATGTGAACCTGTTCCTCGCGGTCGTAGCCGGTTCCGCAGTAGCGTTACTGATTAATTTCACTCTTTCGAAATATATCGTATTCAAGCGCTGAGGCGCGCTGGCGCCGTCAGCGCTGTTGTTTCTCAGGGAGTAGTGAAATTCAAGGGATGCCGCGCAACGGTTTCGCCGCTTTCATTTCTAGTGAAGAAAGATACTGCGAGCGAGTCTGGGCCCGGGACGCCGGTTGACTTGGGACGCGTGATTGACTCGCGCACAAAGCGTGCACCCAGTTGAACATCTACCTTGAAGTTATTGCGTTGCACGACCCAGACTCGCTGCGCGTTGGCAGTCAATTGACGTGCATCTTCCCCAATGCCATAAGTTACTTCGCTTGAAATAACGTGATCGCTCAGTGGACGCAATCCCAGCGTGGTAGTAGCCTCGGGTCCCAGTTTGTTAAAAATCTTGCTCCACTGCTCATTGGGCTGCAGCGGCAATATCTCAAGAGGTTTCCCCCAGTTTTCTCCGACGGCGTAGCGCATCACACCCCAGTAAACGCTGAGATTTGGCACTACAACAATGTCGCCCGGTTTTGCCAACTCCTTGACCAGCCTGCCTGTTTCGCCATATGCGTCGGAAGTCATTTGAAAGTGCATTAGGGGCACGGCCGCCACAGCCAATGCCGTCATACAAGCGAAAGCGCCGGCACGCCAGTAGCGGCTTGTATGGGTGGCGATACCTGCTGCCGCGCCCAGCGCGAGAAATGGCAGCAAGTTCGCCGCGAAGACGGGCACTTTGATCATGGGCTTGGCTAGCATGCTTACCGCAATTGCCACGAACAGTGTGGCAATAACTGCGATCAACGTACGTACCCGGCTACGACGTTCGAGCATAGCGGCTGCGGCAAGAAATACGAAGATTGTGAATCCTGCCAGTCTCAGCGAGAGAACGGATGCAGGGGCCCAGCCAGCGATCAGTGCACCGGGTTCGGTCAGCAGATCGAAAAGCGACCCAGGCGCGCCAGCTTCCGAACCGCGAACCATACCACTTGCCATTAGTGGGGAAATCAGAATCAATACGACAACTTGCGTCAGGATCCAGCCGCGCAAGCGGGGATCTATCTTGGTATTTCTCGAGGCTGAATCCTGGCGCGCGTGGTAAAGGCTTTCGACACAAGCGGCAAGCGCAATGAAACCGACGAAGAAAAATTCGATGGCATGCAAATACGATGTCAGCACTTCGAACACGACTGCCCAGACCAACCATGTACGCTTGCCGGTAACAAACCATGTGCGGTTCGCATACCAGAGTAATAAAACGCAGCCGGGCACCAAACCATACATGCGTAGATTTCCGCCGCTATACGCAAAAATTGGGAATAGCGCGAAAAGTGCGGCCGCGTAATACGCCGTCTTTTCATCGTAGACTTTTCGCGCAATGACAAACAGCGTTGCAAGGCTAAATAGCGCGCAGACGACTGAATTGAACAGAACTGCCGCATCTGAGGTGAGGCCGATATCGTGCCAAAGCTTAAGCTGGAGGAAGTATAGAGGCGGGTGAATATCGTTACGGAGTGTCTCGATGAAAAACAGCGGAAGGGGTTGATTGACGTGCGTGATCGCAATAATTTCGTCTTCCCAGAGAGACATACGGGTATACCACCATAGCAACATCACAAAGCAGCCGAAGCCGATTGCAAGAGCACATAACCAAAGTTCACCCTTGCGGCGGCTAGTTAATTCCATTGAATTTTTTTGCATTACTTTCCCATTTGATCAGCCAACCGTTGAACTTTCTCTTCACTGCTCGTCTGTATGGAAAATTTCGATACATCGCACATCTCCCATGTATCACGTTGCTTGTCTAGACCATGACAAGTGGCGCACCGCTGTATGGGTTACTAAATTTGAAGAGAAAGTTACTGGCTGAAATCTTACACGCTTCACTTGCTGGCTGGCGCTACAAGGGGGAAAATTTGTTAAATTACTACGTTTATCGTACTTTCTAACTGTTGTGTATGGACAAAAAAACGGCCGCTAATGCGGCCGTAGAATTGTTGAGTAAGTCTAGCGAGGCACGATTGCGAAGTGAGCGCCGTTGCTGTAGTTCGGTTTGACCGTTCGGCCTTGGAAGAGGGCCCAGGCTGTCTTGCTCGAAGCGATGCCAGAGTCAACAGAATAAGCAAGGGCTGGTTGCATGTTGGCCGGATAGCCCATCGTACCCTCTGAAATGTTACCCATATCACCAATTTTAAGGCCGAGTTTGGCAGCCATTTCTGGACTATTGCAGGTCAGTTTCATGAAATCCGCACCAAGGTCCTTCGTGTAACCCTCAACAACCGAATTGAACACGGGAGTCGAGGAGGTTGTGCGGATCGTCAGTGAATACGGTGCGCCCATGATCCAGCAAGCACCCGGCGCCGTCATGCGAGCAACAGGGAATTTGGCTTTCCAAGCTAGCAAAATCGAGGCTTTGTCGAAGCCAAGGTCAGCGGTATATCCCACCGCCGACGTAAAGAAATCGTCCATCCAGGTAGCGATCGAGGTGTCGTTATTGTAGGCGATCGAATAACCGTTGATTGGTATCCCCAATTTATTCGCGCTGGCGTTATAGGAATAGGTTGCATTGTACCAATCGAGATTATCGTTCACAAACGCTAGCAGGTCTGATTTTAACAAGTCAGCGTCCGGCGTGATGTAGGCGGCCTGTGCCAACGTACGCAGCGACCAAGCCTGTCCACGTAATTGATCCCAAATTAACAGGCCTTTATCGAACGCACGGTAGTTTGGATTGGAAACGAACGTATCGTACATCGCCCAGAATTGCATTTCTTCCAGATAGTAATAGTCGCCGGTAACCAAGTAAGGAAGATAGGCCAAGCTTGGCTGGTGAGCCGTGTCATGCGTGTAGGGTGTCGTGCAGACGCTAGCACAGCCAGGGAACGACTCGTACCGCCTTTTTGCCTCGTTATAGGTATCGGTCGAGCGACCGAGAATAGTCATTCGAGGATAATTCTTCAAGCTGACTGGTCGATCAGTAATTTTGTCACGATAGTGAGCAGAAAAGCTTCCTGCGGCATCGCCTGTTCCCAGCGTCGCATCACGAGCGCGTTTATCCATCGTCAAAATATAACTGGTAGCCCAAGAAGGCAGGAGACCGATATCTTCATGGGCGCCCGTAGTCGGCATATAGGCCATCGCCAAGCCAAGACCCATGGGCTCAGTTGCGGCGCTCGTCATCCTTGAGCCCAGTGATGTGAGGACGGCTGGAGCAATTGTGATTGACTGATCATAGTTCGGTACAGCGCGAGTGGCGATCAAATACTGGGTGTTCAACATAGTGTTCACTGCAGGCGCTTCCCCACCCCACCAGAATACCTTGCGCCAGCGCGCTTGAACCAAGTGGTTCAAATCTAGTTTGGTATATACCGATTTGCCACCGACAACAACTTCTGCGTTGTAATTGAAATTCTGAATTGCTGGTTCATAGGCCCAGTTGTTTTCGATGGTGACATCAACGCGCGCCTTCTTGACGGCACTGTAATAACGTATTGCGAACCGAGCGGTGAGGTGCGGATGGGCGATACCGGAGGCAGTCGTCAACGGCGCCGACACATGCCATTCATTGGCGATAGTACCTGCAATCCAGGTCGCCTTGGCGCCGGCTTTCAGCAATTGGTCGGCCGATGCACTGTACTTCACGCCGGCGATGGTGGCAGACGTCGATGCAGTAAAACCTGTAGCCAGCAATTCAGCTGGGAGCATTGCCGCCGTAGTGGTCGGCGTAGCATTTTTTGCCAAAGACATGGTACGGGTTGCATTCGCGGCAAGCGTTGGAAAAATTGCCGACAGAATGGCGTGGCGTACGCTGCCGTCCGCATGGCGTGCTTTGACGTCCATTTGCAGCGTCACCAGCGTATTGTCTTCCAGGCGGCCCACCATGGAATCGGTTGGTTTGACATGGCCCACGGCGAAAACCTGGCCGAACGTTACCGGAACCGATGTCTGGGCAGTCGCACTGGTATTTTGCAGGCGCACATCCGTGACGACTGTCAGCGTGCCGCTGGTTGGCGCTGCCGGAGGAACGACTGGTGTCGTGACAGGCGGTACGACTGGTACGGTCGGGGTCGGGGTCACTGGCGCAACGACAACACCGCCAACGCCTGTTTTGGTATCGGTTGGTGCGATGACAGGCGTTTGAGTGTCGGTAACAGGTACGGCGACAACTGGCGTATCAGTGGCGACCGGCACGGTTGCCACCGGTGCCGTCGAAGTTGCCGGGGTCGCCGAGGTAAATGGGCTGGTCGCAGGTGTGCCGCTGGCCGTATCGCCTTTAGCGACGACAAGGCCGGCCTGGACCGAATCTGCATTGGCGCTGCCGCCACCGCCACCACCACACGCAACGAGGGAAGTTGTGCAAAGAAGGGTGGAAAGGACCCGGAGGGTCATGATGCTAAGAGGGAATGTCATGGTTATCTCATCAGGAGTTTAGGGTACCGCTTCAGGCTCTCTACTATCGGCCTGTGGAATAGAACGATCTTACGCCAAGGCAATAGATGCCCCAAAGAAAAATAAGTTTCTTTGCTTAATTATTTGGATATTTGCGACAGAATCTTGGCTAAAGTTCTATAGCTGTTAGCCGAATTTCCATGAATATTGTTTATTTAGAATGGTAAATGTGCCGCTTTTATATGCTGAATTGGAAACAATTAGCAATTTAAAAACTTCCTGGGAGGAAGCAATGCGCGGAGTCAAGAGTGTTGAAGGCAAACTCTATTCAATTACACAAGAATGTTGATAGCCCAATAAAAAAAACCGTTCACGAGGAACGGTTTTTTATTGGGCGCCTATCGCTTTATCTGACGGTACTCAGCATATAGTCTACCGCAGCTTTGACATCGGCGTCGGGGGCCGTCGAGCCGCCCTTGGGTGGCATGACGCCAGCTTTGCCTTGAAATCCCGCGATGGCATGCTGGTAAAGGGTGGCCGTCCCCTGCGCCAGGCGCGGCGCCCAGGCTGTTTTGTCACCCATTTTAGGTGCGCCGGCAATACCGGCGCCGTGGCAAACGATGCATGCCTGGCTATACAGCGTTTTGCCGGTGTCGGCTGCCGCAGTGGCGGGTGCCGCTGCTGCGGCTGCGACTGGCGCAGCGGCCGGCGTTGCTGGCGCCGGTGCATCTGGAGCAGGCACGGCATCGGCCGCCGGCGTAGCCGCCGTGGCAGGTGCTGCAGCCGGAAGGTCCGGTTCCTTGAACTTGGCGCCGCTCTGGTTAGCCATATAGACGACCGCGCGCGCCACCTCTACGTCGTCGAGATCGGGATTGCCACCCTTGGGCGGCATGGCACGGATGCCTTCGATGGCATGCTTGAGCAGCGTGTCATAGCCTTGCGCAATGCGCGTACCCCAACCGGCGGCATCGCCGATTTTTGGCGCGCCAGCCAGGCCACTGGCATGACAGGCGGCGCACACGGCGGTGTAGACTGCTTGGGCACCTTGCAATACCTTCGGTGCATTTGCATCGCGTAAAGTAAACCCTTCGGCAGCCACTGGCGCAATGCGTGCATTCACTGCTGCGGCGCTTTGGCTTTCGGTCCCCGCTCCGGCGGTATGGGTATTCGTCACAAACGACACCAGCAGGATGATGCCGATAACGATGACTAAGAAAAAACCCGCAACCGCCACGATTAACTGCTTGGGGGTACGGATGACGGATTCGTGCTCGTTGTGTGCGTCACTCATGATTTCCTTAAACTATTTAAAAAAACCGCCTCGAGGTGCGTGCATTTACATGCAATTTTGCAATGACAACTGAACGGCCGATTATAGTCCCAAAGATTGTTTTCTGGTACGAATTTGCCATGCTCAAACCATTGTCATGGACGTCCTCGCCGAAAGACTGTATCCTTCGGCTCACTTCACGATTTTCCCAAGCGGCTGTAGCTCAGTGGATAGAGTATTGGCCTCCGAAGCCAAGGGTCGTGGGTTCGATCCCCGCCAGCCGCACCAGTCATTTCCCCGCTTTTTGTCTCTTGTCGACGTTTGGCAATCCTCTGTTTTAAGACATTTCACGCTCTCTGGCATGCACCTTCATCTTGTGCGATGTATCACGACGACTGTGACTATTTTCCTCATCGACACCTGACCCCGGCTCGCATGCCATGCCAATCAGCGCCATGACCGCCGCTGCGCACGTGCGATGAAAGGTATTCAGCTTTATCTGATACTCTCCAGACAACACCCAGCCGTTATACCGCCATTCAATGCTAAAATAACAATTTTGCAGTTGAGAGAGATTTGTATGAATGACACTGACCTAACCGAAAAGCGTATCGATTTGCTTCGATCCTTGATGATTTTCGGTGTCGTTATTCTGCATACTCCGCCTTACGTGCCTATCGGAGTCATCGGTTCGGAGCCGTTCGACTTGATCGTTGCTTTTTTTCAGCATGCGGTCTTTCGAACAACAGTGCCCGTGCTGACGTTTATTTCCGGCTATCTGCTTTTTCGATCTTCGCTTGACACACAGCCGGTTCGGCTGCTGCAAAAAAAATTCAGATCCATAGTGATTCCGTTTCTCTTCTTCAACTTGACGTTAGTGGCTCTTTCTTTGCTGTTGCGCGATGGCGTGGGTGTCGAGGTCGGAAGTACTCGGATCGAGAGTTTTTTAGATTTGGTCAACGCAGCCTTTGGACTGACTGCCGGCCCTATCAACTACCCACTGAATTTTTTACGCAACCTGATCCCCCTGTTCCTGATTGCGCCACTGCTGGGCTGGCTCTTGCGCAAGGCTGCGTGGCCAGGGCTGGTGCTGGTATTTATCGTTTTTCACTTCGATTTCGATGGCCCGTTCCTGATTCGCGATGCGATGGCGCCGGTGTTCTACCTGGGCGGCATGGCAGCGATCCTCAAGTGGAATACGCGCAGCCTCGACGGTTATGCATTGCCGCTGCTGGCCGGGTTCCTCGGGATGTGCGCCTGTATCGTGCACTTCCGGGTCATCAATACCAGTTACCTGCAAATGCTGGCGCCAATTTTCATCTGGCCGGCAGCATCATTGCTGGTGCCGACAGCGTTGGGCGGATGGCTGGCAAAGATGAGCAAGTACAGCTATTTTTTGTTTCTTTCGCATGCACCCGTCTTGCTGCTGGTTTCCATGGTGTACAAGAAATACGCCGGCGTCATTCCGTTTTCCCTTTACTGGATCGCCACGCCGGTCATCGTCGCAAGCATCGTGATCGGTATGTACGTATTGTTTATGCGGGTTGCGCCGGCGACGTTCAACGTTCTGATAGGAAACCATCATCGTCGTGCCAGGGCAACCAGGCCAGTGGTCGACCGCCGCAAGACGCCCCGTGCAGTGGGGGCGCCGGTGTATTCGCCAGAATTGCGCATGGCATTGACGCACCGTTGATAGCTCAGACACACCTGCAGCTACGCATCCAACCGCCACGTTGCAGCGTATATATCCCTGTCGCGCCATTAAATTGTCACATTGCCATGGCAATGTAAGGACAAGAAAATTCCATTTTGTTAACGATTTGCCGCATTATTGATCGTGCATATTGGCAATTTTTGTTGCACGATTGAGCTTGGGTTAAGAATCTTGAATTTCAGAAAGTGATAATATTGCACCTCCGCCCTGTATTGGCAGGTATCCTTTTGTGTAGCAGGGGAAAATTTGGTGCGACGCCCCTGAACGCTGCTGTTAGCGCGCAAAGCTGGGCGTAAAAACGCTATCGAAATGAGTACCAAGAGGGCCAGTTGTTGTTTTTTTCTGACAATTGATGTTGCTTGGAATTAATTAAAACACCATGCTCGACCTGTCCAATCCAAGCAGAATTGCAAATAACAGTTCCGACCAGAGCCGCTCATGAAAGAAGACGATGTCGTCGCAGTAGTAGGACTTGGCTATGTGGGCTTGCCGCTCGCA
>Ga0247814_10002352_pt1 | contig 10482 bp, 7 predicted proteins | sample UWRJL179409R1_FD_179947 | JGI IMG/M metagenome (GOLD analysis project Ga0247814, IMG submission 179947) | Plant litter microbial communities from Arlington Agricultural Research Station in Wisconsin, United States - UWRJ-L179-409R-1 | ecosystem: Environmental > Terrestrial > Plant litter >... | reverse complement strand
CGATCAGTTTCATCTTTATAATTATAATTTCGGTAGGGAGTAAAAATCAGCATTAAAATGATCCAAATATTAAAGCTTAATGGTTCATATGCCTGGTCCAATTTAGTTAAAATTGGCAGATAACAAAAAAGGCATCCGTTTCGGGATGCCTTTAAAATATTCAACTGATTTGATTAGCTCAATTGTTTTGGTTTTTTCTGTCCTAAGTCTATTACAATAGGAGTAGAAATACATAACGAAGAGTAAGTACCGATGATACGTCCAATTAATAAAGCGAAGATAAATCCGCGGATGCTCTCGCCACCGAAGATGAAGATCACTAACAATACGAAGAATACCGTCAGGGAAGTCAGGATAGTACGGCTTAAGGTACTGTTCAGCGCAAAGTTGATCAGTGTATTGCGTTCTTCGCCATAAAGATCATCTTTACCAGCTTCTGCAAGTTTCTCACGGATACGGTCAAATACAACCACTGTCTCAGTCATCGTGTAAGACATTACCGTTAAAATCGCTGCAATGAAATCCTGACCGATCTCTAATGAGAAAGGAAGGATACCATCAAGGATAGTATAGAATGATAATACCAGCAGCACATCATGGAACAATGCGATAACTGCACCTAAACCATAGTTAAGTTTTTTAAACCTTACGATGATATAGATAAACATCACTAAACAAGAGAACAGGATCGCTCCGTAAGCGCTGTAAACTAAATCACTTGCGATGATCGGACCAACTTTCTGGTTACTTTCAATAGTATATTTCGCACCTGTTTTAGCTAAACCAGCTTTCAGTGCATCTTCAACTAATTTGTCGGCACCGTTATCCTGGTCAGTAATGTGATAAGTAGTAGTGATTTTTAATTCGTTATCGCTACCTGCAGTTTTAACCTGGATCTCTTCGTTTTCGAAGCTTGGTGCTAATTTAGCTTTTACATCTTCAGTATCCATTCCTTTATCGAAATGAACGATGTAAGTCCGGCCTCCTTTAAAGTCGATACCTAATCTCAGTCCACCATTTTTAAAGTACATTACTATACCTAACAGAATGATAACCGACGAGATGATATAGTAGATTTTTCTGCGGCCAACAAAGTCGAACGCAATGTTTTTGAAAGCGTGGATAGTCGCTCTATTACCGAAAGTAATGTCAGCATTTTTGTTCAGTAAACCTTCAAATACTAACCTTGAAATCAATACCGCACAGAACAGTGATGATAAAATACCGATACATAAGGTAGTTGCAAAACCCTGAACCGGACCGCTACCAAACACATAAAGGATAACACCTAAAATTAAGATGGTAACATTAGAGTCGATAATAGATGGCATTGCATGTTTGAAACCTTCTTTAATGGCTAAAGCAGTAGTTTTGCCATGGGCAAGCTCTTCTCTCACACGTTCAAAGATCAGGATGTTCGCATCAACTGATAAACCGATTACCAATACGATACCCGCAATACCAGGTAAGGTTAACACAGCACCCAGTGAAACCAGGATACCCATAATAAAGAATAAGTTGATCACTAACGCAAGGTTAGCTACCCATCCTGCTTTGTTGTAGTACAATGCCATGAACACAAGGATCACAACAAATGCAAGTACAAATGACAGTAAACCATTGTCGATTGCAGTTTGTCCTAAAGACGGACCAACAACATACTCACCAACTATACGTGCCGGAGCTGGTAATTTACCCGCTTTTAAGATATTTGCTAAATCCTGTGTTTCGTTCACTGTGAAGTTACCAGTGATAGATGAGATACCATTAGGGATTTCGTTTTGAACAGTAGGGGCAGAGTAAACTGCATTATCCAGAACGATAGCAATAGATTTTAAGTTGTCTTTGTTTGCAGAAGCTTCTGCAGTTATCTTTTTCCATTTCTGTGCGCCTTCGCCAGTCATGTACATTGTAACTTCAGGTTTACCTTTCTGATCGTAATCATGACGGGCATCACTGATAGCTTCACCACCTAAATCTGGTTTTCCATCAGGATTTACAGATTTGATTGCATATAATTCAAAAACTTTAGTGCCATCCATCGGTCTAACACTCCACATGAATTTCATGCTTTGCGGAACAATCGCAGCAACTTCAGTTTTTTTGAAGTAAGCGTTTACTTTAGCAGTATCTTTTTGTGCAACCCATCCTACTGTAGAACCCGGACGTAAAGCTGGTTGCCCGTTTTGTCCCTGGTAAGTAGGAACATTTAAAACAGCAAACAGTGGATTGGTTTTCGAAAGCTCCTGAGTTTTAAGATCAGCAGAATCTTTAGTAGTAGATTTTTTTGCCAGGTTAGCCAGTGCACCACCGCCTTTTGCAGCTGTGTCTGTTGCTACTGCTGATTTTGTAGCCGTAGTATCTTTCAATACTGAAGCAAGGGTTTTGTTGATGTTCTCCATGATCGGGTAAACCTCTTCATTTTGATACACCTGCCAGAATTGTAATTCTGCAGAACCCTGCAATAATTTATGTACCCTTTCTTTATCCTGTACTCCCGGCATCTCAATCAGGATACGGTTTGTACCTTCTTGTTTTTGCATGTTCGGGCTTACTACTCCGAAACCGTCGATACGGCTTCTGATAATAAAGAATGAACGGTCGATTGCGCTTGTAGCTTCTTTCGATAAGTAAGTTTTAACTTCAGAGTTACTCGCGTTAGCTTTTAACTGCTGCGCGTTGTCTTGGTTAGAAAAGAAGTCTGCAAGTTTTACATTCGGACTTAATTTTTCAAATTCATTTACAAACAAATTGATGAAATCTTTACCGCCTGCATTTAACTGCGTTTGCGCTGTAGATAGTGCTTTGTTGAAATTAGCATCGTCAGTATTGTTAGCTAAAGATTTTACCAGTTCACCTAACGAAATTTCCATCGTGACGTTCATACCGCCTTTAAGGTCGAGCCCTAAATTAATTTCTTTCCCTTTACAGAACTGGTAGTCAAATCCGAAAACCGGATATACCGGAACAGTTGACATCGAGTCCAAATAGGCTTTTTCCTTAACCAGGTCGCCTTTCGCGTAAGCTTTAGCATCTTTTTCGACCTTCGAAGTAACGAGATTGAACGAGAGTGAATACACACAGACAATACCTAGAAGTATTGCCATAAATTTAATGAAACCTTTACCTTGCATTTTTGTTTGTAATTATTTGTCTATGCTGTATATTTTTTTCAACAAGTCGGCAAATCTAATTAATTTTTTAATTAATAGTCAGCCTTATATAATATTTATTAGGGATACTTAACTATTTACGTACGAGTGTTGAAAATGTGTAGCCAAATGGGTTTTTTTCATCTGCTTTGTTCTTTACCACTTCCGTTTCTGTCCATACAGCGCCATCTATAACCGGGAAAAACGTGTCCGCATCAAAAACACTGTGAATGACAGTTAGATATATTTTATCGGTAAGATCCATGGCCATCTTATAAATTTCGGCCCCGCCCACAATAAATACTTCTTCATTTTCGTTGCACAATGAAATTGCTTTTTCTAAAGTATTCACTACTTCCACGCCTTCAATCTGCAGTGCAACATTTCGGGTAACTACAATATTCCGGCGGTTGGGCAGCGGTTTACCTACAGAATCGAACGTTTTACGACCCATAATAACGGTATGGCCTGTGGTTGCATCTTTGAAATGTTTAAGATCGGCCGGCATACGCCATAACAACTGGTTTCCTTTTCCTATGGCATTGTTTTCTGCTATAGCTACAATAATGGATATGATCATACGGCTACTGCACCTTTAATGTGAGGATGAGCTTCATAGTTTTTAAGACTGAAGTCTTCAAATTTGAAACTGGATATATCTTTTACTTCGGGGTTAATTTCCATTGTAGGCAATGGGTAGGCAGTTCTGCTTAATTGCAGTTTAGCTTGCTCAATATGGTTATTGTATAAATGCGCATCACCTAATGTATGGATAAAATCTCCATATTCAAGTCCGCATACCTGTGCCACCATCATGGTTAATAACGCATATGAGGCAATATTAAAAGGTACGCCCAAAAATATATCTGCACTGCGCTGGTACAGCTGGCAACTCAGTTTGCCGTCAGCTACGTAAAACTGGAAGAAAGCATGGCATGGAGGTAGAGCCATCTGATCTATATCAGCAACGTTCCATGCAGATACAATAATCCTTCTGGAGTCTGGGTTTGTTTTGATGGTATTGATGATCTGGCTGATCTGGTCGATATGCCTGCCGTCTGGTGTTGGCCACGACCGCCATTGTGAGCCGTAAACCGGGCCAAGGTTCCCTTGTTCGTCTGCCCATTCATCCCAGATTTTTACACCGTTATCTTTTAGGTATTTGATATTCGTATCCCCGGTCAGAAACCAGATCAGCTCATGTATAATTGATTTGAGGTGCAGTTTTTTTGTAGTTACCATTGGGAAGCCTTCCTGCAGGTTAAAACGCATCTGGTATCCGAATACGCTGATGGTTCCTGTTCCTGTCCGGTCGTGTTTCTGTGCGCCGTGATCGAGCACGTGCTGCATTAAATCCAGATATTGTTTCATGTGTAATAGGTGCGCATTTTGCGTACGTACAAAACTAAAGAAAATGTAACAGTGTATAACCGTGTTCGTGTCGTTTTTATTGAAAATTTCATTACAGCTCTTGCCTCGTGATTCCAGTAACCATCTTCTTAATATGATCAGTGCACATTCGCGATTTTTAGCAACGATATTATCAATATTTTATAAGTTTGTCTTTCAACCTTTAAAAACTTTAAATGCTCGCATTCGCAAATGCCAAAATCAACCTCGGCCTAAATGTAACAGATAAACGAACAGACGGGTACCACAACCTCGAAACAGTATTTTACCCGGTAAACCTGTACGACGTAATTGAAATTACTCCAGATACAATCACTAGCTGTGATATCCGCGGAATAGATATCCCGGGTGATGCGGCGGATAACATTTGTTTGCAAGCCTACCATTTACTGGCGAAAGATTATGAACTGCCTCCGGTAAAAATCACTTTATTAAAAAATATCCCTGTAGGCGCTGGCCTGGGTGGTGGTTCTGCAGATGCGGCTTTTCTAATCAAATTGCTAAACGATAAATTTGAGCTCGGGCTGACTACTGGTGCTATGGAAGATTATGCAAGGATACTCGGTGCAGATTGTGCGTTTTTTATCCAGAACAAGCCGGTGTATGCATTTGGGAAGGGTGACGAGTTTTTGCCGGTAACGGTTGACCTTTCCCGTTATTTTAAGGTTCTGGTAAAACCTGCGGTACATGTGTCTACAGCCGATGCTTATGGAGGACTTAGTCCGGCGTTTCCCGAAAGCCCATTAAAAGAGCTGATCAACTTGCCCGTTACCGAATGGAAAGGGAAGCTCAAAAACGATTTCGAAGAGCGTATTTTTGTAAAATATCCTGAAATATCACAAATAAAAGAACAGCTTTATCTTGCGGGTGCTACATTTGCATTGATGAGCGGTAGCGGCTCCAGTGTTTTTGCCCTGTTTGAGGCCAAAGTTACCCTTCCACAGTTAGAGAAGGAAAACCGCGTATACTATAATATTTAAAATGATGGAAATTAACCTGGTACGTAAAAACAATAAATTTAATTTCGAAGCTGAAAATTCAGTAGGCCAGAAAGTCGAATTGGATGCAAACCCGGCAATAGGCGGGGAGGGTAAAGGTTTCCGTCCGATGGAGATGCTCCTGGTAGGACTTGGAGGATGCAGCGGTATCGACATGATCAATGTGCTTACTAAGCAAAAGGAAGCTTTAGAAGATGTGAAAATCAAAATCACTGCTACCCGAAAAGAAGAGGAAGTGCCTGCAATTTTTGATGTGATTACCATTCATTTTGATTTATATGGACATCTGAGTGTACAAAAGGTGGAGCGTGCGCTGGACCTTACGTTCGAAAAATACTGTTCGGTTTCCAACATTCTGGGCCGTTCTTCAACAATAAACTTTTCCTATACTATCCATAACTAAACTACGATGCAAGAAGAGAATTTTGAGACCATTGCCATCCGTTTGCAAGCAGAACGGAGCCAGTACAAAGAGCATTCAGTGCCTCTTTACCTAACTTCAGGTTACAGATTTGATGACTCGGAAGATATGCGTGCGCTTTTTGCAAACGAAAAAGAGGGTAACGTTTACAGCCGTTATGCCAATCCGAATACTACTGAGCTGATCGAAAAGATGGCAGCACTTGAAGGCGCCGAGACAGGTTGGGTAACTGCTACAGGTATGGCAGCAATATTTACCACTTTCGCTACATTTTTGAGTGCCGGTGATCATATATTGTCCAGCCGTGCTATTTTTGGCTCTACACATCAATTGCTAAATGGTGTTTTCCCTAAATGGAATATTTCTTATACCTATGCCGATCTTGATAAAAAAGAGCAGTGGGAAAATGGGGTACAGCCAAATACCAAAATGATATTTATCGAAACACCTTCTAACCCGGGTATCGAGATTATTGATCTGGAGTGGATTGGTGAGTTTGCAAAAAAACATAACATTATGCTGGTGGTAGACAATTGTTTTGCTACTCCATATTTACAGCAGCCCATAAAATATGGTGCTGATATTTCTATTCACTCTGCAACGAAATTTATCGACGGACAAGGGCGTACTTTAGGCGGGGTTATTTTGTCTACCGACAAAATTATCAGACAAATTGAAGCTTTTGCCAGACATAGCGGTCCGGCAATGTCGCCCTTCAATGCCTGGATACTTTCAAAAAGTTTAGAGACGCTGGCGGTTCGTATGGACAGACATTGTGAGAGCGCATTAAAAGTTGCCGAGTTTCTTGAAGCGCACCCAAAAATCACTAAGGTTAGGTATCCGTTTTTGCCGTCACACCCACAATACGAGATTGCTAAGAAGCAAATGAAACAAGGTGGTGGCATCGTTACTATGGTTATTGATGGCGGCGCACCTGCAGCGGCAGCGTTTATGGATAAACTAAAAATGTTTTCCATCTCTTCTAATTTGGGAGATACCCGCTCTATAGCTACACATCCTGCTACCAGCACACATTCTAAACTTGCAGAAGAAGAAAGGTTATCTGTAGGAATTGAGCAGGGAACGATCAGACTGTCGATTGGTTTGGAGCATATCAACGATATTATTGGGGACCTCGCATTAGGGCTGTCTTAAAGAATAGACTATTTTTTTTAAAAAGGTATTGATCCTACTGTCTTAACATTTTGCTGAAAGGTAAAACAGGAAGACAGCGGGGGCAGTGCCTTTTTTTATGTCCAGGAGAGGTTAAGCCTTTGACATGTCTAAGTGACCATTTCTTCTGTAACCTATTTAGTCACGCTTAGCTTTTACGGGGAGATCGGGGAAGGTTGGCGGGAGGTTGGCGGGACGTTGCATCAGCTATTTGTCCCGCCAGGCTCCCCCCAACGTCTGGTTAACCACCCGCTAACCTTCCATTTAGTTGCTGTGATGTCCCTTTATCGCCTTTATGATATAGGTGTTTAACCAGAACAAACCTACGAGAATGTAGTTGCTGAAATATTGGCGTTGTTAAAAAGGCCGGCTGTTTTTGACGGGCCCGCCTGTATGTTAGCTGATATACGCTCTGTCTTCTTCGCTAAGTCCACCTTTTGGCGTTTCTGATGGCTTTGTTTCAATGTGCTGCTCATCAAATTTATCATCATAGGTTTTCACCACAGTTTTTGGACGGCCTGCCCAGTATCCAAGAATAAAACCTATAAAAGTACATACACCCACAACGATCAGCTTGGAGATTTCTCCCTCGCCGAAGATATAGTCAAATTTTACTTTGTCTGTATTCATCATTAAAAAAATGGTGATAAGTACTGTAAAAATGATGATGAAGATAGTTTTGGTACGCATAAGCTTAAAAAGTATAGTTTACAATTAGTTCAAATATTGGATTCTGGTGGTATTCTTTGTTAATGAATACAAATCTTGTTCCTAAATCCAGTATGGGCTCATAACGAAGGATATTCATATTACTGTGCAATTCAAAACCATAAGTTTTTGGTTGTGCAAGGCTGGTTTCCAGGCCAACATTTTCATAACCGCAAAACACACCACCCCGCACATTTCTGATGTATGCCAAAGGCCCTATCTCTGCATCCGGGAAGGTGATCGGGAAACGGTAATTCAGCAGTAATGTATTTCTCAGTTTACTTTTCGCCATGATATTATTGTAGCCGTAAACCGTATTGATTTCGTTGGTGTAAATCCGGATGCCCGAAGATTCCTGGTAGTTGAAGTTGGCCAAAAAGGTATGGTTCTTTGCGATTCCGGGAAAGTAGAAGAAACCTTCTGCTGCAAATAAGTTGCCGCTCAGGTTTGCATCAAAAGGCTGGGCCAGGTAAGTAAAGCGGATTACCTGTGCCCATCGTGGAGCAATATCCCTTTCTGCTGACCGGATAGTATGGGAAAATGTGAAACCGGTTTCTAATGGGAATCCTATTTTGGTGATGTAATTCGCGGGCATATGCTCTGCAGCATATCGCCTGGTATAGCTGGTACCTGCATTTACTGAGAAATTGTAGGTATGGTTTTGTGCAGATAGCTGGTAGGGCACAACTGCATTAAGACCAAAATAATTTTCTCTGAAATCGCCCTGGCGTATCCCCGCCCCGGAATTATAGAAAGTGCGCCGTGGCCTGTTCCGGTAGGTAGCGTTGATCACCGGGTAAAAAGTTTTGATACTGATCCCTGCATTGTACTCAAACCTTTTGAGATCCCTCAGATAGTCTGCCCCTGCATAAGCATCTACAGTATTGAGCAGGTTGCTCGATTTTAATTGCAGTCCGGCCTGATATTCATTTTCTACCACCGGTATGATACTATGAAAGTTGAAAAAGTTGCTGAATGCATGATACGGTTTTGACGTAAAACTGCTGTCTGGTATGTTTTTAAAGACGCTGCCTGTATTCTCTTGTTTTTCTGCAGCAGCACCAAAGTAAACAAAATTGTTCTTGCCCACAGGCTTAGGGGTAATTTTAGCCGATGCTACTTCAAAGCCGTATAAATTGTAATTGCTAAAAAGTATGCTGTCTGTGCCCTCAATTACAGAAGCATTAAATGCGCCGTATTTAGAAGCGCTTAAAGCGCTTATTTTCCTGGATGCCGGATCAACATCGTAAATGTTATCAACTCCGCTGTAATGAGCGTTAAATGCGATTCTACGACCAATGAACACTGGTCTTGCAAGTTGTTGTGGTGTTTCGCTGATAATTTTCCTGGTACGGCCTTCATTATCTACTGTCCAGAGCGCCTTTCCGTTTTCGCTGACAGTGATGTAGGTAATCGTTTTTCCTGTGCTGTCGAATGATGGGGTCTGGATCAGCAGGTTGGCCGGGTTAGGGAAACTGCGCAGTATTTTTCCATTTTTTGCATCCATCACAATAAGCTGGACTTTATTGCTGAGGTCAATTGCTACTGCAGCTATACGGTTGCCGTCGTGAGACAGGGTAGGGGAGAAGGTTCTGGTATTGCTGGTAAGCGTTTTAACTTTTTTGGTTTGCAAATCGTAACTGCAGATTACACTGTATGTGCGTTGCAGGAACCTGGGGTCATACCTAATCTCGTCCCATACAATTTTGCCGTTTGCATGGCTGAACCAGGGTTGTTCCTGCTGACCAATTGATTTAACCCGGCTTTCTTTTTTATCCGGACCAATCAGTACGAGTGCGGGCGGTTCGGCCTTACTGGTTTTAAGTGCCAGTATTTTTCCATCCCGCATTTTTACAGGAAGGTAGTAATTGGTTTCGTAATCAGCCTTTTTGTTAAGGGCCGGGTAGTTTACTGAAGGGGTGAGTTCGGATTGTTTTGTCCAGTTGGCCCGCAATTTTTCATTCACATATTCATACCACTCATGCCCGGTTTTTCCACTGTATTTTTTCAGGCTTCCGGCAAAGGGATAAAGTCTGGCAGGGCGTTTTTTTATATCCGAGAGTACACTGTCGAAAACAGATTTCCCGGCATACTGCCTGATGTGTGAGGCAAGCAGGTAACCCAGCTGATAGTACCCCGGGGTAACGTCTTTTTCCGATCCGAAATTCGCTTTGCTATAGCTATAATTTTTGCCTTGCAGCAGGGTAGTCCGGTAAGGCATAACCCAGTTCGGCTGCCGCCCTCTTCCGGCATGGGTAAGCGAAGTTTCGGTACTTACTGCATCCCCTTCAAAATACCAAAGCGGAATACTTACACCCATCCAGGCAAAGTATACTTCTTCGGGAAAAGGGGAGTGCCTTCCGCCCGTTAGTTTGTCGTATTGTGCAGCATGCCGCAGTTCATGAACGGCAAGGTTATTGAGCCAGTCCTGACTGTCGAATTGCTGAGGTGGCGTGGTGTTGAATTCCGACTTTTTTGGGCCGAGCTGCACGAAGCCATTTGCGATGACCCCGCGGTTTTGGAACAGGATTGGCAGGGTAGTTTTGCGGACGCCAAGGCTGGAGCCTTCATAGGGGAAAATGTAGCTGATGGTGTTAGCCATTCGCTGGGCTTCATTTTC
>Ga0247814_10002351_pt1 | contig 10483 bp, 8 predicted proteins | sample UWRJL179409R1_FD_179947 | JGI IMG/M metagenome (GOLD analysis project Ga0247814, IMG submission 179947) | Plant litter microbial communities from Arlington Agricultural Research Station in Wisconsin, United States - UWRJ-L179-409R-1 | ecosystem: Environmental > Terrestrial > Plant litter >... | reverse complement strand
CGAGCGAATTCGACCCACGTAAATTCTTCGGCGCGACTGTTACTGCGATGCGTGATGTGTGTATCGCTCGTTATGAAGCGTTTGGCACTGCGGGCAATGCTTCGAAGATCAAGCCGATCTCGCTGGAAGCGATGTATCAGCGTTATCTGAAGGGTGAGTTGAGCGCTAAGGTTAACTAAGCGTTTGGTTTGACCTGTTAAAGAAAAACCCGCCGAGAGGTGGGTTTTTTTGCGGCTGCGATTTTTGAAGGTAAAAACTATCCAAAAGTGAGAGCAAAGAGTGAGGCGGATTGCTGGATGGCAATGATCACATGGGGCGCTTGTTCTCGATATTCGGGGTAGCGCTTAAGCACGGATTCAACCGCCGTCAGCAATCGTTGAATGCGCTCCTTGGGTTGCTCGATCCCGCAGGTTTCTGCGAACTCCAAAAGTCCTTGTCGGGAGGCAAAAATTGATTTGTTACCTGCCAGATCCAGCGCCAAGACATCTTCGGGAATGTACGCCGTGGTGTTGACGATGTCGTAGGCCGGGGCCAGACGTGCATCCCGTTGCGTTGGATTGGAATAGAGCAAGCCGAAGTTCTTCAAATGGGCATCGCCGTTGCCAACAATGCAGCTCAGGGCGACAGTATCGAAGAGTTGGTCGAGGGAAGAGTTTACATTTTCCGTCGGACAGAACACTCGGATTGCCTTGGCGATTGCCGCATAGCTTTTGCTGTACTTCTGATTGGCTGAAAGCCCCATCAGTACCGCCATGTCTTCAAAGCCTATTGGATTGAACTGGTCGTCGCGATCAAAACGACGCATGACAAATAGCTTGCCGTTGTTTGAAAGGTAAAAAGGAGGCACGGGGATGCCTGCCTCTTTGGCCATGGACATGCACAGGAACTCATTGATCGCCAGCCCCGGAAATTCATCGCGACCACTTTTGATGATCAGATCCGAAGTTTTCGAGGTCACTCGGGGTAATTCAATTCCGTTCTGCTCCGGTACCAGCACCTTGGGCTGAACACCTGAAATGCCAGCTCGAAGGATGTAGCGATCCAGAAGGTCGGCGAAGATATCTTCTGTACCGTCCCAGGTCAGAATCTCATCAAGCTTCTCTCCTGGAAATTGTTGTTCCTCCAGCAAGGAATCAACTGTTTCAGAGCGCACTTGAACTCGACCAATGGGCGAAGAGCTGCCGGAGAGAGCCAGTAAAAGCATCGGGTCGACATTTACGGTTTTGGCCAAGCGATTGCGCAATTGCTCAAGCACGTAGCCTTCCGGCAGATTCATCTGGAAGACAGGGTGCAGCTCACGCCGACGAAATTCGTCATGCCGTACGGGCATCGACAAGCTGATTGCTGTAACAGGCAACGCATCTGCGTGATATCGGAACGTAAAATCTTCGGTATCGCTGAAAATCCGACCGCTATTCCCCTCAGGAGTGCTGACTTGGAGCGAGGTCATTTTCATTCGAATAAATCCCCAAGCTCTTCAAGGGTTGGCATGGCGGCTGGAACGACGGCGAGTTCACAATCCAGCGCACCCAAAACACGTGCATACGCGATCATGCCGACGGATAAAGTACCTTTCTCTACTGCGATGACTTTGTGCCGTGTCAGCCCAGCCAAGTCGGCAAGCTGTGCTTGCGTCAGGCCGCGATTTATACGTTTTTCACGTAACTGAGCGCCGAGACGGCTGATCAATAGGGAATAATCCATGTGCCGTTACCGTGACATTTAAGATTTAATGTAGCGTATACGAGACATTTTATCCATTTGTCAGTGATGACCCTTTTTCGTCTCTGCGATGACAGAAAAGACTACGGCGTACCGGTTGAAGAAATCGTCGAAGGCATCAAATACGGCGTACACAAGCGCTAAGGTCAACTGAGTCTGAGTGTTAACTAACGTTATGAAAAAACCGCCGAGAGGCGGGTTTTTTGTGAGCGGGTTGTAGGCAAAGTGCTTGTCCTACAGATATTGGCGTTCGGAGTGATTATTCCGACAGCTTGCGTCGGTTGTCCGTCGGAAGTGGGATAGATAGGCTCTGGGGATCGCTGAATTCAGCGATCTGACGTCGCAGTCCGTTCAGCTCACTTGGTGCATAGTCGCCACCCCAAACCGCAACGCCTCGGTGTTTGTGTTTGGTCGATGGTGGCTGTGCGCGGAATACCCTCGGGTATGCCGGATTTCCAAGTGATCCGGTCTGCGACCCCGCTTACAGCTGCCTCCCTCCCTCCCTCCGTCGCGTCGCGTCGCAGCGATCAGTGGCAGCTCAATGCATCACTTGGAGTTTCACGGTGATCAAACCAACACCCAATCCGCCTGAAGGCGATTGCACATCCCCGTGCGAATCCCTCGATTCAAGAAAGCTCCACGACGCCGCCGAGCGTGCGCTCGATCACTACCGTAAATCGGGTGCTGGATACTGTGGAAGTGACGCAGTCTGTAATACCCAGTTGAACCCCTGTAGGAGTGAGCCTGCTCGCGATTGCGGTGGATCAGTCAGCACTGGTGCTGGATGTTGGTCCGTTATCGCGAGCAGGCTCACTCCTACAGTTGGATCGGATGTGAACCTTAGGAAATCAGGTGGCTTTGAGGCCGTCATCGTTGGCAAGCCAACTCCCACAGGGGGGGCGGCGAAGTTATTTATCGTGATCGATGTCGAGTTTGGAGAAGGTCACCTGGCCGCCTTCACTGGTGTACCCCGTATTGTCCTGCACATAAACCCCGGCCTTGAAGTACAACGGCTTGTTACGCCACGTCGCGCTGATCTGTGAATCCCACTGATACCCCGCCGCACTCACACCCAGCGCGCCGCCTGGACTCAGGTGGATGAGGTAGTTGAATTCGCGATCCAGTTTGATGCCGCTTGCGAGAGTGATAACGCGGCTTTCGTCATCATCCGGATGCATGCGCACTTTGATCACGAGATTGCCGGTTTCGGTTTTGGTCTTGTATTGATATTCGAGTTTGACCATCGGCTTTTGGCTTTCATAAGCGTGGATCTGCCCTATGACAATTTTGCCGGAGCTGGGCACTTTGTTAACCGTGAGGGTCGCGCGCAGCAGGTTGTCGGCATCCGGGTAATACCAGTTGCGCAGCGTGCCGTTGCTATAGGTCTCCCGCAGTTCAGTGCGCGGGTAGATGGCGTTTTCGGTTTTTGACCCGGTAACCGGTGACCAGAAGAACAACGTGCCGGTATCGGAATGGAAGTACTGATCCTTGAAGCCGTTCACCAGTTTTGAGGTTTCGACGGTGTATGGCGGGCTGCCAACGGGAACGCTGAGGTTCCAGGTTGCGAGATCGATCATGTCTGTTCTTCCACTCAAAATTCGCTGCACGTACGTGCCAGAAGCTCTAGCCCGCACGTTTTGGGGCGGCCTTTATAAGCGTAGAGGGAAAATTTGTTAACGCCCGTTTGGCAGATGATTGACGTCAACATCCTGTCGAAATGCCATCTATGCCGGTTCCCGGGGGCTTCAGCGGTGACCGTTAGTCGGCAAATTCACGCTTTGGTTAAATGATGGCCTGATGACAGCTTCTGCTTTCTTGGATCCAGTACTAGAGTGAAGGCTCAGTATGTGTGCGGTTTTTACCGGAAGCCGACCAAAAGTCCCGACAAGAGAAGCAGCATGGAATGCGCGCAACCCCCGCCAGGTGAAGGCAACTCTGTCCTTTTGATCGTTGATGATTACCCTGAAAATCTGATCAGCATGCGCGCGTTGCTGCAGCGCCAGGATTGGCACGTCCTCACCGCAGCCTCCGGTTTCGAAGCGCTCAATATTCTGCTCTCGCACGACGTCGATCTGGTGCTGCTGGACGTGCAGATGCCGGGCATGGACGGCTTTGAAGTGGCGCGGCTGATGCGTGGCAGCCAACGCACGCGCCTGACGCCGATCATCTTTCTGACCGCCAACGAACAATCCCAGGATGCCGTGATCAAGGGCTATGCCAGTGGGGCGGTGGACTACCTGTTCAAACCGTTTGATCCGCAGATTCTCAAACCGAAAGTGCAGGCGTTGCTGGAGCACCAGCGCAATCGCCGGGCCTTGCAGCGTTTGAGTCATGATCTGGAAGTCGCTCGTGCCTTCAATGCCTCGGTATTGGATAACGCCGCCGAGGGAATTCTGGTGGTCGGTGAAGACGGCCTGATCCGCTTTGCCAATCCGGCAATTTCGCGTCTGCTCAATGCGCCGGTAAAGGAGCTGGAGGGTAAGGAGTTTCTCGATTATCTGCAGAAACCGCATGTTCCGTTGTGGGCCGATTCCGATTTTTACGCCAGCTACAAACGTGGCGAAACGTTAAGACTGCACGACGCATTATTGCGCACCGCGCCCGGCCAGCAGGTGCCAGTGGCCTTGTCCTGCGCGGCGCTGCCCAGCGAACAACATGCGATGGTGGTCACGGTTCTCGACATGTCGGTGGTGCGTCACCTGCACCAACAGCTTGAGTTTCAAGCCGTGACCGATCCGCTGACCGGTTTGCTCAACCGCCGCGGCTTCTACCAGACCGTGGAAAACCTGCTGCTGCGCGGTGAGCGCGGTGAGCGCAGTGACAGCAGTTGGGTGCTGTTGTATCTGGATCTCGACGGCTTCAAACGGGTTAACGATTCCCTTGGTCATGATGCCGGCGACCGTGTGTTGCGTTGGGTTTCCGAGCAATTGAAGGCGTGTCTGCGGCCGTTCGACATACTCGCGCGCATGGGCGGCGATGAATTCACCGCGTTGCTGGATCTGGAGTTCCCGGAGCAGGCAGCGAAAATCGCCGAGAAACTCATCGAACGCGTGTCGATCTGTCAGCAAATCGAAGGGCTGGATATCGCCCTGGGCGCGAGCATCGGCATTGCCACGTATCCGGATTGCGGTTCGAACCTCGACGGTTTGCTGCGTGCGTCGGACATTGCCATGTACGAAGCCAAGCGCGCCGGGCGTCAGCAGTATCGCTTCTACGATCATGAAATGAATGGTCGCGCCCGTTCGCGCCTGATGCTCGAAGAAAGCGTGCGCACGGCCATCGAAAACCGCGACTTCAACTTGGTGTATCAGCCGCAGGTGGCGATCGACACGGGGCAGATACGCGGGTTTGAAGCGTTGTTGCGCTGGCAGCATCCGAGCGTCGGCGATGTTCCACCGGGGCTGTTCCTGCCGTTGCTGGAAGAAGCGCGGTTGATCAGTCGGCTCGGTAGCTGGATCTATCATCGCGGCGCCGGTCAGCGCAAAGCCTGGGAAACCTTGTTTGCCGAGGACCTGGTGCTCGGCGTGAGCTTGAGCAACACCCAGTTCAGCCTGCCGAATCTGGTCACAGAGTTGCGGCAAGTCATGGAGCGACATGCCTTGCAGCCTCGGCAACTGGAGGTCGAAGTCACTGAAGAAGCGTTGATGCAAAACCCCGACGAGACTCGCAAGCAGTTGCGTTTGCTGCGCAATCTCGGTGTGCGCGTGGCGCTGGATGACTTCGGTTCCGGGCCGTGTTCGCTGGCGCATCTGCGTGATCTTGAGCTGGATACGCTGAAGCTTGATCGCCATCTCATTGCGCGATTGCCGGACTCGAAACGCGACGCCTCACTGGTCAGCACGGTCATCAGTCTGTGCAAGCAATACGGTTTGCTGGTGATTGCCGAAGGGGTGGAAACCATCGAACAATACCAATGGCTGCAAGCCCACGGCTGCGAGTACGTGCAGGGCTTCCTCGTGGCGCGGCCATTGATCGCCGAGGACGCAGCCAGCTTCGCCGAACCGTTTGACTGGAGCGCGCTGCCCGGTTGAATTCGCTACACTGGTGCACCTTTTTCGAACCGTGTCGCCCGTCCATGACTGTGTTGAAGTACCTCCAGGCCTATCCCGCGCAATTACAGGATCAGGTGCGCCAACTGATCGCCGAAGGGCGTCTGGGTGAATACCTGAATCAACGCTATTCGGAACGCCACGACGTACAGAGCGACAAGGCCTTGTACAGCTACGCACTGGACCTGAAACAGGAATACCTGCGCAACGCCCCGGCCATCGACAAGGTGCTGTTCGACAATCGCCTCGACCTGACCCACCGTGCGCTGGGCCTGCACACCACGGTTTCACGGGTGCAGGGCGGCAAGCTCAAGGCCAAGAAAGAGATTCGTATCGCCTCGTTGTTCAAGGACGCCGCGCCGGACTTTCTGAAAATGATCGTCGTGCATGAACTGGCGCACTTCAAGGAATCGGATCACAACAAGGCGTTCTATAAATTGTGCGAGCACATGCTGCCGGGGTATCACCAGGTCGAGTTTGATCTGCGCGTGTACCTGACGTGGCGGGATCTGCAGGCTTAACAGTACGCAACCAGGAAGGTGTGGATGGACGTCAGCAAGACCAAAAGCAGTTTCTACCGCCGCTTGTATGTGGCGTACCTGATCGACAGCGGTCTGGCGCCGAGTGTGCCGACACTGACCGAAGTGACCGGCATGCCCCGGCGTACGGCGCAGGACACGATTGCCGCGTTGGCGGATCTGGACATCGTTTGTGAGTTCGAGCAGGAAGAGGGCGCACGCAATCATGCGGGGCGCTATCGGATTCGTGAGTGGGGGGCGATTGATCGTGGGTGGATCGAGCGCAATTTGCGGCAGATCAAGGCAGTTCTGGAGTATCCCTGAAGAGCCCCTCACCCCAGCCCTCTCCCTGAGGGAGAGGGAGCCGATTGGGGGATATTGGAGAGGTACGCCGACCTGAAAGTGTTGCTGTGAATCCATAATCGACTCGGTTTTTCAGGTCGATGTCTGCCGCAAGACGATAAGGTCAGTCCCCTCTCCCTCTGGGAGAGGGCTAGGGTGAGGGCTGTTCAGGAGCGACGCATCCCGATATGCGGAATGTCATCCTCCAGATACTCCTCACCCGCCACAACAAACCCGTACCGACCGTAATACCCCTGCAAATGCGCCTGCGCTGACAGATAGATCGGCACTTGTGGCCAATGCTTCTCCGCCTGCTTCAACGCCTGCTCCATCATTTCGTGCCCCAGCCCTTTGCCGCGCCCTTGCGGTGCGGTAATCACGCGGCCGATCACCACGTCGCCACCCTGGGATTCCGGATCCAGCAGGCGCAGGTACGCCATCAACTGGTCATCTTCCCAACCCATCAGGTGATAGGTATCGCCTTCCAGATCCTGACCGTCGAGGTCCGGATAAGCGCATTTCTGCTCGACGACGAACACGTCCGAGCGCAGCTTCAACAGCGCGTATAGCTGTTCCTTGCCCAGATCACTGTGATGTTTGCAGACCCATTCGATTGTCATTTGCCGATTCCTTGAACGTGTCGCCCGATACTAAGCGCCTGCGATAAAGATGTCTGTATGGCGTAAGAGTCTGTGACAAAGGTCAAAATGCCATCATTCCTTTCTCGCAGCCTCGGCGACTTTGTGTAATCTGCAGGAGAGCCCTGTGCACTGGCTGCAATGAGCTAATGTTAGGGCCTGGGTTTTGCCGGTAAGGGGCCTTGGGGTTTTGACTGAAAACAGGCCGGGCAACTCGCCCGCTAAGGATTTTCAAGCATGCCGCGTTTGCATCGAGCCTTTGCTTTGACCGGATTGCTCTTGCTGGCCCCGACCGCCGCAGCGGACAAGCTGCGGCTGGTGTTTGATATCTGGCCACCCTTTACCGACGACACGCTGGTAAACGGTGGCTTGGCCACCGACATCGTCAGCACTGCGCTGGCCCGGGCCGGTTATGCCAGCGGTTACGAACAGGTGCCGTGGGCGCGGGCGCTGCTTGGCGTTGGCGAGGGCCGCTACGATGTGTTGGTCAACGCTTGGTACAACGATGAACGGACCAAGCTCGGGCAGTTTTCCGGGGAATACCTGCTTAACCGCATCCGCTTTCTCAAGCGCAAAGACACGCCGCTCGAGTATTCAAATCTGCAGCAACTGCACACCTATCCAATCGCTGTGGTGCGCGGTTACGCCTATTCGGCGCCGTTCGATGCCGACACGGCGTTGCAGAAAGTCCCTGTGCATAATTTCGCCATGGCCGTGCGCATGCTCGCAGCGGATCGGGTCAAGCTGACGCTGGAAGATGAGTATGTGGCGAAGTATTACCTGGCGCGGGAATCGGCCAAGGTGCGCAATTCAGTGGAGTTTTTGCCCAAGCCGTTGAGTGAGAACAGCCTGCATATATTGGTCAGTCTGAAGAATCCGCAGCATGAGCAGATTGTCGCGGGGTTTGATAAGGCGATTGCGGCGATGAAGGCGGATGGGAGTTATGACAAGTTGTTGAGGCAGCATGGGATGTGAAGGCTGATCCAGAATCCTCTGTGTGGCTGATGTCCCTATCGCGAGCAGGCGAAGGCCTACAATTTGGAATGCGTTCCCCTGTAGGAGTGAGCCTGCTCGCGATGACGCCCTGTCAACCGCCGCTGATTTCTGAGGTGTCCTTGATCAGGTGCGCCGCCAACGTCCGCAACGGCCCCAACTGCCGGCAAATCAACGCCAGTTGCGTCTGCACTAACCGCTGCCCCTCATCGATCTCATCAGCCATCTGCTCCAGCTCATTGGCCAGCGCTTCTTCCTCGTCGCTCTGAATCGCAATCGGCTGCTTGCTCGCCAACCCCTGAGCGATTTCATCGATGCTCGTCGCCAGCTTCACCCCGGCGCCGTCAATCAACTGCTCCCGCACCTCCACCGGTAATTGGGTCTCGCGATGCGCACCCAGCCCTGACAGATAACTCAACAACGTGTGCGACAGCACCAGAAAGCGGAAACCGACATCCGCTTCCTTACGGAAATGCCCCGGCTCCATGAGCATGTTCGCCAGCGTCGTCGATAGCGCCGCATCAGCGTTGTGCGCATTGCGCCGGGCCAGCCGATAGGCGAGGTCGTCGCTCTTGCCGGCGGCGTATTGCTGCATGATCTGGCGCAGGTAGATGCTGTTGCAGGTCAGGGTGTTGGCCAGCACTTTGTTCAGGCGCCGACCCTGCCAGTCGGGCAGGAACAGGAACACCGTCAGGCCGGCAATCAGGCTGCCGAGCAAGGTATCGAACAACCGTGGCAGGAACAGCCCGTAACCGTCACCGACCTGGTTGAAGCAGAACAGCACCATGATGGTGATCGCCGCCGTCGCCAGGGTGTAACGGGTGGTGCGGTTAGTAAAGAACACCACGCCGGCAGCGATGGCGAAACACGACTGCACCAACGGACTCGGGAACAGATCGAACAGCGCCCACGCCACGGTCAGGCCGATGGCGGTACCGAAAATCCGCTGACCGAGTTTGCGCCGCGTGGCGCCGTAGTTTGGCTGGCAGACGAACAGCGTGGTGAGGATGATCCAGTAGCCTTGCGACGGGTGAATCAGGTGCACCATGCCGTAGCCGATACTCAGCGCCAAGGGCAGGCGCAGGGCATGACGGAACAACAGAGAAGTCGGCGTCAGCTGCGTGCGCAGACGAATCCAGACGTCCTTGAGGTTACGCGGCGAGCGGTCGAGCAGGCTGCTGTCGGTCGCGTCGGCCAAGGCGTCGGGGTTGCTGGCGTCGCTGAGCAAGCGATCGAGGGTGCCGAGGTTGGCCGCCAGTGCGCGCAGCGAACGCAGCAATCCGCGCCACGCCGGATTGCTCTGAATACGCAGGTGTTCGAGGGAGGCATCGAGGTCGCTCAGCGCTTCGGCGAAACTCGCGTCGTAAATGAACGGCTGGCGCATCTGTATCGATTCGGCCAGTGCGCGGCAGGCCTTGCCTTGCTGGCGCAACAGGCGTTGGCAGCGGAACAGCACGTCACTGTGGAAGAACGCGTCGGCCAGCGCGTTGTACGGATAGTGCGAAGAGCTGGCGCGTTCGTGGATGTCTTGGGCGAGGAAGTACAGCTTCAGGTAACGACTGACTTTCGAGCCGGGGCGGCCGTTGCCGACGCGGTGCAGGATGATTTCCTTGGCGCTGTTCAGCGCCGCCACCACGCGTCCGTTTTGCTGGGCCAGTTCCAGCCGCCGGGCTTCGACGTCCATCTGCCGGATCGGCTCGAACAGCGACGATTTCAACTTCAGGTAAAAGCCCAGTTCACGGAACAATCGCGCCAGACTCTGCTGCACCGGCTGATTGGAAAACAGCGCCTGCCACACCACCGAGAGCAAGCCGTACCACGCCGCACCGGCGACCAGCAGCATCGGTTCGTGCCAGAAATCGGTGACCGCGCCGCCGCGCTGATCAACGCCGATCATCGTGTATACCGACAGAATCAACGTCGCCGAAGCAATCGCGCCATAACGCTCGCCGAGCGCACCGAGCATGGTCAGGCCGAAACTGGCCAGCGCCAGGGCAATGGCAAACACGATGGGGTAGGGAAAGAGCAATTCCACCGACAGCGCGGCGATGCTGAAGCACACCAGCGTCACGGCGAGGGCGTTGAGGCGGCCCTGCCAACTGTCGTCGGTTTCGGCCAGGGCGCTGGCGATAATCCCCAGGAACAACGGGATCAGCAGGCCCATTTCATCCTGATACCAACACAGCGCCATGCTGCCGGTCAGGGCGATGAACACCCGCAC
>Ga0247814_10002350_pt1 | contig 10485 bp, 7 predicted proteins | sample UWRJL179409R1_FD_179947 | JGI IMG/M metagenome (GOLD analysis project Ga0247814, IMG submission 179947) | Plant litter microbial communities from Arlington Agricultural Research Station in Wisconsin, United States - UWRJ-L179-409R-1 | ecosystem: Environmental > Terrestrial > Plant litter >... | reverse complement strand
TGTAATCGCTGATTACGGTGCATTTATCGAAGTTGCTGAAGGTGTTGAAGGTTTGATCCACGTATCTGAAATGTCATGGTCTACGCACTTGCGTTCGGCTCAGGACTTCGTAAAAGTAGGAGATGTTGTTGAAGCAGTAATCCTTACTTTAGACAGAGAAGACCGTAAAATGTCTTTGGGTATCAAACAATTGACTCAGGATCCATGGACAGATATTACAGCTAAATATCCTGTTGGTTCTAAACACACAGGTATCGTTAGAAACTTTACAAACTTCGGAATTTTCGTAGAATTGGAAGAAGGAATCGATGGTTTGATCTACATCTCTGACTTGTCATGGACGAAGAAAATCAAGCACCCATCTGAATTTGTAAATGTTGGAGAAAAACTGGATGTTGTTGTATTGGAATTGGATGTTGACGGACGTAAATTGTCTCTTGGACACAAACAAACAACTGCAAATCCTTGGGATCAGTATGAAGATTCTTTCGCTGTTGGAACTGTTCACACAGGAGAGATTTCTGAAATCGTAGACAAAGGCGCTACTGTAGAATTCGGAGATGATATCGTTGCTTTCATTCCAACACGTCACCTTGAAAAAGAAGACGGAAAGAAATTGAAAAAAGGCGAATCTGCTGAATTCAAAGTAATCGAATTCAACAAAGAATTCAAAAGAGTCGTAGCTTCACACACTGCTATCTTCCGTGAAGAAGAAGAGAAAAATGTGAGAACTGCTACCGAGAATACTTCATCATCATCTACAAACGCACCAGCTGCAACTTTAGGTGATAACAATGATATTCTTGCCGGTTTGAAAGCCAAAATGGAAAAGAACGAGAAAAAATAATCATTCTTCCTTAATAGTAAAAAGCCCTGCAGTGATGTAGGGCTTTTTTTATTGATGCCTTTTTAGAAAGGGTTATCATTAAATAAAAAAAATTATATGCTTAATCATTAAAAAAATTAGACAGCATCTTTTTACTGCCCACGACCCATAAGATATCGTAAGGCTCAAGTATAATATGCGATTCCGGATTCAGCATACGTTTGCGGTTGCGTTCTATGCCTACTACAAGGCCTTTTGTTTTTTCGCGTATTTGCGATTCCCGGATACTTTTCCCGATAAATTCGCCATTTTTAAGCTCTACCTGTTTGAGTACCAGATCAAGTTCTACCGACTTTTCGGCAACTGCAATCTCATGTTCATGCAAATATTTATCGAATTCCTGAACCTGATTGTCAGTCCCAATAACACAAATTTCATCACCCGGAAATAATCGGTCATTCCTGTCAGGAATATTGATCGTAATTTCCCCGCGCTTGATAAAGGCAATATTGATTCCTAATTTCTCCCGAATTTTTAATTGTGCCAGCGTCTTTCCTACAATATTCGATTCCTTAGCAATTTCAAAAATAGTCATGTGTCCGTCCCATGGCGTAAGGTCGCGTCTGCTTCGTCCTGCTTTAACAATATCGCGTGCGTTAAGGTTAGAGATAAAATGGCTTTCAATGCGATGGTACTGCTTATTGAGTTTCTTCGGAAATAAAAAGTAAACGACAAGCGCCACAATTAGTGAAATAAACGCAGTAACAGGAGAGAAAAAGGTATTGAGAAGGAAGCCAAGGTAAAACAACGTGAGCAACATCCTGAATAAGATCATAATGATAATTGGCCCGCGGTATTTTCGCTCTGCCATCAGTGATTGCGTTTGTTTAATCGCTACACGGCGAAGTGACAATGCCCAAAAGAAAGGTGATAATATGATGAGTGTAATCAGTGCGGCCAATGCATTCCCGAATTTGGAACTTTCCACAAGTGGTAAAATATACTGTGAGGAGAGCAGAATGATTGCGACAATAATTACTGAGTGAATTCCGATTTGCGTAAAGCTTGATTTGAGGAAAATCTGCCAATTACTCACTGATTTGATCGAATCGGTATTAGAACTATATTTATCAAGGCTTTTAATCCATTTTTTAGGGAGAATTTGCTCCAATTTTTCGGCAAAAGGCGTTGAATATTTAATAAGGAATGGTGTAGTAAAAGTTGTAATTGCAGATACAGCAACTACAATCGGGTATAAGAAATCGCTGGTGACTTTTAAAGTCATGCCAAGAGTGGCAATGATAAATGAAAATTCTCCAATTTGCGCCAGACTCATTCCGGTTTGTACCGATTGCCGCAAAGGCTGTCCCGAAAGTAATGCGCCAACCATGGAACTAAAGGATTTTCCAAACGCTGTAACCAACGTAATGATTGCAACCGGAATAGCATATTCTACCAATGTATCAAGATTGATCAGCATACCGACAGAGACAAAAAAGACTGCTCCAAACAAATCCTTAACTGGTTTTATAAGGTGTTCGATACGTTCGGCTTGCGTGGTTTCCGCAATAATAGAACCCATGATAAAAGCACCCAATGCGGGAGAAAAACCAACATTTGCAGCCAGTATAACCATTAACAGGCACAGTGCGATTGAAATAATCAGCATCATTTCATCAGTGAGTAAATTCTTTGCTTTCTTAAGTAGCGTGGGAATAAAAAAGATACCGCCAACAAACCAAAGTGTAAGGAAAAAAATAAGTTTAAGTACAGATTGTAGTAATTCAGTACCAGAAAACTGTTGGCTCACGGCAATTGTCGAAAGTAAAACCATCATTAAAATAGCAACAATATCTTCTACGATTAAAGCGCCAAATACTATACCTGCAAATTTCTTCCCTTTTACGCCCAGTTCATCAAAGGCGCGGAGGATAATTGTTGTCGATGAAATGGAGAGGATAACACCCAAAAAAATACTGTCCATTTGTCCCCAGCCCATCCAATGTCCAACCCAGTAACCGATAAAAACCATGAAGATAATTTGCGTAATTGCGGTAATCGATGCGGTTCCGCCGACTTTCATCAGCTTCTTAAAACTAAACTCCAGTCCGAGACTGAACAACAGAAAAATAACACCTATTTCAGCCCAGACTTCCACGCTTTTGATATCCTTTACAGAAGGGAAAAAATCAAAATGGTTGCCTGCAAGAAACCCGGCAATCAGATAGCCAAGGACAAGCGGTTGTTTGATTTTCTTAAATAATAATACAGCAACTCCTGCAGTCATCAGGATCAATCCTAAATCACTGATTAAGGGTTGTAGATGGTGTGTAGTTTCGGCGACAAGACTCATACAATGCTTTTTTCAATTTTCAATTGTTGTAAGTTATAAAAAAAAAAGTACCTGAAAAAAGTTTTAACTAAACCTATTGAAACAGCAAAAAAGCAATAGTTAAATTTCAGTCATTAACAGTTATTATTTGCAATCCTTTAAAATTTAAGGGTTGATTTTAAAAATATAATAAAAATAAAATTGATCACCGTATTTTTAATAGGGGTTAAGTTTTTTTAAATTATTTTTATGGCAATAAAAAACAACTATGAGAAAAATTGTCCTGAGTCTGATATTGATTACGATTATTGTATTGACCTTTTTTTCCAACGTGATTTTTGCACAAAATCTTGTAACCACTGAACCTGTTGCCTTTAATTCCGGAGATACGGCATGGATGATTGTTGCTACCGCGCTGGTGCTTTTGATGACGCCCGGACTTGGTTTTTTTTATGGCGGTATGGTAGGGAAAAAGAATGTGATCAGCACCATGCTTCAAAGTTTTATGGCCATGGTAATCGTTTCTATTTTATGGGTGATAATTGCTTACGGACTCTGTTTTGGCCCTTCGATAGACGGAATCATTGGAAATCCTTCAGGCTTTATTTTCTTTCGTGGTGTTGGTACCAATACAGCCTGGAGTCTTGCGCCTACAATTCCGTTAATGTTGTTTGCCTTATTCCAGGCAAAGTTTGCGATTATAACACCTGCTCTGATTACTGGAGCTTTTGCTGAAAGGATCCGCTTTTGGGCCTATTTGTTGTTTATGGTATTGTTTATTCTTTTTGTATATACACCTTTAGCCCACAGTACCTGGCATCCCGAAGGTATATTTTTTAAGATGGGTGTGCTTGATTTCGCCGGAGGAACTGTCGTACACATGAGTGCCGGTTGGGCAGCTTTGGCCGGAGCCATGTTTCTTGGTAAAAGAAAAGAGCAGAAGGTAAATCCGGCGCGAATCACTTATGTTCTTTTAGGTACAGGATTGCTATGGTTTGGATGGTTTGGTTTTAACGCTGGTTCGGCAATGGGTGCCAACGGACTCGCGGTGCAGGCTTTGGGTACGACAACTGTAGGTGCCGCTGCCGCCGCAATGGCATGGGTTTTTTTTGATAAGATCATGGGGCACAAACTTTCTGCAATGGGTGCCTGTATTGGCGCTGTCGTAGGGCTTGTTGCGATAACACCGGCTGCAGGATATGTAAGCATACCGCATGCTATATTTATTGGTGTAATCTCAAGTATTGTCAGCAATATTGTCGTGGGAAAGTTTCCGAAAGGCAAAATCGATGATGCGCTCGACGTGTTTTCATGCCACGGTGTAGGCGGAATGGGAGGAATGCTGCTAACCGGCGTTTTTGCATCTAAGGAAGTCAATCCTGCAATCACTAATCAAGGATTGATATTTGGAGAAACGACACTATTCGTCAATCAGCTCGTTGCATTAGTATGCGTTTCAGCTTTCTCTTTTATTATGTCGTACATTCTTTTTTACGTAGTCAATAAAATCACACCATTGCGCGTAAGTGAGGAAAAAGAGGCTTTAGGCCTTGATATTAGTCAGCATGGAGAATTTCTGTAACAAAAAAGTTTCCGGGCCATAGAATATTTAAATTCCCAGATAATTCGAAGGTGTAATTTGCAGCAGTTCTTCCTTAATCATTTCCGAAACCTCTAATGTTGAAATAAAATCGTGAATGGCAGCCTTATCAATAGTTGTATTGATTCTGGTAAGTCCTTTTAAGGCTTCATACGGATTCGGATAACCTTCACGTCTCAGGATTGTCTGAATGGCTTCTGCAACAACTGCCCAGTTTTTTTCAAGGTCTTCTGCGAATTTAGGTTCATTAAGCAATAGTTTGTTTAATCCTTTCAGCGTAGCTTCAAAAGCAATTAGCGTATGTCCGAAAGGAACACCAATGTTTCTTAAAACCGTACTGTCTGTCAGGTCGCGCTGTAATCTCGACAAGGGTAATTTAGCCGAAAGGTGCTCAAATATGGCATTGGCGATACCCAGATTGCCTTCTGAGTTTTCAAAATCAATAGGGTTGACTTTATGCGGCATCGCCGAAGAGCCAATTTCACCCGCTTTGATTTTCTGTTTGAAATAATCCATGGAAACATATGTCCAAATATCGCGATCCAGATTGATAATAATAGTATTGATTCTTTTAAGGGCATCAAAGAAAGCAGCGAAATGGTCGTAATGTTCAATCTGTGTAGTCGGGAAAGAGTGGTGTAATCCCAAAGTATCTTCTACAAAAGCACGTCCAAACTTTCGCCAGTCAATTTGTGGATAAGCCACGTGATGTGCGTTGTAATTTCCGGTTGCGCCTCCAAATTTAGCCGCAAACGGAATATTAAATAGCAGTCGCAGTTGCTCTTCGAGCCTTTCTACGAAAACGCCTATTTCTTTGCCAAGTCTGGTAGGCGATGCGGGCTGCCCATGCGTACGCGCAAGCATCGGAATATTTGCCCATTCCACACTAAGGTCTTTGAGTTTTCCGATTAGCTCTATCAATAATTTCAGATATACTTCCTGAAACGCTTCTTTAGTAGAAAGCGGAATGGCAGTATTGTTAATATCCTGTGATGTCAGTCCGAAATGAATAAATTCTTTATGATCAGCCAGGCCTAAATTATCGAAAGCGGCCTTAATGAAATATTCCACCGCTTTGACATCATGGTTTGTTGTTTTCTCGATGTCTTTTATGGCCTGCGCATCACCTGTTGAGAAATTATTGTAAATCGACCGCAGTTTTTCAAAAATATTGTGGTCAACTCCTTTCAGCTGAGGCAGCGGAACTTCGCAAAGCGCTATAAAATATTCAATTTCAACAAGAACCCGATAGCGGATTAATGCCTCTTCCGAAAAATATTTTGAAAGTGAAATGGTCTTGCTGCGGTATCTTCCATCAATCGGCGATACGGCATTGAGTTCGTTTAAAGAAGTCATGTTGTGTTGTTGTTTGGAGCACAAATATAAACTTTTGTGATCAATTGCTAAAGTGAAACAGGCTTAAATCAATGCCAGCAGTTTCGTTTTGAGAATTTTCATTCCTTCAGATGCGACTTCTGGAATCACTTCTAATGGGTTATTAAGATTGGGCATGGAGGCAGGTTTCGGATCTACATAGAATATCGGGATTGTGGGTTGAGTATAACCCACAAGCCCAGCTGCGGGATACACCTGCAATGAAGTACCAACAACCGCAAAGAAGTCGGCTTCCCGCGTAATGGTCAAAGCTTCCTCCAATGCAGGAACATTTTCGCCAAACCAAACAATGTGCGGGCGCAACTGCTGTCCGTTTCCATCCGTATCGCCCAAGTTGAGGTCTTTTTTCCAATCCAGCACATAGTTCTCATTTTTTGTGCTACGCACTTTGAACAATTCACCATGTAAATGCAGAACATTAGTACTCCCGGCTGCTTCATGCAGATTGTCAACATTCTGGGTGATGATGTGCACGTCAAAATACAGTTCCAATTCTGCAAGTAGGAGATGCCCCAGATTCGGAATTACCTCGTGAAGCTGCCTGCGCCTTTGGTTGTAAAAGTCAAGAACCAATACTGGGTTTTTCTTCCAGCCTTCGGGTGTGGCGACATCGTTAACATTGTGGCCTTCCCAGAGTCCGTCGCTATCGCGAAAAGTTTTGATACCGCTTTCAGCAGAAATTCCGGCTCCGGTCAATACAACGAGTTTCTTTTTCATAGTGTTTTTATTCTGTTGGATTTTTTCGAATGATTACCAATTCCTAAAGCTAGTCTTTTTTACTATTTTTGGCAAAATAATTTACAATGACCAATCTGGATTACCTCACTTATCTTGAAGGATTTTTAACCGATAACCGTAAGGAACGCTTCCGTCAGGTTCTCGAAAAACGTACAAAACATTTCACAATTGCGATGGAAGATATTTTTCAGCTTCACAATACCAGCGCGGTCATGCGAAGTTGTGAGGTTTTTGGTATCCAGGAATTGAATGTCATTGAAGAAAAATTCGGGAAGAGTATCGACAAGGAAATTGCTATGGGTGCCCAAAAATGGGTAGACATCAATAAGTTTGAATCGGTGACGGACTGTCTCAGCACATTAAAAGGCAAAGGCTATCAGATCATTGCCACGACACCGCATGAAAATGATTGCCTGCTAGATGACTTCGATATTTCGAAACCAAGTGCATTATTTTTTGGGACAGAAAGAGATGGTCTGTCTGAAGAGATATTGCAAAATGCAGATGGTTTCCTGAAAATACCAATGGCTGGTTTTACAGAAAGTCTCAACATATCAGTATCAGCAGCAATTATTATACAAAACCTGATGTCGCGACTTCATAAGTCGGATATTCATTGGCAATTGTCAGAAGAAGAAATTTTGGAAAAACGGCTGGAATGGGCGAAGAGCTCCATAAAGGACATCAAACGGATTGAAGTGAGGTATTTTGAAAATAACCTTCAGAGATAACTTTTTGCGGCTTTTCGCGATTGCGAAACCCTGTAACCGAATACTTTCTGTTAAGATAAAATTTCTTAAGAAGATAAACGTGAATTTCGCAACCACTCAAAACTGCAATAACGTTATTTTTATTAAATTCTTGTCAAAACAACTACATTAGTCGCATCTGAATCTACAATTTTAATTTTCAGGGTGGTATTTGTCAGTTCCAAAATTTCTCCGGTAGTGTTGGGCTGATCCGGATAGGATAATATTAAAGAATTATTGTTTCTGTTCCAGGTTCCGTTGTCAATTGTTTCCCGGCAATTCGGATTGTCAAAATAATGGTCTTTGATAATGTTTCCCGCAAGTATCTCGGTATAATCTTTTGTACAACCGGATGTATGTTGGTAATCTTCCAATACTTCCTGGCTACCAATTATTTCGCCTTCTTTTGTAAACTGCCATTTTCCTTCGATAGCAGCAGGAATATAAACTGGAGCCGGATCGTCTTTGCTGCAGGAAGACAAGCCGAAAACAAGAACAGTTGAGAGAATAAAGATTTTTTTTAATTGAATCATAATAGTAAATACTTAATGTTTTTTAATTTTTTGTTTTTTCATAATCGACGGCAAACTTAATACAAAATTCCATTACTTTATTTTTTCTTCAACACTTTATATTCTTCATAACAACCATTGATGGCATCAAGGATCTGCAGGTCATTGGCAGATTTTACAAAGGCATCCGAATAATTACAGCGTTGCATAATTTCAGCAATTTCATTTTTATTGATACCCAAAAGCGCGGCAAGTGTTTCACGATCGTATTTGGATTCCAATAGGCTGCGAACGGTATCATCCTTTTTAATCTGCTTGAGCCTTTTGAGTTCTTTGGATTTTTTTCCGAAGAAATTATAGAGCATATCGGCAGGATTAAAGATCGAACCCATGACTCTTCCGAAGGCATTAGGGGAATATTCTCCCGCTTCGTAACCTTGCTGCAGTCCCGAAATGCTGTAACGGTAGTTTTCATGTATGGGTATCAGCTTGGAATCAATCTCAAGGTATCCCGTTAAATTATAAGGCTGGATGATAATCTCTTCAAGCGCAATGGCTTTTTCAGTCATCTGTATTTTGGTGGTCTTATTTTTAATCCAGTCATTGGTGACACGGATTTTTATGGATTGGAAACCGATAAAAGACAAATGCAGTGTATCATTGACGCTAACGGCAATCTCAAAATTTCCTTTTTCATTAGAAACAGTCCCGATTACTTTATTAAGGTTGATGATATTTACATTGGGAATCGGAAGCGAAGTGTTGTCATTAGTGATGGTTCCGGAAACTTTCTGCAACACGGTTTCCTGTGCGGAAGTAATTAACGAAAACAATAAAAAAAAGAAGACTGCTGAATATCTCATGTTGTGTTTTAAAGTCCTAAAAGTAGTAAAACACAGTAAGATATCAGCAGTCCTGATTATAATTATAAGAAAATTAACAATAAGTGTTAGCTTTTTCTTGGCCTTCTTTCTCTTGGCGCGTCAGATGAGCCTTCAGAACGTCGTGGTGCTCTCTCTGTAAAGCCTTCCGATCTTGGCGCTTCCGATCTTCTTGGTGCGCGTTCAGATGAAAATCCGCCTTCGCGTTTTGGAGCTGCGGTGCTTCTTGATTCGCTTCTTCCGCCAAAACCGCCTTCTCTCGGAGCTGCACTTCTCGGACCGAATCCGCCACTTCTTGGAGCCGAATTCCTGTCACTTCGAAAACCGCCGCCAGAACTTTTTCTTTCTCCGCCGAAGCTTTTTCTTTCTCCACCAAATCCGCCGCCTGAGCTTCTGCCATTGTGGTCACGTCTTCCGCCACCGTCATTTTTAGAAATCTCCACGTTGATCCGGCGTCCTTCCAATTGGATGTTGTTTAATGTTTCCATTACTTTATCTGTATGTTCAGGATCGGTATTAAAGAATGAGAATCCTTCTTTTACATCCACTTTGTAAACGTCATCACGGCCAAGGTCAAGAGTTTCCTTAAGGAAGTCTTTCAATGTCATCCAGTCGAAATTGTCTCTCGATCCGATGTTTACAAAATAGCGTACTGCACTTCCGCTGTTTCCAAATTCCCTTGGTTCACGGTCATCGCGCTCCCGACGGTCATTTCCAGCCGATTGTGCCGAAAGGTCTCTTGTTTTCTTGTAGTAATTGATGAAACGGTTGAACTCAACTGAGACCATTTTCTTGATCAGTTCTTCTTTTGAAAGATCTTCAAGAACGCTGGTTATTGCCGGAAGATAAGTATCAATTTCGTGGTCAACTTCAGTATCTTTAATTTTATTGGCTAAGTGTAATAGCTGAATTTCGCAGATTTCAATTCCACTTGGGATCGTTTTCTCTTCAAATTTTTGTTTGATGATTCTTTCGATAGAAGAAATTTTGCGAATTTCGCTTTTGGTCACAATTACGATAGAAGTTCCTAATTTTCCTGCACGACCTGTACGGCCAGAACGGTGATTGTAGGTTTCTATTTCGTCAGGCAATTGGTAATTGACTACGTGTGTAATGTTGTCAACGTCAATTCCACGTGCCGCTACATCAGTTGCAACAAGCATTTGGATTTGTCTGCCACGGAAAGATTTCATTACCGAGTCACGTTGCGCCTGTGATAAATCACCATGCAAAGCCGCGGCACTGTAACCGTCTTCGATTAACTTTTCAGCAACTTGCTGAGTGTCTCTTTTAGTACGACAGAAAACCACAGAGAAAATATCCGGATTCGCATCAGCCAATCTTTTTAAAGCTTCATAACGGTCACGTGCGTTTACAAGGTAAAATTCGTGAGAAACTGTAGCCGAACCCGAGTTCTTGGCACCAACAGTAATTTCGAGCGGATCTGACATG
>Ga0247814_10002349_pt1 | contig 10486 bp, 7 predicted proteins | sample UWRJL179409R1_FD_179947 | JGI IMG/M metagenome (GOLD analysis project Ga0247814, IMG submission 179947) | Plant litter microbial communities from Arlington Agricultural Research Station in Wisconsin, United States - UWRJ-L179-409R-1 | ecosystem: Environmental > Terrestrial > Plant litter >... | reverse complement strand
CCCACTCGCGACCCCAGACAACCTTGATGACGTTCCAGCCGGCGCCGCGGAAGAAGCTCTCGAGCTCCTGAATGATCTTGCCGTTGCCGCGCACCGGACCGTCGAGGCGCTGCAAGTTGCAGTTGATGACGAAGTTGAGGTTGTCGAGCTTCTCGTTGGCGGCCCACTGCAGGGCGCCGCGGCTCTCGACCTCATCCATCTCGCCATCGCCGAGAAAGGCCCAGACCTGCTGGTCGCTGGCATCCTTGATGCCGCGGTTGGTCAGGTATTTGTTCGACTGCGCCTGGTAGATGGCGTTGATCGGGCCGAGGCCCATCGACACGGTCGGGAACTGCCAGAACTCGGGCATGAGGCGCGGGTGAGGATACGACGAGAGTCCAAGAGGAGCACGCGACTTCTCCTGGCGGAAGCTGTCCATCTGGTCTTCGCCGAGGCGGCCCTCGAGGAAGGCGCGGGCGTACATGCCGGGGGAGGCGTGGCCCTGGTAGAAGATCTGGTCGCCGCCACCGGGGTGGTCTGCGCCACGGAAGAAGTGATTGTGGCCGACCTCGTAGAGCGACGCGGCTCCTGCATAGGTCGAGATGTGTCCACCGACGGCGATGCCGGGGCGCTGCGCGCGGTGCACCGTGATCGCGGCGTTCCAGCGGATCCAGGCGCGGTACTTGCGCTCCAGCTCCTCGTCACCGGGAAACTCCGGCTCGTTCTCTGGAGCGATGGTGTTGAGGTAGTCGGTGGTCGGAACCATCGGCACGCCGAGGTGCAGCTCTTTCGACCGCTTGAGCAGCGAGAGCATAATCTCGCGACCGCGCTGGTGACCCTGCTGTGCGACGAGGGCGTCGAGTGATTCGTTCCACTCGGCCGTCTCCTCAGGGTCCGCGTCGATGTGGTTCACCGAGTATGGGTCCTGATCGTTTACCGTCACCGTAGACCTCTTTCTTCTTTGAGATGCCGCACGGCTATGAACCGGGCGACGGGGCGTAGCCGGCCGCAGGGATCGGGTTTCGACGATGCGGTCTCTCTGGCTGTGCCGAGTCGATTCTAGTTCGCACGCGCGAGCGCGCGAGTGCACACCCGACATGGCTCGTTCACCAGCCAGCAATCCGCCGGACACAGGCGTAGCATGGCCGATTGTGTGTGCGCGAGCCGCGTTGGCTCGCCCCGAAAGGACAACTGCAATGGCTCTGGAAAACGACACCCAGGCACCCGACTTCGACCTCGCCAACCAGTTCGGCGAGCACATCAGGCTCAGCCAGTTCCGCGGAAAGAAGCCGGTTGCGCTGGTCTTCTTCCCGCTCGCCTTCTCGAGCACCTGCACCTCTGAGCTGTGCACCCTGCGCGACAACATCGCGATGTTTCAGAGCCAGGGCATCGAGCTCATCGGCATCTCGGTCGACTCGAAGGCCACGCTTCGCGCCTTCGCCGACAAGGAGGGCTACGACTTCACGCTGCTCGCCGACTTCTGGCCGCACGGCGAGGTTGCCAAGGAATACGGCGTGTTTCTTGAGGAGAAGGGCTTCGCGAACCGCGCGACCTTCCTGATTGACACGAACGGCGTCATCCGTGCGTCGTTCATTACCGCTCCGGGCGAGGCTCGCTCGCTTGAGGAGTACAAGGCCGCTGTGGCAGAGCTTCTCGAGCCCGCTGGCGTCTAGCCGCCCAGCAGTGACACGGCCCGCGCAATCACCAGCGCGAGCAGCACGTAGGCTCCGAAGGCCTCGAGCCCGCAGATCACCTTGGCGCGATGCGTCAGCGGCATCGCGTCGGCCGCGCTGAACGCCATCGAGTTGGTCAGCGAGAAGTACAGGTAGTCGACGTAGTTGGCCGTCCAGCCAGATACCTGGGATGACCCGGCTGCAACCTCTTTCACCGTGTCGCGGTTCTCATCTTGCGGAAACCGAAAGTCGGCCTCTGGCAGGGTGTCGCGCTTGCTCATGGAGCGCACGACCGGGCCGCCGCGGTCGAGCTCCCAGAAGAGCAGCGCGAAGACGATGACCTGGGTGATCCAGACCTGCAGTGCGGCGAGCACGAGAGTGAGGCCGTCATCCTTGTCTCCGGTGACCAACTGCATAAGAAGCTGGATGAGGGCCACACCATTCGCCGCCGCCAGCAGAGAGGCGAGCCCGATCGACAGCGCGCGCGACCACTTCGTCTGTTTCGTCATGCGCAACGGGTTGAGCACGAAAACCGGAATCAGCAGCAGCAGGCCGATGCCAACGACCGTGTAGCGCACGATCGGCAGAAAGCTGCTGGGCAGCAGGGCGTAAAGCGTGAGCGCGACGACAACGGCGATGAACGCCGGCCAACGATGCTCTGCCCGTGCCTCGTTCTCGATCAGCTTTGCCATGGGCGCGAGCCTATGCCTTACGATGAATAGTCGTTATCCCGCAGGTTGCGGGTTGACGGGCCTTTAGCTCAGTTGGTAGAGCGCCACGTTTACACCGTGGATGTCATCGGTTCGAGCCCGGTAGGGCCCACATTATGGAGTGCCCGGCATGCCGGGGCTCAGTTCACTTCGAGGGCGCGATGAGCAAGTCACCTCTAGTCGCAATAGCGATTGCTGCCGCCACACTCGTTGTGCTCGCCGGCTGCGGCGCGCCCCCGCCAACGGGAGTTGTTGGCGATCAGCTCACCTTCACGATGTGGGGTGACGACAGCGACATTGCGGTCACCGTGGTCGACATCCGCCCGATCACGGCCGCTGAGGCCGCGGCTGAGGGCTGGGATGCGCTCCCACCTCAGACCGATCAGTACGTCATGCACTTCGATGGCCCGGTGAGCTCGGTGGCTCCATGGCAGGTGGCGCTGGATGACGAGAGCATCCATCAGCGCGAGCTCATACCGCGAACCATGCACAGCAACGCCTGCACGGACGTGCCTGATTGTGTGCTGTTCACTGTGCCAGCGGGCGCGGACGTCGTCGAGGTTCGCCTCCCTGGCGTAGAGCGCCCGAACCTGCGTCGCGCGATCAACCAGCAGGACGTTTGGGCCACGTGGACGATTGAGTAGAGGATTCGCCGGGCTCGTCGGTGACCTAAGCTCACTATTGTGAGCACTTCTCGCCAAATTAGAGCGTGGCTAGTCTTCTTCATCGTGGCGCTGGTCGCGAGCGGAGTGACGGCGTTCCCCCTTGAGACGGAGATGCGGATCGCCTCCGATGTGCTGCACTGGCTCGGCTTCGCTCCGCCGCCACTCACCGAGTGGATCGACCGCGTTCGCGACGCCCTCATCGCAACGAACGACGCGTACCCCTTTCTCGCCTACGGCACCGACTGGCTGGCCTTCGCGCACCTGGTGATCGCGGTCGCCTTCATCGGACCGCTACGAGACCCCGTTCGCAATATCTGGATCGTGCAGTTCGGCATGATCGCGTGCATCGGCGTGATTCCGCTTGCGCTCATTGCCGGGGCCATCCGAGGAATCCCCGTCGGCTGGCAGCTGATCGACATGTCGTTCGGCGTGATCGGCATCATCCCGCTGATCATCGTCTACCGGTTGATACGGCGGCTAGAGCGCGAGCAGGTGGCTACGGCAGGGTGACCGCACCGCTGACCGACGCCGCATTGCCGCCGAAGTCGACAACCCACAGCTCGATGTAGAGCACGGTGCCGCTCGGCAGCTGCGGAAACTCGTACTGCAGGTTCGGCAGGTCGGCATAGAGGCCGCTCTCGCTGGTCGCGACCCAAGTTTCGTTGCCTGCCGCATCCACCTGCAGCACCTGCGGCACGATGACGCCGCTCGGGTCGGTGGTCAGTTCGCCGTAGGTAGCCAGGTCAGTGTCGTAGGAGTAGTACGTCTCGCTGAGCACGTTCCACTCATCGTCGAGGGTGATCGAGAGCAGCACGTCATCGAAGGTCGCCTGATCCGAGCCGGGCGCGTAGTACGCCATCGGCACATCGAAGGTGGTCACATCGCCGGCGTACGTCAGCTCCACGTAGGCGCCAACGGTGTCCTCTCCGTCGGTGATCTGCATCGTTGCGAGGTCGAAGTAGCCCTCGGCGTTGCCGTCGTCGTCTATCTCGGCCTGCTCCTTGCCGAGGTAGGTGATCGATCCGTCACCATTGACCGTTCCATAGCGAATGAAGGTTTCGGCGACGTTCGCCGCCGGAACCCCGAAATCGCCACGGATGACGAGGCCCTCGTCCGCGAACGACAGCTCGGCGTCACCCGAAGACGTCGGGTGGGAATCGGTGGGGATCGCCTCGCCCGCCCCGTAGTACGCGGTGAGAAACTCGCCCCAGTTGCCAGCGGTCACGATCTCGTCGTAGTCCTGCACGTAGTACTCGGGCTGCGGCGGAAAGTAGATCGAAAGCCCGGTCGCGCCGCGGGTGGCCTGCCCGTCGACCTTGTCGATAACGGCGTCGTTGATGGCGCGAACCAGGTCGTCAGCGGCGTCGGAGACGTCGAGCGCGTCGACACCGATTTCTCCAGCGAGGATCCCGAGGTCGGTCATGAAGCTGTCGCTGTCGGCATCCGGGCTCTTTCCAAACCCGAGGGTCTGGGCCAGCGTGCGCCCGACCGTCGGAGCGACACCGTCGACCCGCGCCACCAGCTGACTCGTGAACTCGCCGAGCGCCGCATCGACCGCGGGCATCTGGGTGAGGTCGGTGAGCGAGAGGGTGATCTCTGACTCGTCCTCCCACTCGACGGCTTGCCTCTCGTAGCCGGCGATGATCGCGGAACCGAGCTCATCGACGGTGGCGCCACCGTTCTCGCCCACCATGGCGAAGCTGCTGTAGTCCCAGCCGTGCCCGGGCTCGAGCTCCTGCGAGGCGAGCAGCCGCTCAGCCAGCGGGGCCAGCGTGGAGGCAACCTCGTAGGTGGCCATGAGGCAGGCATCGAAGCCGAGCAGGTCGAGCTTCTCGATGCCGCCAGCCTCCACGCCCGCGGCGATGGCCTCGTTGAGCTCCCAGAGCTCGAGCGAGTCCTGATCGCTCGACTCGTCGCCACCGACCCCCGGCCATGAGGCTCCGTGGTCGCTGATGACAAGGGCGTAGTGGTCGGCGGGGTAGTCGGCGATGCCACGGGCAATGAAGTCGGCGAGCACCTGCGGATCGCCGGTGTTGACGTCGCCGAGGTTCTCGAGCTCCGTCGCACCGCCGTCGGTGATCTCGAGCAGCTTGCCGCCGCTCCAGCTGTTGAGCCCGAGAACGTCGTCATCGCCGTAGTCCGTCGAGCGGTCGACGAGGGCGACGATATTCAGGTTCTCGTGGCCACCGGAGGTTCCCAGTTCGTCGAGATCTTCCATCATGTACGGCTCGAGGTCGGTGTCAGCGATCGAGTAGGTGAGGATCGTCCAGCTGCCGGATTCGGCGGCGGGGGAGTCTGCGCTGCACGCGCCGAGCGTGAGCACGACCGCCGTGCCGGCCAGTCCTGCGATGAGCCTGTTCATAGAAGGACTGGCCGCGCGCGGACTAGATGCCGACGAAGGGGATCGCCAGCATGGCGACAATGGCCCCTGCCGAGAGCACGACGCCCGTGCCGACGAGAACCAGCTGGGTGCGGCGCTCCTTCACCAGAGCGGCAACACCGAGCAGGAACAGCGAGATTGCCATGAGCACGGTGTAGAGGGTGAGCCAGTCGCCCTGGGCACCCAGGTCATCCGCCTTCTTCTTGGTGGCGGCGGACTCGTCACCCTTCTCCCCGTAAGAGGTGAACAGGGTTGCCTGGTACTCCTCGTCGTCGAGCGGCGAGTAGAAGTACTCGGGGTCCGCCTCCGTCTGCGCCGCGGCGCGCTCGATGGCGCCGCCGAAGTCCTCAGAGACGCCCTGGAAGAAGAGCTGGTCGTACTGTTCCTGAGCGAGGGTGTCACCCTGGTCGATCGCGACCTGCAGCACGCTGAGGTCGTTGAAGATCTGGGTGTCCTGCATGTACTGCTGGTTGCCCTCGAGGTAAAGCGACTCCGCCTCGGTGGACTGCGCGATCGCGAGGTTGTTCGCGTCGTCGCTCAGCCCGCCGTAGAGCGCCGCCTGAAACGAGGCGTAGGCGGTGGCGATCGATACGAGACCAAGAAGAATGGCGATTACGAGCTCGAGGTTGTTGAACAGGGTGCTGAGGCGAGACGTCGTGGCGCCGTCGGTGGTCGATGCGGTCATGGCTTGGCTCCGAAAAGTTTGCGGGTAATGGCGCCAGCCTAGGGTGCGGGGGAGGGTTCGCTACGTGCTGTCGCGTACCCACTTCGGGGCTAGAGCGGTCTGGGATAGATTGCCAAGGTGAACCAGCCCGCCGCATCCCGATTCGGCGTGCCGGCGCTCGTGCTGGCATCCGTGCTGTGGGGAACGACCGGAACCGCTGCGAGCTTCTTGCCGGATGCGGTCAGCCCCCTTGCCATCGGTGCATCGACGATGACCGTGGGCGGCATCCTTCTCTTTCTGGTGTCGGCACGCCAGTCCCTCGCCACGCTGCGCGACCCCCGTGCCCGACGTTGGCTTGCCATCGGCGCTGTGGGCGTGTTCGTGTACCCCCTGGCGTTCTATTCGGCGATGGATCAGGCGGGCGTCGCCATCGGTAATGTGGTCGCGCTCGGCTCAGGGCCCATCTTCTCTGCCCTGTTCGAATGGTTGTGGGAGCGCCACCGGCTTTCACTGCGCTGGGCGCTCTGCGCGGGCATCGCGATCGTCGGCGTCGTGCTGCTGAGCACCGGGCGAGCAGTTGAACGGGGTACAGACGGCAATGTGCTGCTCGGCGTCGCTCTCGGACTGCTCGCTGGCATTGCCTACGCGCTGTTCACCTACGCATCGACCCGCGTGCTGGCCCTCGGGCACCCCTCGCGCGGTGTCATGGGTGGTCTATTCGGCCTCGGGGCGGTGCTGCTTGCACCCGTGCTCATCGCGACCGGCGCGCCGCTGCTCGCGCAGCCGCAATCCGTCGCCATAGCGGCCTATCTGGCGGTTGGGCCGATGTTTGTCGCCTACCTGCTGTTTGGTTTTGGGCTTCGCAGCATCCGTTCATCTGTGGCGACTACGGTGACACTAATCGAGCCCGTTGTGGCTGCTGCACTGGCGATTCTGATCGTCGGAGAGCGTCTGGAATGGACTGGATGGCTGGGTCTCGCCCTGATTCTCGTCGGAGTAACTCTGCTCGTGTCGGCTCGGGAGACGAGTAAACCTTCAGGTGCGGCATAAACTTTTGGTCATGTCCAGTACCGACGAACCGCGAGACGATGACGCTCGCGGTGAGGAGACCACCGATGAGTCGGTGCTCCCGCCAGGCCCGCGCCGTTCTACGTACACGCCTCCGGTACCACCTCCGGCCTCTGAGCCGACCCTGAACGACGACGAACTGGCCGATCTTCTCGCCGCGAATCTCGCGAGCGCGACCGGTGCAATCAGCGTCGTCTACCAACTGGATGACATCGAGCCATCACTGCCAATGGGCGCCCCGGTCGAGCAGCTTCCGCCGCCGCCTCCCGGTGCCCGCATCCTCAGCCAGGAGGAGGTTGCAGCGCGCAACACAGCAGCGCCGCCCGCCCCGCCGGCTTCGCCGCCGCCCTCCGCTGCCTCCATGCCGTCGCCCGATGCGAGCGCCGTGCCGGTCGACCTGCCGCCGCCCGCGGGGTACATTCCACCCGACGCGTTTGCAGATCAGCCCGGCCTGCCGGACGAGCTGCGGTTTGCGCCGCCTCCTTCGTTCAGCCCCGCTGAGGCGAGCGTTCCCTCGGAGCCCGAAGAACCGGACACCGTATGGCCGATCGCCGACGAGCCCGAGACTTCTCAGGAGTCCGAGCGCGTCGAAGAGCCCGTGTTCAGCTATGACGCGGAGTACGCCGAGCCGGAGTTTGCGCAGCCGGAGGCGGCTGAGCCAGAGGTGGCGGAGTCTGAAGCCGCGGAGTCGGAAGACGCGGCGCCAGATGATGTCGAGCTCTCGTTTGTCGAGCCTGTCTTTAATGAACCCGTGTTCAACGAGCCCGTGTTCGACGAGCCGGTCGCTGCGGAGCCGACCGTTGAGACCGCCGAGGACGACGAGATCGAAGCAGCGGAGCCCGAGACAGCCGAGTCTGCGGTACCAGATCTTGAGTTCTCCGAGCCCGAGCCCGAGCCCGTCTTCGAGGTCGCTGAGCCCGCTGCTGCCGAGCCGTTCTCGAGCGAGCGCGACGAGATCTCGTTCGATGACCCGTCGCTGTACCAGACGGATGAGCCAGCATCCGATGAGCCGTCGTTCTATCAGCCCGACGAGATCTCGTTTGACGATCCGTCGCTGTACCAGGCGGAAGAGCCCGCCTACGAAGAGCCAGTCTTCGCGCAGCAGGAGCCGATCTCGTTCGACGAGCCGTCGTTCTTCGTGCCAGACCCGGTCGTGCCAGCTCCTGTTGAGCCAGAACAGCCTTCTATTGACGAGCAGCCTTCGTTTGACGAGCAACCTTCGTTTGACGAGCAGCCTTCGTTTGACGAGCAACCGAAGCAGCCAGCGGGCTTCGACGAGCAGCCTGCTGCGCCCGTGCCGCCAACCGAGCCGTTCGACCAGGCGGCTTTTCTTGCGGCATCGGCCGCGCCATCCGGTCAGCGCCCGTGGATTCCCGAGCGCCAGTCGCTGCGCGACGACGAGCTCGCGGCCCTCGTCGAGAGTGGAGCCGATCACCCCGGCGGCACCCTCGGCATGATGGAGGAGCTCGAGCGGCAGATGCAGCTGCGCGCTGAGGAGACCCGCGAGTTCAACGACTGGCAGGAATCCATGCTCGCCGTGGGCACGCCCGAGGCCCTTGCCGCCGTCGACGACGTTCTGCCCGACTTTTCGGACATCGTTGCACCGACGCCTCTCGCCCTCACGCAGACGTCACCACCCCCGGTGTTCGACGCGCCGCCGCCCGCTTTTGATACGCCGCCCCCGGTGTTTGATGCGCCACCCCCGGCCTTTGACGCACCTCCGCCGGTGTTTGATGCGCCACCCCCGGCCTTCGACGCGCCGCCGCCCGTCTTTGACGCACCGCCACCCGCATTCGACCAGTCGCCGTTCGACTTCGCCCCGCCCGTCGCCGAGCCCGTAACGGCCAGCGAGCCCGAGCCGGAGCCTGTGGTTGAACCTGAGCCCGTTCTTGAGGCTGAGCCAGTCGTCGAGGTTGAGCCCGAACCCGAGCTGCAGAGTGCGCCGATAGACGAGATCCCAGTGTTCGCCGCAGTCGTGGAGCCGCCGGCGCTCGTCGAGCCTCCCGCCTTGCCAGAAGCGTGGGACATTCCACTTGACTCCCGATTCGCCGACAATGTCGAGCCAGAGTCGATCGCAATTGACCCGGTGCCAGCCGAGCCAGAGCCGCTCGTGGAGCCGTCGGCCTTCGGTGGCGACCCATTCGTCGACCGCGTGTTCACGGGATCCGTTCCCGTAACCACCGGCTCCGTGACGATCCCGCCCCAGCAGCTGGATGTCGAGGCCGACCGCGACGACGCGGTGGACGCCACAGACCAGGTGCCGGTCAACTTCGACGACCTGCTCGGGGCCCACCCGGGCACCGCCCCGGTCGAGCCGATCCTCAGCCCCCGCATCCCCGATGACGAGGTGATCCTCAGCGAGCCGCAGAAGCTTGAGCGTCCGCGGGTGTTCAGCCTCGAGGCCGCGGGTCTCGAGCCCACGCCGACCGAGCAGCGCGTTGGTCGCGCGGCCCGGATGTTCTGGATCTGGTTCGCAGCCAACTCGTCGATCGTCAGCATCGCATTCGGCGCCGTGCTGTTCTCGCTCGGGCTCAGTCTTCGACAGGCGATCGTCGGAATCCTCGCCGGCGTTGCCGCATCCTTCCTTCCGCTCGGGCTCGGCACCCTCGCGGGCAAGCGCAGCGGGCAGCCGACGATGGTTGTCTCCCGCGCCGCCTTCGGCGTTGTCGGCAACAGCATCCCGGCGGCGGTTGCCTTCCTCAGCCGGGTGTTCTGGGGCGCTGGCATGCTCTGGCTGCTGGGCGTCGCCACGAGCGAGATTCTCACGGGCGCAGAGCTGACCGGTGGACTGAGCTCAGAGTTGCTCACCGTCATCGTTCTCGGCGCGGCTCTCGTACTTTCTCTGGTCATTGCGCTGTTCGGTTACGGCATGCTCGCCGTGTTCCAGCTCGTGGTGAGCGTTGTCGCGGGCATTCTTGTGGTCGGCGTTATCGCACTGACCTACAGCTATGTCGATGTTTCCGTTGCGCTCACTAACCCCGACGGCTCGTGGTTCCTCGCAGGCACCGTCGCCGTGCTCGTCTTCAGCTTCATCGGTCTGGTGTGGGCAAACAGCGCGGGCGACCTCGCGCGCTACCAGCGCACCGGATCCTCCGGCGCTGGGGCGATGCTGTGGACCACCTTCGGCGCTGCGGTGCCGACCTTCCTGCTCATCAGCTACGGGGCGCTGCTGGCGGCATCCAACCCGCAGATCGCCGAGGGGCTGCTCACGGTGCCCTTCGACACCATCGGCCGCCTGCTGCCCGTGTGGTACCCCGTGCCGCTCATCGCCGCGGTCGCGCTCAGTCTCATTTCGGGCATCGTCGTCACGATCTACTCCGGTGGCTTCGCGCTCAAGGCGATCGGCG
>Ga0247814_10002347_pt1 | contig 10490 bp, 5 predicted proteins | sample UWRJL179409R1_FD_179947 | JGI IMG/M metagenome (GOLD analysis project Ga0247814, IMG submission 179947) | Plant litter microbial communities from Arlington Agricultural Research Station in Wisconsin, United States - UWRJ-L179-409R-1 | ecosystem: Environmental > Terrestrial > Plant litter >... | reverse complement strand
ATATAATAGGTATTAAGCCCCCTGCCCTCGTTGGTTTGCCCGTAAGGCTTGTGTTGTATGTAATCTGAATTCTGAACCAATTGTGCAAAATAGCTTTCCAGTTGGTAGTAGTAGGTTACCTGTTTACCGTAGTTGGGTAAAAATTCGGCGGGGCTTTTAAGCTGTGCCTGCATTGTAAGGCTTAGCAACAGTATAAATACCGAAAGTAATTTTTTCATGTTGTGCGGTTAAAAACCCAAATGTAAGGATTTTATGAGTTTCTGTATAGTTACACTACCCTATAATGGTAAATTTAATATGGGTTAATGTCGTTGTAAATTATATAGAAATTTTAACTTTTGGCTGTGCAATAAGGTATTTTTAGGACCAATCTTTGCGCTGTAATTCTTATCTTTGCGTGCTTTAAAAAAATAGATACCAATGCGCATATCCTACAACTGGTTAAAACAATTCATTAAATTAGACTGGAAATCAGAAGAAACGGCTGCCCTGCTAACCGACCTTGGCCTTGAGGTTGAGGGTGTAGACAAATTTGAGTCGCTTAAAGGCGGTCTTCAAGGTGTTGTAGTGGGCCACGTGCTTACCTGCGTGCAGCACCCAAATGCCGACAGACTTAGGGTTACTACAGTAGACCTTGGCGATGGCATACCTGTACAAATTGTGTGCGGTGCGCCCAATGTTGCTGTAGGCCAAAAGGTGCCTGTTGCTACTATTGGCACTACGCTGTATGATAAAGAGGGTAATGGTTTCCAGATTAAGAAAGGCAAAATTAGAGGCGAAGACAGCCACGGTATGATTTGCGCCGAAGATGAATTGGGCATTGGCGAAAGCCACGATGGTATTATGATACTTAGAGACGACCTTAAGCCGGGTACCCCTGCCTCTACCGTTTTTAATATTGTTACCGATGAGGTTTTTGAAATTGGCCTTACCCCTAACCGCGCCGATGCTATGAGCCACCTTGGCGTAGCACGCGACCTGAGGGCCGGGCTTACACAAAAAAATGTACAGACAGAACTTATAACGCCTTCGGTTAGTAACTTCAGGGTAGATAAACGTACCCTAAAGATCGACATTAAGGTAGAAGATAATAAAATGGTGCCGCGCTACTGCGGGGTTACTATTAGCGGCATTACGGTTAAACCGTCGCCGGATTGGTTACAGAACAGGCTTAAATCGATAGGGCTTACGCCGAAAAATAACGTGGTAGACGTTACCAATTATGTTTTGCACGAATTGGGCCAGCCACTGCATGCTTTTGATGCTGCAAAAATTAAAGGCCTCAAAGTGTTGGTAAAAAATGCTGTTGAAGGCACTAAATTTACTACCCTTGATGATGTTGAGCGCACCCTAAGCAGTGAAGATATTGTTATTTGCGACGAAAATGGCCCAATGGCTATTGCGGGTGTAATGGGCGGAAAAAAATCGGGAGTATCAGAAGGTACGTCGGTTATATTTTTAGAAAGCGCTTACTTTAATCCGGTATCGGTTCGTAAAACGGCAAAACGCCACGGCATTAGCAGCGATGCATCGTTTAGGTTTGAGAGGGGCATTGACCCAACCATTACGCAATATGCGCTTAAACGTGCTGCCCTACTTATACAGGAAACTGCCGGTGGCGAAATTACCTGCGACCTTGAGGATATTTACCCTAAAAAAATAGAAGACCATTCGGTTTTTCTTAGCTTTGATAATGTTACACGTGTTATAGGTCAGGAGCTTCCTAAAGAAACCATCAAGAAAATACTGGTTTCGTTAGAGATAAAGATCAGCACCATGTCAGAAAAAGGGCTTGGACTGGTTATACCTTCCTACCGTGTTGATGTAGAGCGCGAAATTGATGTTATAGAAGAAATACTTCGTGTGTACGGCTATAACAACATTACCTTTACCCAAAAGTTTAATGCCTCTATTGCCAACTCATCGCGTACCGAAGATTACAAACTTCAAAACGTTGTTGCCGGTCAGCTTACTGCCCTTGGCTTTAACGAAATGATGGCTAACTCGCTTACAACGCCAGAGTATATTAAACTATCGGAAAACCTTAAGGAAGAATTTAATGTACTTATGCTTAACCCGCTAAGTAACGATCTTTCGGCCATGAGGCAATCGCTTTTGTTTAGTGCACTGGAGGCTGTGTCGTTTAATATTAACCGCCGCCGTGCCGACCTGAAGCTTTTTGAATTTGGCAAGACCTACCACAAAATGCCATCAGGCTATGATGAGAACAAGCATTTAACGCTTACCGTTACTGGAAACCGCCAGGCCGAGAGTTGGGCACACCAGCAAAAAAATGCCGATTTCTTTATGTTTAAGGGGTATGTGACTACGATACTAAACCGACTTGGTTTTAATAAAGTGCAAACACAGCCTTTAAGTAATGATGTTTTTGCCGAAGGTATTGCGCTTGCAATTGGCAATGAGATTATTGTTGAATTTGGTACCATTAAAAAAACAATACTTAAGCATTTTGATATTAAGCAGGAGGTTTTATTTGCCGATTTTAACTGGAATGCCATTGCTAAACTGGTTGCCGGTAAAATTAAGTATACTGAGATATCTAAATTCCCGGAAGTGCGCCGCGACCTTGCCTTATTGGTAGACAACGGTGTTACTTTTGAAAGTATTTTTGATGTTGCCCGCCAAACGGAGAAAGCATTACTTAAAGACATTAGCCTGTTTGATGTTTACGAGGGCAAGAACCTGCCCGAAGGCAAAAAGTCGTACGCAGTTAGCTTTACCCTGCAAGACAGCAGCAAAACACTTACAGACGAGCAGATAGATAAGATTATGAATAAGATTAGGCAAAACCTGGAAACCCAAACGGGAGCCCAGTTGCGTTAATACTTATTATACTATAAATTAAATGCCACCTCTAACCGGGTGGCTTTAATTTATGGCCTAATATATGACTCCCAGAGGGATGGCATATTTATAGCTAAAGAATTTTTGAAGGATTTTTAGCTTCGGAGAACCGGGATATAAAATTAATATGACGCTTCTCCGAAGCACTACTATTGTGGAGTTATCCATTCTATAAATATGTCGCTCCTCCGGAGCTAAATATCAAAGAGATTGTGGTTAATTTCCATCTTCCGAACAATTATCTTTCAAAACTTTATCGAATTTACACCATGTTTGGATTATCAGTAATCAGGCATTTTCATTGACAAAAAAAAATGCCCACGCTTAGCGTGGGCATTTTTAATATAATTAACCAAAGAGTGTTAGTCTTTTGTTTGTTTAGCTTTCATTGCTTTGTATTCGGCAGTTTTATCAAGCGCCTGGTACATACCGGCAAGCACAGATATTACGTACTGATCGTCCGGTTTTACTTTGTGTGCTTTTTCTAAATACGGAATTGCATTGGTGTAAAGGCCTTCTCTTTGTTTTTTAAGAGCTTCATAACGCTGGTTGTCTTTAGCTGTGTTACCAAGCTTATTCATTTCGTCAACGATTTTTTTCTCATCGCGAATGGCAAGAACACCAAGGTTAACAAGCGCATCAAAATGATCTGGCTTAAGCTCCACAGCCCTTTTGTAATATTTCTCAGCCTCTACAGGATCTGTAGCTGCACTAACTACACCAAGGTTATAAAACAGTACCGGATCGTTAGGGCTTTTCTGAGAAGCTTCGGCAATCAGCCTTTTGTAGCTTGCCATGTCGTTAGCTTTAAGGTAAAGCTCGGCCTCAGCAACAATAAGATTGGTATCGTTAGGGTTTGCTTTTCTTGCATTAGCCATTGCCTGTTTTGCTTTTTCAATCTCGCCTTTTTGGGCATAGATAAGCGCAATGTTCTTAACAATATCTCCTTTTACCGAAGGTATTTTTTCTTGCTGAGGGTTAATGTATGCACCCGACTTTACAGAAAGGTCCATTGTTTGTTGGTTAGGAAAATATTCTATTGCCTTAGTTTCTTTATTAGTAGCAAAATAGTTTGTACCCTCGCCGGTAAAACCAACCCTGTCTAACTCTAAGTAATATTTAAGGGCATTATCATAATCCTGGCCATTAACGGCCATTGCAGCGGCATTGTAAAGTGCAGAACCATCGGTTTTATCTACCTCATAAGCCAAAGCATATACAGGAGCAGCCTCTTTGTATTTTTTTTCCTGGTTTAAAGTATTTGCAGTACCAACCACCATACTTTTAATGGTAGGTAATATTACCTCCTTAATATCTTTAGTGTGGTTTTGCTTGCCACCTTTTTCTAATTCTAAAACCTGGTTATAATCGGCTATAGCACCCGGAAGCAAAGACGGCGCTAACGATTGGTTCTTTTTAATTTCGCCAATGGCATATTGTGCTTTATAAAAATAAAAATCAGCCTTCTGGTCGTTAGAGGCCCCGCCAATTAAAGGCTCGGCTTTATCTAAAAGTGTTTTATACTCTGGAGTATATGTTTGCGTAGCAGCACCTTTATCGTTTAATTTTTTAAGTGCTTTAAGCTCGTCTTTTTGTGCAAATGCGCTCATTGATACCAATAAAGACGCTACAAGTGCATATTTAATGTTCATATATTTACTATTTATTCGTTTGTTTCTTCTTCGTCTGTAAAGTCAGCAGGGTCTATATCAAGGTCTTCCACGTCAGATCCTTCCGGTACAATAATACCGTTTACACCATTTTCTGCATCAATATCACCTTCGGCCAGTGCCTCGTCTACCGCTTCTTCTTCGCGCATAACCTTAGTTACGGCAGCAATAGAGTCGTTACCTTTAATATTAATAAGTCGTACACCCTGTGTGGCACGCCCCATAACCCTAAGGTCAGAAACTGCCATCCTTATGGTAAGGCCAGATTTGTTGATGATCATAAGGTCATCAGCATCTGTAACATTATTAATAGATACCAGGCTACCGGTTTTATCTGTAATATTAAGGGTTTTAACACCTTTACCACCACGGTTTGTAATCCTGTAATCGTCCAGGCTTGAACGCTTGCCATATCCTTTTTCTGATACTACAAGTATCTCGCTGTTCATATCATTTACAGATACCATGCCAATTACCTCATCTTTATCATCCTGAAGTGTAATACCACGCACACCCGATGCACTACGGCCCATTGGTCGCGTTTTACCTTCTTCAAATCGAACCAGCTTGCCCGATTTAACCGCAATAAGCACCTGACTTTCGCCTGTGGTTAGTTTAGCTTCAAGAAGCATATCGTCTTCGCGGATGGTAATAGCATTGATACCGTTTAACCTTGGACGTGAGTACTGCTCCAGCAAGGTTTTTTTAACAATACCCTGCTTGGTAGCCATAATTACATAGTGGCTGTTTATGTACTCTTCGTTCTTAAGGTCTTGCGTGCAAATAAATGCTTTAACCTTATCGTCGTTTTCTATATTAATAAGGTTTTGTATAGCGCGGCCTTTGCTGGTTTTGGTACCCTCCGGAATTTCGTACACCCTCATCCAGAAACATTTTCCTTTTTGGGTAAAGAACAGCATGTAGTTATGGTTGGTAGCCACAAACAGGTGTTCTAAGAAATCCTGGTCGCGTGTTGCCACACCTTTTTGGCCTACACCACCCCTGTTTTGCGTTTTGTATTCAGATAGCGGGGTACGCTTAATATAACCGGCGTGAGATATGGTAATAACCACATTTTCGTCGGCAATAAGATCTTCTATACTAACATCGCCACCGGAGTATTCTATCTGAGAACGGCGGTCGTCGCCATATTTATCCCTAATTTCAATTAGCTCCTCTTTAATAAGCTCCATTCTAAGCTCTTTGCTTTCTAATAAGGCTTTTAATTCGGCAATTAATTTCATTATCTCTTCGTACTCGGCACGCAGTTTATCCTGCTCCAGTCCGGTAAGCTGCCTTAAACGCATCTCTACAATGGCACGGGCCTGAATTTCGGATAATTTAAAGCGCTCAATTAATTTATTACGCGCTTCTTCGCCATCTTTAGAGGCTCTTATTAATCTAATAACCTCGTCTATATTATCAGATGCTATAATTAAACCTTCTAATATGTGTGCACGCTCTTCGGCTTTACGAAGTTCAAATTTAGTTCTCCTAACCACTACATCGTGCCTGTGCTCCACAAAATAATGGATCATGTCTTTTAGGTTAAGCATTTGCGGCCTGCCTTTTACAAGCGCAATATTGTTAACACTAAAAGAAGATTGCAGCTGAGTGAACTTATATAAGGTGTTAAGCACAACGTTAGGCACAGAGTCGCGCTTAAGAATGTATACAATACGCATACCGTTCCTGTCGGACTCATCTCTAATATTGGCAATACCCTCTATTTTTTTATCGTTTACAAGGTCGGCCGTTTTCTTGATCATCTCGGCCTTATTAACCTGGTACGGAATTTCGGTAACAATAATGCACTCACGCCCGTCAACCTCTTCAAAGTTAACCTTCGCACGCACCACTATACGGCCACGGCCTGTTTTAAAGGCTTCGCGAACGCCCTCATACCCATAAATAACACCACCCGTAGGAAAATCGGGTGCTTTAATATGGTGCATAAGCTCGTCTATCTCAATCTCATTGTTGTCTATGTAAGCAAGAGTACCATCTATAACCTCTGTAAGGTTGTGTGGCGGCATGTTGGTTGCCATACCTACTGCAATACCCGATGCACCGTTAATTAAAAGGTTAGGCACCCTGGTTGGCATTACCGTAGGCTCCTGTAAAGTATCATCAAAGTTTAACTGAAAGTCTACTGTTTCTTTATCAAGGTCGGCCATTATCTCTTCAGATATTTTTCGCATCCTTGCCTCAGTATATCGCATTGCTGCCGGGCTGTCGCCATCTATAGATCCAAAGTTACCCTGCCCGTCTACCAGCAGGTACCTAAGGCTCCAGTCCTGGGCCATACGCACCATGGCATCGTATACAGATGTATCGCCATGCGGGTGGTACTTACCCAATACCTCTCCTACTATCCTTGCTGATTTTTTGTGGGCCCTGTTAGAAAGTACGCCCAGCTCATACATACCAAAAAGTACCCTTCTATGCACGGGTTTCAAGCCATCCCTAACGTCTGGAAGTGCCCTGGAAACAATAACCGACATTGAATAATCAATGTAAGCCGATTTCATTTGGTCTTCTATATTAATGGGAATTAACTTTTCTCCTTCTGCCATAAGTAGTTATATTAAAATTTATAGTTATTTCAAAACGTGCCAATATACGCAATTTTATTACGATTTTGTTGGTTTTAATCAAGATTTTTAAACCATTTATCAACATTGGCACCTCAAATAAAAGTTCATAAACTAATACAAAAACGCTTTTATTATTCGTATATTTTTTGTCTCTTAGCATGACAGTACTTTTTAAGCAGACTGACAGTGTATTTAAGTAGGTATGGTTTTTGTAAATTCTTAAACTAAATAGTTAAATTTACACTATTAAAGATAACATTATGGATGACAATTTTTCACCAAGGGTCAAGGATGTAATAACCTACAGCAAAGAGGAAGCTCTGCGCTTAGGCCATGACTTTATTGGTACAGAACACTTAATGTTGGGAATTTTAAGGGATGGAAACGGCAAAGCTATTTCTATCCTTAACAGCATACAGGTAGATTTAGAGCATTTACGCAAAAAAGTTGAAATATTAAGCCCTGCAAACCCTAACGCTGAGCGTAATAATGAAAAGAAAAACCTTCATTTAACACGCCAGGCCGAAAGGGCTCTTAGAACTACGTTCCTGGAAGCAAAAGTTTTCCAGAGCACCTCTATAAGCACCGCCCACCTATTGCTATGCATATTGCGCAATGAGAACGACCCTACTACAAAATTGCTCAACAAACTAAAAATTGATTACGAAACAGTTAAAGAACAATTTATCAGCATGACATCAAACGAAGAAGACTATATGGAGAATCTGCCAAAAGCGGAGTCCTATAACGACGATCCCGGACAGGATGACAGTATGCGCGAAAGCACATTTAATAACCCTGCTGCCGGCAATAAGACCAATAAAAAATCTAAAACCCCGGTGCTGGATAATTTTGGCCGCGACCTTACAGAGCTTGCCGAAGAAGGTAAGCTTGACCCTGTTGTTGGCCGCGAAAAAGAAATTGAGCGTGTGTCTCAGATTCTTAGCCGCCGTAAAAAAAATAACCCTTTGCTTATTGGTGAGCCGGGTGTGGGTAAATCGGCTATTGCCGAGGGCCTTGCGCTGCGTATTATCCAAAAGAAAGTATCGCGTATCCTTTTCAACAAACGTGTGGTTACCTTAGACCTTGCCAGCCTTGTTGCCGGCACTAAGTACCGTGGCCAGTTTGAAGAGCGTATGAAAGCGGTTATGAACGAGCTGGAGAAAAACGATGATATAATTTTGTTTATAGATGAAATTCATACCATTGTGGGTGCCGGTGGCGCTACAGGTTCTCTTGATGCGTCTAACATGTTTAAACCTGCTTTGGCAAGGGGCGAAATTCAATGCATTGGAGCTACTACATTAGATGAGTACCGCCAGTATATTGAGAAAGACGGCGCTTTAGAAAGACGTTTCCAGAAAGTAATTGTAGAGCCTACCACCGTAGAAGAAACGATTACTATTCTAAACAACATTAAAAATAAATACGAAGATCACCATAACGTAATTTATACGCAGGAAGCTATTGAGGCCTGTGTTAAACTTACAAGCAGGTACATGAGCGAGCGCTTTTTGCCGGACAAAGCTATTGATGCTTTAGATGAGGCAGGATCTCGCGTTCACATTACCAATATCGATGTGCCTAAACAGATTTTAGATCTTGAAAGGCAGCTTGAAGAGGTTCGTGAGCTTAAAAATACCGTTGTTAAAAAACAAAAGTATGAAGAGGCTGCTAAACTTAGGGATGATGAAAAACGTATAGAGAAAGACCTTGCTATTGCCCAGGAGCAGTGGGAAGAAGATTCTAAAAATAACCGTATTACGGTTACCGAAGATAATGTTGCCGATGTGGTTAGTATGATGACAGGTATTCCTGTTAACCGTATTGCACAAACAGAGAGCAACAAGCTGGCTAAACTGCCGGAGCTTATTCGTGGTAAGGTTATTGGCCAGGACGAGGCGGTTAACAAAATTGCCAAATCTATCCAGCGTAACCGTGCGGGCCTTAAAGACCCTAACAAACCAATTGGATCGTTTGTATTTCTTGGGCAGACCGGTGTTGGTAAAACACAGCTTGCTAAAGTAATTGCAAAAGAGCTTTTTGATAGCGAAGATGCCCTTGTACGTATAGACATGAGCGAGTATATGGAGAAATTTGCCATATCGCGCCTTGTAGGTGCGCCTCCGGGATATGTGGGTTACGAAGAAGGTGGACAGCTTACCGAAAAAGTAAGAAGGAAACCGTATTGCGTAGTGCTTTTAGACGAGATTGAGAAAGCCCACCCGGATGTTTTCAATATGTTGTTACAGGTATTGGACGACGGTTTTTTAACGGATAGCTTAGGCCGCAAAATTGACTTTAAGAATACTATTATTGTAATGACGTCTAACGTTGGTGCAAGGCAGCTTAAAGACTTTGGCCAGGGTGTTGGTTTTGGTACATCGGCTAAAAAATTACAGGCAGATGAGCACAACAAAGGTGTTATTGAGGCTGCCCTTAAAAAAACCTTTGCTCCGGAGTTCATCAACCGCATAGACGATATTATTGTGTTTAATGCCCTTGAAAAAGAGCATATAGACCTGATTATAGATATTGAGCTTGCTAAGCTGTATGCAAGGATAAAAGACCTTGGTTACAACATTGCGCTAAGCGATAACGCTAAGAACTTTATTGCCGAAAAAGGATTTGACAAACAGTATGGTGCAAGGCCGCTTAAAAGGGCTATCCAGAAATATGTTGAAGATGTTTTGGCGGAAGAGATTATTACATCTAAAATATCAAGCGGCGATGAGATTTTTATGGATCTTGAAGAGAACGGAACTGAACTTTCTGTTGTTATCAAGAAAGCTGAAAATCCGGCAAGCTAAGCATAAAGTATTATACAAAAAATCCCCATTTCTTTTAGATCTGGGGATTTTTTTATGCCTAAAGTTTAGTGAAATTTATTCTGCTTTTTGGTTTTCTTCTATCAGTAGGTCGCTCTTTTCGAACTCGGTAGGTGTCATTCCAAAATGCTTCTGGAAATTCCTGCCAAAGCTTGTCTGCGATTTGTAGCCCACCATTTCGGCTACCTCATAAATCTTCATGTTGGTGGTTTTAATAAGCTGTGCTGCCTTTTTAAGGCGGCTAAGGTTAATCAGTTCGTTAGGCGATAAATGCGATATCTCTTTAATGCTCCGGTACAATGTAGAGCGGCTCATATTCAGGTAATCGGCTAATTTATCTACGCTTAACTCCTGGTCCTTAAGGTTGTCTTCTATGGCCTTATCCAGTTTAGAAAGGAATGTTTTATCTGAATTGGATGTGGCAAGCGATTTTAAATGTGCCAGTGGCGAACTCGAAAAATGCCCCAAAATATTTTTACGGTTCTCTATCAGGTTAAATATCTGAACCAACAGATAATCTATAGAAAATG
>Ga0247814_10002346_pt1 | contig 10490 bp, 7 predicted proteins | sample UWRJL179409R1_FD_179947 | JGI IMG/M metagenome (GOLD analysis project Ga0247814, IMG submission 179947) | Plant litter microbial communities from Arlington Agricultural Research Station in Wisconsin, United States - UWRJ-L179-409R-1 | ecosystem: Environmental > Terrestrial > Plant litter >... | reverse complement strand
CGTAAACGGCACTTGCAGTTCATCGGCAAGCTGATGCGCGATCAGGACACTGACGCGATTCTCACGCTGCTCGATCAACTGGATGCCTCGACTCGTCAGTACAACGAGCGTTTCCACAACCTCGAACGCTGGCGTGACCGCCTGATCGCGGGCGACGACGCCGTGCTGGAAAAATTCGTCGTCGAGTACCCGGACGCCGACCGCCAGCAACTGCGTTCCCTGATCCGTCAGGCTCAGCACGAGGTTGCGCAAAACAAACCTCCTGCTTCCAGCCGCAAGATCTTCAAGTACATCCGTGAGCTGGACGATACTCAACGCGGTCTGCGTTGATATCTCGCCACTTGTAGGAGCTGCCGCAGGCTGCGATCTTTTGACTTTGATTGTTAAGCAAGATCAAAAGATCGTCCGATCGCGGCCCGAGCCTTCGGCAGCTCCTACACACGTTTCTTTATGCGCCCGTGCCACCGACGGTGATCGCATCGATTTTCAGTGTCGGCTGACCCACGCCCACCGGCACCGACTGCCCATCCTTGCCGCACGTACCCACACCGCTGTCCAGCGCCAGATCGTTACCGACCATCGACACCCGGCTCATCGCCTCAGGGCCGTTGCCGATCAACGTCGCGCCTTTGACCGGCGCGGTGATCTTGCCGTCTTCGATCAGATACGCCTCGCTGGTGGAGAACACAAACTTGCCGCTGGTGATGTCGACCTGACCACCACCGAGGTTGGCGCAGTAGATGCCCTTCTTCACCGACGCGATGATTTCCGCCGGATCGCTCTCGCCGCCGAGCATGTAAGTGTTGGTCATGCGCGGCATCGGCAGGTGCGCGTAAGACTCACGACGACCGTTACCGGTACGGGCCACGCCCATCAGACGCGCGTTGAGCTTGTCCTGCATGTAGCCCTTGAGCACGCCGTTTTCGATCAGCGTGGTGCACTCGGTCGGGGTGCCTTCGTCGTCGACACTCAGCGAGCCGCGACGGCCACTCAAGGTGCCGTCATCGACAATGGTGCAGAGTTTCGAGGCAACCATTTCACCCATGCGTCCGCTGTAGGCGGAACTGCCCTTGCGGTTGAAATCGCCTTCCAGACCGTGACCGACCGCTTCGTGCAACAGCACGCCAGACCAGCCTGAGCCCAAGACCACCGGCAATGTGCCGGCCGGCGCAGGAATCGCTTCGAGGTTCACCAGCGCCTGACGCAACGCTTCGCGGGCGTAACCCATGGCGCGGTCTTCGGCGAGGAAATAGCGGTAATCGGTACGCCCGCCGCCGCCATGCCCGCCGCGCTCGCGACGGCCATTTTGTTCAACGATCACGCTGACATTGAAGCGCACCAGCGGTCGTACGTCGGCAGCCAGGCCACCGTCAGTGGAAGCCACGAGAATGCGCTCCCAGACACCGGCCATGCTCACGCTGACTTGTTGAATGCGAGGATCGAGCGCCCGAGTGGCGACGTCGATGCGTTTGAGCAGCTCGACCTTCTCGGCGCGAGTCAGCACTTCCAGGGGGTTATCCGGCGCGTACAACTGCGCTACGTCTTGAGTGCTGAACGCCTGCACCGTGCCGTTTTGCCCGGCGCGGGAGATCGAGCGCGCGGCACGGGCCGCTGCGCCAAGGGCTTCGAGGGTGATCGCGTTGCTGTAGGCAAAACCGGTTTTTTCACCGGACTGCGCACGCACGCCAACGCCCTGGTCGAGGTTGAAGCTGCCTTCCTTGACGATGCCGTCTTCCAGCGCCCACGACTCGGAAATCTGGCCCTGAAAATACAGGTCGGCGGCATCGATGCCCGGACCGGCCAGATCGCCGAGCACGCCTTGCAGGCTCTCGATCGTCACGCCACCGGGCGCCAAAAGATGATCACTGACTGAGGACAACAACTCGCTCATAGGTTTACGCCTTAAATTCGTGTTCTGAAGCAGGTCGCTGTGCGCCCTGCGAGAAAAACCGCCGATGGCTCACCACCGGCATTCGCGCCCTGATGGACGCTTGTTCATCGCTATCGCGTTCGACCAACAACACCGCTTCGCCTTGATCCTGATGCGCCAGCACGCGGCCCCACGGGTCGACGATCGCCGCATGCCCGAAGGTTTCGCGCGGTCCCGGATGGGTGCCGCCTTGCGCTGCGGCCAGCACATAACACTGAGTCTCGATGGCCCGCGCCCGAATCAGAACATCCCAATGCGCAGCGCCGGTCACCGCAGTAAACGCCGACGGTGCGGTAATCAATTCGGCACCGGCAGCGCGCAATTCGCTGTACAGCTCGGGAAAGCGCAGGTCGTAACACACGGTCAGACCCAGTTTGCCGACCGGAGTATCCGCGACCACCACACCACTGCCATAAGCATAGTCATCGGATTCGCGGTAACGGCCGCGACTGTCCGCCACATCGACATCGAACAGATGCAGCTTGTCATAGCGTGCAACGATTTCGCCGTGTTCATTGACCAACAACGAGCAGGCATTGGCCTTGGCCGTCGGCTGATCCACCGGCGGCAACGGCAAAGTACCGGCCACTATCCATAACTTGAGGTCGCGGGCGGTCTGTTTCAACCACGGCAGGATCGGTCCTTCGCCCAAAGCCTCTGCACGGCCGATGTCGGCGACGTCGCGACGGCCCATGGCGGCGAAGTTTTCCGGCAGCACTGCGAGCTTCGCACCGCCGGCCGCGGCCTGTTCGAGCAGGCGTCGGGCCTGTCCCAGGTTGGCCAGCACGTCGCTCTGGCTAACCATTTGAATCACCGCTAAAAACATGGCGAACTCCGCAAGAGGTATGCGGCCATGCTACTCCATCGGTTCAGGGCCTGGCTGTTCAAAAAGGCTTGTCGAAGGTGATTTTCGGCTCTTTCCACGGGCCTTTGACGGTGTATTTCACACTGGCAAAGCGCGCCACGCGATCACCGATCAACTTGTCGATCAGGAACAACGCGCCGCCGACCGCAGGGGCACCGACAAGCAACGCGGCAATCGGCAGGTTGTTGGTCACCGGCAAAGTCACCAGCAACTTGGCGTCGACCTGTTCCGCCACCAGATCCAGCTTGCCGTTGAGCTCGATATTGCTCGATGGCCCAGTCAGGCGAATCGGCTCTTTCGTATCGTAAACACCGTTGGTCGCCAACAGCAGGCCTTTGACCCGGTCGTAGCTCAAGCCTTTGCCGAACAAGTCGGAGAAATCCAGACGCAGGCGTCGGCCAATGGAGTTGAAGTTGAGCAGACCGAACACGCGCAATGCCTGCGCGCCGCCATCCACTTCAACGAACTGGCCCTTGTTCAGTGACGCGTCAAGGGTGCCGGAGAAGCGCTTGGTCGCCAGCCATGCCGGTGAACCCGGCCAGCGGCCATCGACATCCATGTGGAACTCTTCGCTGGTCACACTCGGCGCAAAGCCCCAGCCCTTGAGTACATCGGCGAGGTTCTTGCCGCCGATTCGCCCCTTGAACCAGCTATTGGTCGAGCCCGGCGCCCCTTCCCAGCCGCCATTGCCTTGCAACAGGATGCCTTTGAGGCCCATATCGAGATTATTCAGCGCGATGCCCTTGGCCGTCGGACGCACCTTGAGCGACCAGCCGCCAACCAGATCCGGCCCCTGGAACAGCTGATTGATGGTGATATCCAGCGCCGGAATCTTCGTCGGGTCGACGGACACCAGTGGATCGGGAGCGTTCTCGTCAGCCTGCACCGTCGGATCCGGCGCCGGCAGTTTCACGTATTGCAGGTTCACCGCAATAGGCGTGCCCTTGGCATCCGGCAGACTGGCCGTGCCTTTGGCCTGCTGACTGTCGAGCGCCAGATTCCACGCCGCCTGCTTGCGATTCAATTGCACCGAAGCCTGATCCAGCGTGGTTCCGAACGCCGTCAGCTTGCCGACCTTGAAGTCTGCGCTGCTGAGTAACTTGCTGGCACTGCCACCCGGATCCTGTCCGGCGTATTTGCTAACCAGATCCTGCCACGGCGCCACGTTTAGCTCCGACAGCACACCGCGAATCCGCAAGCCTTTGGCCCCCGGCAGCACAGCTTCGCCAGCGCCGAGGAACAATTCGCCACGACCGTCGGCAAAATTGCTCGGCGGCGCGGCAAAGGTGAAATTGGCCAGTTGGTCATAGTTGACCCAATAACGCCGCTCCTGCCCTTGCAAGGTCATGCGGAACACCGTGTCGCGCCCCGTTTCCGCCGTCATCCCGAACGGCGCCGGCAGATCGATCGCTACCCCCTGCATACTGGAGCTGACCATCAATTGGCTGTCAGCACCGTCGAGGTTCAGTTGCAACTGATAGGGAATCGTCCCGGAAACGGGCAGCGGCTGAGTCACGCCCAACCAATCAGTGAGTTTCTTCACCTCGACCTGCCCCGACGCCGCGACCCGGGTTCTGAGCTTGCCAGGGCTGCCATCGGCGAAGATCTGCGCGGTGACCGGTTTGTCGAAAGCGCGCGCCGCGATGTTCTGCCCGCTGAGGCCCTTGGCGCTGTCGAAGCGGAAATCGCCCTTGAGCTGAGTCAGCTCCAGCTTGGGTTCGGCGAGTTTCAATCGCGCATTGGCGGTCTTGAAGTCAACGAGGATTTTCGGTTGATCGCCCTTGGCCAGCGGCACGTCCAGTTTGAGCTTGCCTCGCAGGTCGCCCGAACCTTCCCAGCCGGCGAACGTGTCCGCCGTGCCGATCGGTGCTTCCTGAAGAATTTTCAGTCCGTCCCCCAAACCACCGGAAAATGCACCGTCGAGGAACATGTGGCTGTTCTGTCCGCTCGGCACATGGGGAATATTAACGAAGACATCTTTGACCTGAGTGTCGAGCAACTGGCCCTTGCTGGCCCAGATGCGCACGCCGCTGTCTTCGATAAACACATCGCCGCTGACGTTGCTGACATGCGGCCAGCCTGGCTGAAACGCCAGCTCGGCGTCATGCACTTTGAAGAACAGGCTGATGCTGCGGTCAGCCTCCCCCGCATTCTTGCTCAACGACCCCTGATACTGGAAAAAACCCTGATCGACCGCGCCCTTGAGAATCGCTGTACGCAGCCACTCGTCGAGCGCAGGGCTCAAGACTTCGGGCAGGTATTTGGCGGTGTAGCGACCGTCGCCATCGACCAGACCGACGCGCAGGTCCATGTAGTCTTCCTGGCTGTGATCGAAATGCAGGCGGATCAGGAAGTCACCGGCAATCTTGCCCTCCTCGCCCAACACCTTCAGGTACGGCGCGATCAGGGTGAAGCCTTCTTTATCGAGCTTCCAGGTCAGCCGCGCATTGGCTTGCAGGTATTGCCACGGCTTGGCGAAGATCGGGTCAAGGTGCAGAACGAAATCCTTGCTGTCCATGCGCAGCTCGCCACCGTCGAGGTTACCGGTGAGGCTGCCGCTGACATTTCTTGCCGCTGGTGCACCGTGATAGGCATCGAAGCCGACGTTATCGAGATTTGCGGCAAAGCTGAATTTAGTGCCGTCAGTGGCCGCTGGCCGGAAATCCAGCAGCACGTTGCGCAGGCCGCCGGTCACGTTCAAATGATCGACCACCTCAGCGAAACCTTTTGGCAGCGGTCCAAGTGCATTGAGCAACGGCGTGATCGGTGTCAGATCGAGGCGATCGGCCTGCAAGTGCCAGAGCTCTTCGACTTTATCGGTGGCGCGGGTCTGTTGCAGCTGGACGCGGGACTCCCAACGGTTTTCGCCGAAGTTCATCGCCAGCGAATCGAGGGTCACCGACGCGCCTTCGTCACTGTTCCGGTAATACGCGTTGAGTGCCAGATTGTTGATCTGGATTGGCTTGCGCTCGGCGTAGGCGCCGGTCACTTGTGGTGCGTTGAGGCGCAGCGCGGCGCTTTGCAAAGTGCCTTCGCCCCAGTTGACCCAAAGTTCGCCACCGGCGTTGATCGCGGAAAAATTCCATTGTTGGGTCAAGCGCTCGGGCAGCCATTTTGCCCAATCGCTTTGCGGCAGACTGGCGTAACCGTCGACGACGCTGTTCTGCCATTGGTCTGGACGCAGGCGCGTGCGCAGGCTCAGCGCGACCGGCTGACCATCGGGCAATGTCAGGCGTGCATCAAGGCGTTGCCGACTGGCACCGGTCTTCAGATTGAGGCCGACATAGGTCAGGGTCATCGGCGCGTGATCCTGCGGCTGCAGGGTGACCTGACTGTCGAGCACCGAGAGTTGCTGAATCATTTGCGAACGATTGAACAACTGCTGCGCATCGAGCGGTTGATCTTTCTTCACGGGCAGACCTTCCAGCGCCCAACTGCCGTCCTCCGCTTCCTTGAGGCTGATCTTCAGGCCATTGAGCTCCAGATGCGCGATGCGCACTTCGCGAGCCAACAGGCTGGCCCAAAGATCCGGCACCGCGCGCACTCGGTCCAGACGCAAGGCATTGGCACCGTCCCCGACCATAACGTCATGGGCCAGCAAGATCGGTGCAAAACCGCTCCAGTTACCTTCCAGCTCGCCGATCTGCAACGGCATCCCGAGCGCAGCACTGGCCTTGGCTTCGATATCGGCACGATACTCGGCCACCAGCGGGGTCAGTTCACGGCCAAGACTGACGTACAACGCCATCAACACCAAAACCAACGCGCACAGGCCCAGCCCCCAGCGGGTGATTGCGGCCAAAATGCGTGTCAGACGTTCCATGTCAGTTGGCTCCCATGGCAAAAATACTGCGAAAAGCTGAGGCCAGCCGCGGTGAAAAGGGTGTGACGCAGGGGTTCAGAGCAGCACCACGTCATATTGTTCCTGGGAATACATGGTTTCCACCTGGAAGCGAATGGTGCGGCCGATAAACCCTTCAAGCTCGGCGACGTTGCCAGACTCTTCATCCAGCAAACGGTCAACCACTTTCTGGTTCGCCAGTACGCGATAACCCTCGGCCTGATAGGCACGGGCCTCGCGAAGAATCTCGCGGAAAATCTCGTAACAGATGGTTTCCGGGGTTTTCAGCTTGCCGCGCCCCTGGCAGCTGCTGCACGGCTCGCACAACACTTGCTCAAGGCTTTCGCGGGTGCGCTTGCGGGTCATCTGCACCAGGCCCAATTCGGTGATGCCGATGATGTTGGTCTTGGCGTGATCGCGCTCCAGCTGTTTTTCCAGCGTGCGCAGAACCTGACGCTGGTGTTCTTCATCTTCCATGTCGATGAAGTCGATGATGATGATCCCGCCGAGATTGCGCAGGCGCAGTTGTCGGGCAATTGCCGTCGCGGCTTCGAGATTGGTCTTGAAGATGGTTTCTTCGAGGTTGCGGTGACCAACGAACGCCCCGGTATTGACGTCAATGGTGGTCATGGCTTCTGCCGGATCGACCACCAGATAGCCACCGGATTTCAGCGGGACTTTGCGCTCGAGAGCTTTCTGGATTTCGTCTTCGACACCGTAAAGATCGAAGATCGGTCGTTCGCCCGGGTAGTGTTCCAGACGATCGGCGATTTCCGGCATCAGTTCGGCGACGAACTGCGTGGTTTTCTGGAAGGTTTCCCGGGAGTCGATGCGGATCTTCTCGATCTTCGGATTGACCAGATCGCGTAGGGTGCGCAACGCCAGGCCGAGGTCTTCGTAGATCACGCTCGGCGCGGAAATGGTCTTGATCTGTTCATTGATCTGATCCCACAGGCGTCGCAAGTAACGGATGTCCATAAGGATCTCGTCGGCGCCGGCACCTTCAGCGGCGGTGCGCAGAATGAAACCGCCCGCCTCTTTGATCCCTTCCTTGGCCACGCAATCGCTGACCACTTGCTTGAGGCGCTCACGCTCGGCTTCGTCTTCGATTTTCAGCGAGATGCCGACGTGGGCGGTGCGCGGCATGTACACCAGATAGCGCGACGGGATCGACAACTGCGTAGTCAACCGCGCGCCTTTGGAACCGATCGGATCCTTGGTGACTTGCACCACCAGGCTTTGACCCTCGTGCACCAGCGCACTGATGCTTTCCACCGCCGGGCCTTCGCGCAGGGAGATTTCGGCGGCGTGAATGAACGCCGCGCGATCCAGGCCGATGTCGACGAAGGCCGCCTGCATACCCGGCAGCACCCGGACGATCTTGCCTTTATAGATGTTGCCGACAATCCCGCGCTTTTGCGTGCGCTCGACATGGACTTCTTGCAGCACACCGTTTTCGACCACCGCCACGCGCGATTCCATCGGCGTGATGTTGATCAGAATCTCTTCACTCATGGCAGGATCTCGTTCAGGCATGTTCACGATAATGGCCGCATCTGGATGGGTACGACGCTTATTGCGCGTTCAGGTTTTGCCAACAGGGTATGCCGAAATGGCCCAACAGTTCTGCGGTTTCGCAAACGGGTAACCCGACCACTGCTGAATAGCTGCCATTGAGCCCGGCAACGAACACCGCGCCGAGACCTTGAATGCCATAACCGCCGGCCTTGTCGCCGGGCTCGCCGCTGGCCCAGTAGGCGGCGGCTTCTTCGCGGCTGATCGGCCGGAACCGCACCAGGCTGCGGACCACTCGCGACTCGCAGCGCTCACCTTCGAGCACAGCGATGGCGGTCAGCACTTCATGTTCCCTGTCGGACAACATCATCAGCATGGCGCATGCGTCGGCTTCGTCCACCGGTTTACCGAGAATTTTGCCAGCGAGCACCACGGCGGTATCCGCGCCCAGCACGCAGAAAGGCCGGGCGCAATTGACCGTGCGTCGGCCGGCCTCGGCCTTGCCACGCGCGAGACGCTCGACATAGGCCGATGGCAGTTCTGCGGGAAGTGGAGTTTCGTCGATATCCGCACTGATGGCGGAGAACGCAACGCCGATCTGCGTGAGCAATTCACGTCGACGCGGCGATCCGGAGGCAAGGTAAAGCGGCTTCATCAAAACATCTCCCTGTTCAGTGCCCTGCTTCACCGGCTCAATTGATTTTGTAGCGTCGGCGTAATCCGCGGAGGGCAAAGCTGACCCAAGGCCAGAGCAAGGCACTGACCAGCGCCGGTAGCACCAGTGCCAACGTTGGCTGACGGTTACCGGTCAAAGCGCTGAGCCACAATTGCACCAGTTGCGCGAGGCCGAAAATCACCAGAATCACCAGGCATTGCTGCCACATCGGGAACATTCGCAAGCGTTGCTGCAACGACAGCACGAGGAAGGTGATGAGCGTCAGGATGAGCGCGTTCTGGCCGAACAAGTCGCCCTGCAGCACGTCTTCAGCCAGGCCCAGGCAAAACGCCGTGACCATGCCGACCGTGTGCGGCATGTACAACGCCCAGAATGTCAGGAGCAAGGCCAGCCATAACGGGCGCAGGATCTCCATGAAAATCGGCAACGGTGACACGCTGAGCAGCAGGCCAACGAGAAACGTCAGCCAGACAATCCAGCCGTTTCGCGATGCGGTAGCGCCGACCATTATTCTTGTCTCCCGGTTGTCGCCGGGGCACTGACTGGCGGTTTCGCCGCTGGTCGCACCGCTGGCTGGGCAGCTGGAGGTTTGCTGGCCGCCGGCGTCGCTGCCGGTGGTTTGCTCGCAGCAGGTTTGGCCGGTGCAGTAGTCGCAGCAGGCGTGACAGCCGTCGCCGGGGTTGGCGCTGCGGCAGGGGCGGTCACGGTCTTGGGCACGGTGGCCGGGATGACCGGACCGCCGCCAAAGGCATCGAGATTTTCCTGAGCCTGCGCGGCATCGTTGACGCGTTCTTCAGCCGTGCGGTTGTCGCTGAACACCAGCAGCAGGTAGCGGCTGCGGTTCAACGCAGCAGTCGGCACCGCGCGAACGATCGCAAACGGCTGACCGGAATCGTGAATGACTTCTTTCACCGTGGCGACCGGGTAACCCGCCGGGAAGCGCTGGCCAAGACCCGAGCTGACCAGCAGATCGCCTTCCTTGATGTCCGCCGTGTCGGCAACGTGACGCAACTCCAGGCGTTCCGGGTTTCCGGTGCCGCTGGCAATCGCGCGCAGACCGTTGCGGTTGACCTGCACGGGAATGCTGTGGGTGGTGTCGGTCAACAACAATACACGCGAGGTGTACGGCATCAACTCGACCACCTGGCCCATCAAGCCGCGCGCATCGAGCACCGGTTGACCGAGCACCACGCCGTCGCGCTCACCTTTATTGATGATGATGCGATGGGTGAAGGGGTTGGGGTCCATGCCGATCAATTCGGCCACTTCGACCTTTTCGTTGACCAGTGCGGAAGAATTGAGCAACTCGCGCAGCCGAACGTTCTGCTCGGTGAGAGCAGCAAGCTTTTGCATGCGCCCCTGCAGCAGCAGGTTTTCGGTCTTGAGTTTTTCGTTTTCGGCGACAAGCTCGGTGCGGCTGCCGAACTGGCTGGCAATCCCTTCCCACAGACGTCCGGGCAGGTCAGTGATCCAGTAGGCATCCATCAGCACCAGCGACGCTTGTTTGCGCGCAGGCTTGAGCAGATCAAAGCGGGCATCGACCACCATCAGCGCGACCGACAGCACGGCCAGCACCAACAGGCGTACGCCCAACGAAGGGCCCTTGGCGAAAAGCGGTTTAATAAGCCGCTCCTCCCAGGCAAATGTTCTGTTTATTCATACG
>Ga0247814_10002343_pt1 | contig 10497 bp, 5 predicted proteins | sample UWRJL179409R1_FD_179947 | JGI IMG/M metagenome (GOLD analysis project Ga0247814, IMG submission 179947) | Plant litter microbial communities from Arlington Agricultural Research Station in Wisconsin, United States - UWRJ-L179-409R-1 | ecosystem: Environmental > Terrestrial > Plant litter >... | reverse complement strand
TGGATACTGGAAAGCAAATCAGGAAGCATCAGTACTTCAGGGATAACCCATGGGAAAAAGGTTAAAGAATCCTGCACAGACCTTCAGGGTAAGCTTTTAGGAGCTTCTTCCAACAATCCTTGGCGAAATGCTTATAATCATGCTAACTTGCGTGATGTAGCTGCCCCAGACTCTATTATAGCCAATATACGAACATTGAGGGATTCCTATGACACGGGAACTTTTAAAGGTATAGAGGACTGTAATATTATTCCCGGTTCTACTATTTTTCTTGAAGGGAGTTGGTCAAGTAGTGATCCTATGGTAATACAATCTCAAATCAATGCAGAAATTTCCAAATTTAGGTTTAAGAAAATACAGGTATTATGCGTAACAAAAAAATCGCTAAATCTTTTTTGGGACTACTTAAAGATGATATAAGATGAATACAAGTGAAAAAAGGACACTAACTGCATTAAATAAAATACCAGCCTTTCAAAATGTTGTTGAAAAAATTTCATTGTCAATAGTGCTAACTGAAGAGCAAAAGGCGTTTATTCTAAGCTGCGCAATATTATTTTTAAGACATTACCAAAAGGATCGTCGCCTGACCAGTTATTCTGAATTTGCCTATTATATTATTCTTAAATACTCTACAGAATATAATGATTACACTCCATTATATGATTTCTCTGCTAGTTTTGGATTTTACCCAATAACTAAGGCAATTCTTGATATGGAATTGTTACCGGAACAAGGATTTAATGATTGTTTTCTCGGCATTGAACTTGAACAGTTCAAAAGTGAAAACCACATTGAAACACTTCATCAACATATAAGTAAACGAAGTCTTTTAATAGATCAGTCTTTAGAAAAAAGTTTTATTGCCCCAACTTCTTTTGGTAAGAGTTCTATAATTGCAGATTGCATTAGACAGTTTACGGAAAAAGATTTAAAAATTTGCATTATAGTCCCGACAAAGTCGCTATTAATGCAGACCTATCGAATGGTTAAAGAAGCGCGTCTTGGCCGTAAGATTATAATTCATGATGAGATGTACCAGGACCAATCCTCTTTCATTGCAGTTTTTACGCAGGAAAGAGCATTACGGCTTTTAAGTAAAAATAATATTTACTTTGATTTAATTTTTATAGATGAAGCTCACAATATACTAAAGCAGGATTCACGCGCTATATTACTGAGTAGGCTTTTAGCAAAAAACAGGCTTTTAAATCCTTCTAACAAGGTTATTTATTTATCACCTTTGGTGGACGAATCAGATAACCTCAGAGTTGAAAATATTCAGTCTATAACCCAACACAAAATCCCATTCAATATTAAAGAACCTGAGATATTCGAGTACAGGCTTGATGGGAAAGTGATGAAATATAATCGTTTCGTTAACGAATTTTATTTCAGCGGAACTTCAAAAGGCTTGTTTTCTTACATCCGACAAAATTCCAAACAAAAAAACTTCTTGTACAATTTAAGGCCGGCATTAATTGAGCGCTTGGCAAGACAACTTTCAGAGCAACTGGAAAATTTGACTTCCAATGTGGAAATAACAAACCTCGTGCGGATCTTAAAGCAAGAAGTCCATGAACAATTTTTTGCAGCGGATTATATACAAAAAGGAGTAGTTTATTTACATGGAAAATTGCCAGATTTAATCAAGGAATATTTGGAAAGCAAATTCAGACAAATATCTGAGCTGAAATATATTATTGCCAATCAGGTTATTCTTGAAGGAATAAATTTGCCTATTGACAATCTTTTTATACTAAACACCAGAATGTTGCGAGCTAAAGAGCTGACCAACCTAATAGGGCGTGTAAATAGACTGAATACAATATTTAAGGCAGATGGTCACGATTTAGCTAAGCTTTTACCTTCAGTTCATTTTGTTAATAGTGAAGAATATAATCGAAGGGAAAGCAATATGTCGAACAAAATTGTGCTGTTAAGAAGCCGTACTTTTAAAGATTATGTAGAGAACCCTACCTTGAGTGCATATAATTTAGATGATTTGGGATTGAGTGGGATTCAAAAAGAAATTAAAGCCCAAACAAACAGCAAAATTGTGGAGGCAGAAGAATTTTTGAAGGTAATTCCGCAAGACGATAAACAGAAACTTAAGCAGTACTTGATTGAAAATGGTATAGCTCTATTCTACGGTAATATAGATGATGCAGTAGATAAAATGATTGAACACCTTATTGATAATGATAGTAATTGGGCACAATTAACTATGCTTCAAAAAATAAGCAATTTTTTCATTAGGGATATGGAAAATATCAGGGATTATGAATTTGCGCGTCTTAGTAATGTTCAGGCACAAAATTATTATGAGCATCATATTACCGTCAATCAACGTCGATCCCTCAAAGAAAACATCGTTTATCTGTTCAGGTATTTTAACCTTCGGGCGCTAAGTAATCCACTCTTTTACTTTGGTGAAACGTATGGTGAAGTGGAATTTCCAGGGCGTGAAAACTCAGGATCCAAATCCTGGGTAGACCTATCAACAAAAACACCTGCTGAATTGATTAATTTGGCGGTTGTAAAATTAAAGATGGAAGATGATTTTATTAGTTTTAAACTTAATAAATTCATCATTATGATGCATGACTATCAACTTATTTCTAATGATGAATATAATCTCTACATATATGGAACAATCGATCAAAGAAAAATAGACCTTACCAAATTTGGGCTTAATATTAATTTAATTTCAAGGTTAGAAAAGGATGGCCAATTGCATAACATTTATTTTGATGAATATAATAATCTTTCTTCACGCCCTGAATTTGATAACTATAAGAATTCTATAAATGATTTTTATCGTTTCGAAATAGAACGATTTTTATCTAATTCTAAGGATTGAAAATTTGTAACTTATGCTATTATTTTTGGTTTAATTCATTGACGTACACAACGATTACAAATATTGCACATGGAAGAGATAGTAGTAAATAAGAGTACGAAAAAAAACATATGGGAAGTAATATCTTCACGCCCGGATTTTCTAGGTTTCTATAGTGATTATGATGGTATAGTAACTTTCCTAAATAAAATATGGCCACTTCAAGATATGCCGTCACTTGACGGTAGATACTCTAATGCATTTGATGATGCACAACAACATTTAGTAAATAACAGTGACTGGGATCTTAACTATACTTTCATAGAACGTTTTCAATTGATTGAGGGGAATAACGTACACTACAACAAATTTTTGGAAACTGTTGTAAGTCCCGATACACGAAAGAATAAGGATGAAATCATGCTCTACGTTCGCCTTATTAACAATCAACTTAATTCTATCGGATTAAGAATGATCTTAGTTGATTATTTTGAAGAGTTGCCCGTCTACAGAATTGGTTATCCAGGAGAATCAGATGACTTACCTTTAGAAATTCAACCTAATAAAATTCCATTTTTTAAGGGAATCGAAAATATCGATGAATATCCCTGTTTCGTACTTCATTATGATAATTGGAACGATTATAGAATAAGGACGTTAATGCAACTTCAGTACTTTGAAGAGCCTAACAATGGTACGGAATTCCTTAATGTTAAGATTATGAGAAGAGGTTCAGCAAAAACATGGGATGAACTGTCACCCAAGTTTACAAGCCTTGGAAGGGATTTTTGTTCCTGTGGTTTACATAGCGAATACTACTTTTTTTTAAAAAAATTGTTACCGTTAGAATATCAAAGTGTTTTATTGGGAATTCGTGATGTAGGGCTTTTTCCACGGATAGCAGAAGAATTCGAAAATGACCCTACATTTAAAACCTCATTAATACGAGATAATAAGAACGAAAGGATGTTGAGGACAATTAGATTTGATCTTAACGATATTGACTACTCACAAGCCTTTAAATTTAATTTTAGCTATAAGCCCCCGTACGCAGAGAATGAATTACTACTAAATTTTGATTTTCAATTTGAAGGAGAACTTCAACACAGGGTGTTTGGATTAATAGGGAAAAATGGCACAGGGAAAACGCGAATACTCTCTGCAATAGCAAATAGTTTGTCTATGGAACTCCCTTTGAATATAACTCCAAAAAAGCCTCTTTACGGAAAAATTTTTACTATATCTTATAGTTTTTTTGATAGAGTTGAAAGCCCGCTCCCTACAGCTTCTTTTAATTATGTTTATTGTGGACTGAAAAAAAGAGAAGGTGGGTGGCTTTCCGAGGATGAGCTTATTGACCGTTTCCATAAGTCAGCAACTAAAATTACTGAGAAAGGCGAAGTAGATAATTGGAAAGTACTTTTAGATATTTTTATTCCTAAGGATATCTTGGAAGCTATATTTTTCAGGGATTGGTTTGGTTCATACAATTTTGTGCCTGAGCACTTTTCAGATCTTTACACCAAGGTGAGTTCGGGCCAAAGTATTTTGATCTTTATAATTACCGAGATTATCGCACAGGTCCGCTACAATTCCTTAATCTTATACGATGAACCTGAAACACACTTGCACCCTAATGCAATAAGCGAATTAATGAATCTGGTTTTTGAATTAGTAAGGCGTTACGATTCTTTTTGCATTATTGCAACACATTCACCTCTAATTATCCAAGAACTTCAGTCCAGAAATATATATGTAATCGAGAGGGATGGCAATTTTACTTCATCCCGAAAACTTGAAAAAGAACCATTTGGCGAAAATCTTACTGTAATTACTGATGAAATATTTGGAAACCGGCAGATAGAACGACATTACATTACTGTTTTAAACCGTTTAGTAAATTCAGGAAAAGGATTTGATGAAATTGTCGAATTGATTGAGACCAACGACGTACCCTTGAGTCTTAATGCACGATTATATATTAAAACGTTAGTTGCGGAAAGAAATGAAAAACATTAAAGCTTATGTTGGTGATTCAAAGGAGGTCTATCATGCAGCCGTTGCTCGAAAAGAAGATACAGCGTTGCAGGCACGCTTAAATCATATTTTTCCAAATATTGGTAAACAATATGATATTTACGATAATTTGATTGCATGTAATACTTTAATTTCTTTATACCATGAGGCATCGTTCTCTCCTTACCGACAGGATCTTCAAAGTTTATACAATTATGATAGCGTAATTTTGCGTGGTTTACGTCAAAAAATTGAAAAAGCGACCCCAGCCTCCATTAGATATACTTGCCAATATTGCACCGTAACGCCCGTTGAATCTTTTGATCACTACCTTCCTAAAGAAGAATTCCCAGAATATTCAATACATAGCAATAACCTTATACCAAGTTGTAAGACCTGTAACGGCTACAAATCTTACGTTTGGCGTGATGCAGGAGGAAACAGGTTATTTATCAATTTGTATTACGATACTATTCCGGAAGTACGTTTTCTTTTTACCGATGTCTTTGAAGAAGAAGATGGTGAAATTAATTTTAAATATTATCTGGATAATCCCAATGCTATAGACTTAGACCTTTACCATATTGTACAGTCGCATTTTCAAAGACTCAGATTAACTGAACGCATGCGAAAGGCTGCTGTTTCAATTGTCTCTGAACTAGAAGGTACAATTGCTGCTTCAACATTAGATTTTTCAGCAATAATTGATGAAGTTAAGGCAACAGCAAATAGAAATTTTAGCTCTTATGGTTCTAATTACTGGAAATCCGTTGCTGAATTAGCACTTGTTGATAGTCCTGTTTTTCTCAAAAGATTTGTATAATTTAGTTAGTAGGCTTTTACCTGCCTAAAAGTTAAATTAATCCGTGGCAGCATATCTTTTGCCGATTTAGGTATATGGTGCTCCCAATAGGTATTGGTGGTACCTGACATCAAAAGCAGGGTGCCATGATGAAGGGGTATTTCAATCTGACCGACTTCTTTATTTGTTTTGTGCCGGAACTTAAAAGGCCGGGTCTGCCCGAATGTTACCGATGCAATATTATGATTGCTGCCAATCAGGTGTTCCTTATCGGAATGCCACGCCACACTGTCGCTTCCATTGCCGTACAGGTTTAAAAGCACGGCATTGAACTGCAATCCCGTTTCTTTTTCAACCCGCAAACGCAATTCCAACAGTTCGGGTGTCCATGGCAGGGCACTCTCACCTGCCTCCTCCTGCTCACCGTACCAGGCAATCATGCGCGGAGCTGTGACTATCTTGTCGTACATCGGCATTTGGTATTCGTGCCAAGGCGTATTGTTTAAAAGTGACGTATAGGACATATCGGCTTCCCCTTTTGCAATAAAGCCGTCAAAATGCATCAGCTCCAGATCAGGCAGGTTAATATGTTTTTTTGGCGCTTTACCGGTTGTAAACAGGTCTGTGTCGTTAAAGAGAGTCATAATTCAGGTTCCTTACGTTATACTTAATTTGCGGTGATCATCTTGAACCTTGGCAGGTTGATCTCCTGTTCCTGCGGATACGGCGCGCGATGGGTCATTGACACATCTTCGCGCAGCCTCTTTTGGGTTTGCGAACTCTCGGCATCGCTTTCCCTGTAGCGCGGGTCGGATATGAACGGCATCTTTTCCATCTTGGATATCGTAATGGTCGGGAAATGGTAATCCACCTCTACGGTGCCCAGCAGCAGGTAACAGCCCCCACCTTTAAAGGGATATTCTTTGAGGCTGCCTGTGAAGTGCGCCGTATCGAAAAACTCGCCATTGTTATCAATCCAGGTACCGAAATACATGGCACCCATCTTGGTCGGGACATGCTTGCGCGATACCAGGTAGGCCAGCATCTTCACCTGTTTTTTATGGTGCTGCACCAGGTCGCAAGCCTTAACGTCGCCTCGATACGAAGTCCTGAGCAGGTTAAAAGGCGTCACCGACACCGGAAAACCCAACAGTTCAATCTCATCAAAAGCATCCTCATAGGGGGATCGTAACAGCATCGGAAGTTCGTAGTGCTGTACGGCGTAAGGGAACAGCATCGGGCCAATGCTTTTGGGGGTGAACCGTAGCATGATCCTTCGGGCAGTCACCAGCAGTTCATTCTTAGTCTTTCCTGTAAAACGGAATGCACCAATATAGATCAGCAACTGCACCCCTTCGATGCCGATGGGTATCCGGTGGATAAACTCTTCCAATGAGGCATACGCGCCGTGCTCCTCACGCTCGGTAACAATATTTTGCGCTACTTCTTTTTGCAGGCCCTGGAGGTGCATGAATCCCAGGTAAACATCCTTGCCGTACAACGTGGTTTCAATCTCGCTTTTGTTCACGCAGGGATTGTGTATCCTTGCGCCGGACATACGCGCCTCATGCACATACACTTCGGTACGGTAGAAACCGCCCTGGTTGTTGATGACCGCTACCATGAACTCAATGGGGTAATGCACTTTGAGATACAGGCTCTGGTAGCTTTCCACAGCATACGAGGCCGAGTGTGCCTTACAGAACGAATAGCCGGCAAAGGATTCGATCTGGCGGTAAATTTCCTGGCTCAGCTGCTCGGGATGTCCCTGGCGGGCACAGCATTCAAAAAAATGATCCTTTACCCGTTGTAGCGCTTCTTTCGAGCGCCCCTTGCCACTCATGGCACGGCGCAGTATATCGCCATCGGCTGCGGGCAGCCCGCCGTAATGCAGGGCGATCTTTATAACGTCTTCCTGGTAGACCATGATACCGTAGGTTTCGCCCAGCTGCTCTTCAAATACCGGGTGGAAATACTCGAACTTATCAGGGTAATTATGACGGAAAATATATTCCTTCATCATCCCGCTCTGCGCCACACCGGGGCGTATAATGGAAGAGGCCGCTACCAGCACTTTATAATTATCACACTTGAGCCTCCTTAACAGCCCGCGCATGGCAGGGCTTTCAATATAAAAGCAGCCAATGGTGTTGCCACGCCCTAAGTATTCGTTGCAGGTGGCCTCATCCTTTGAAATGGAAGTATCTCGAATATTGATTTCAATGCCACGGTTCTTTTTAATGAGCTTGGCGGCATCGTCAATGTGCCCGATACCCCGTTGGGACAGGATGTCGAATTTCTCAAAGCCTATTTCCTCAGCAACGTGCATATCGAACTGTACGATAGGAAATCCTTTCGGTGGCATTTCCAGTGCGGTATAATCGGTAATGGGGTCTTCCGAAATAATAATACCACAGGAGTGCATGGAACGCTGGTTGGGGTATTTTTCCATCATCATCCCGTATTTGTGTATCTGCCTGACGATCTCGTTTTTATCGTGCTGGTCCATTGAAGTCCCTGAGAGCTTGTCGAGTTCTTCCTTAGGCCGGCCAAAGACTTTGCCTACCTCGCGGAAAATCGACTTGTATTTGAATTCCACATTGGTGCCGCAAAAAGCAACGTGTTCGCGCCCGTAGCGGGTAAAGATATATTCCAGTATGGTATCACGCTCTTTCCAGGACCAGTCAATATCAAAATCGGGTGGGCTCTTGCGGTTCAGGTTCAGGAAACGCTCAAAATACAGGTCGAGTTCCAACGGGCAGATATCGGTAATGCCCAGGCAATAGGCGATGATGCTGTTCGCACCGCTGCCGCGCCCGATATGGAGAAACCCCATGGAATTACTGTAACGGATAATGTCCCAGGTGATCAGGAAGTACCCGCTGAATTCGAGTTCGTGGATTACTTTAAGTTCTTTTTCGACGCGCTCTTCGGCGGCATGGTTGCCTTTGCCATACCTTTTAATCAGGCCCTGCTGTGCCAGGCGGTTCAGGAGTTGCAGGTCGGTATCCCTGTCTGTGGTATAGTGCTTTTTATTGCGTGGTACTTTAAATTCATATTCAAAATGGCATCCGTCCATCAGCCTCTTTGTATTTTCAAGGATAGCAGGGTACATAGCATAAGTGGAAAGCAGCTCACTTTCCGGCACCATTACCTCACTTGGGCCACAATAATCCGAAGGGTTCAGCTTGCTCCCCAGGGTATTCAGGTCAATTGCCCGCAGGATACGATGCAGGTTGTATTCCGGCTTATCCCGAAACGTAACAGGATGCAATACGACCATTTTATCCAGCTTTGACTGCCATTCCGGGCGAATCAGCATGGAGCGGTTTTCAGGGCGGATACCTATATATTCATTATCCCTCAGCACCTCAGGAATGTTATCAATGGGATATATAACAACGACATTTTCAAAATCCGGGGCAGCAAGCGGCAATACCGTCCCCGCAAGGTTATGCTGGGTGCGCAGGCGGTTGATCTCGCCAAGGCCTGTACGGTTTTTTGCCAGTGCGATATAATGCAGCCGGTTCTCATGGCGCAATTCCATCCCGACGATTGCCTTAATCCCTGCTTCGTTACACAAGCGGTAAAATTCATAGATACCGGTTACCGTATTGATATCGGTAAGTGCCATAGCCGTAACCCCACAGCTGGCCGCAAGCGGTATGAGGTCTGCTACAGGTATCGTACCGTAGCGCAGGCTGTGAAAAGAATGGCAGTTGAGGTACATTTATAGGGCTTTAGGTTTCAGGAATGCACCGTTGCAGCGCATCACGGCATTGGCACCAAAACGGTTCTTGATCTTGTCCATAGCCTGGTAAAGCGACATCATTTCCACCGTATCTTCAAACATATTGATCTGGTAGGTACCGCGTACCAGCCCGCTAAAGCGCACACCAACGAGGCGCAGGCTCATACGGCGCTGGTACAGCTTTTCAAAAAGCTCCAGCACGGCCTTGGTCAGGGTATGGTCAGCAGAGGTATAATCAAGGGCAACCTGTCGGGTTTCTGTATCAAAATTGGAATACCGGATCTTGACCGTAACCGTCGAAGTTAGCCAGTTCTCCTGCCGGAGCTGGTAGGCCAGTTTTTCCACCATGCCACAGAATACTGCCCGCAAAAAATGCCCGTCGGTAGTGTCCTGATGGAACGTGTCTTCTGTAGAAAGCGATTTGCGCTCGCGGTGCGGTTCCACCGGTGTGTTGTCAATCCCGTTGGCTTTTTTCCATAGTTCCAATCCATTTTTGCCGATCATCTCCTGCAACACCTGTCCCGGCATTTCGGCAAGTGTTTGTATGTTGCGGATGCCAATACGGGATAACAACGTAAAGGTGGCGTTACCGACCATGGGGATCTTACGGATGGAAAGCGGGTTAAGGAATTGCTGCACCTGTTGGCCCGATATTTCAAGGTTTCCCTTAGGCTTGCCTTCACCGGTGGCGATCTTGGAAACCGTTTTGTTGACGGATAAAGCGAAACTTATGGGGAGCCCTGTCTCGTGGGTAACTTTCGCTGCCAGCTCATTGGTCCATTTATAGGCACCGTGGAACTTATCCATCCCGGTAATGTCGAGGTAGTGCTCGTCGATAGATGCTTTTTCAACTACTGGTGCTTTTTCTTCGATAATTTGGGTGACAGTGTTGGAATAGCGGGAAAATAATTCCATATCGCCCTTTACAATTTTCGCTTCCGGGCAGAGTTTTAGTGCCATTTTTATGGGCATAGCGGAGCGCACGCCAAACCGGCGTGCCTCATACGAACAGGAAGCCACCACACCACGGTCGCCACCGCCAACAATAAGGGGAATCCCTTCCAAATCAGAGTTTTGAAGCCTTAC
>Ga0247814_10002342_pt1 | contig 10501 bp, 8 predicted proteins | sample UWRJL179409R1_FD_179947 | JGI IMG/M metagenome (GOLD analysis project Ga0247814, IMG submission 179947) | Plant litter microbial communities from Arlington Agricultural Research Station in Wisconsin, United States - UWRJ-L179-409R-1 | ecosystem: Environmental > Terrestrial > Plant litter >... | reverse complement strand
CGAGACCTCGATCGTCTTGGGATTGGTCAGGAACTTGTCCGCCAGCTTCTTGATCGGCGGCGGCATCGTCGCCGAGAACAGCAGCGTCTGGCGCTGCTTGGGCAGCTTGGTGCAGATTTCCTCGATGTCGGGGATGAAGCCCATGTCGAGCATCCGGTCCGCCTCGTCGATCACCAGCAGCGAACAGCCGTTGAGCATGATCTTGCCGCGCCCAAACAGGTCCATCAGCCGGCCCGGCGTCGCGATCAGGACGTCGACGCCCTTCTCAAGCGCGGCGAGTTGGTCGCCCATCGACACGCCACCGATCAACAGCGCCATCGAGAGGTTCGAATTGACGCCGTATTTCTCGAAATTCTCGGCCACCTGCGCAGCGAGTTCGCGCGTCGGCTCGAGGATCAGCGAGCGCGGCATCCGCGCGCGGCTACGGCCGTGCGCAAGGATGTCGATCATCGGCAGTACGAACGACGCGGTCTTGCCGGTGCCCGTCTGGGCGATGCCGATGATGTCGCGCATCATCAGCACGGACGGGATCGCACCGGCCTGGATCGGGGTCGGCTCGGTATAGCCGGAGTCGGTGACTGCCTTGAGCAGTTCGTCGGAGAGGCCGAGATCGGCAAAACTCATGCAATTGTCCGGTAAATAGAGGGTGAAATGCACTGCCCTCAAGCGTTCCGGCGCTCGCCGATTTAGCGACAAATGTCAAGGAAACGCGGTGAATAGAGGGCGGGGAGGGGGTCTTGGACGGGAAAATACCAAATGGCCGTGGCGTCCGCACATTCGTAACGACGTGCTGGCGCATCTATTCACCAAATGCACCACCCCGGCGGACGCCGGGGCCCAGTTGGAAAGGTCGCAGTAGCGAACGGCAACGCAGAGTTGGCGGACGTCACCCAACTGGACCCCGGCCTTCGCCGGGGAGGTGCTTGTCGGATGCTGGCGCTTGTCGAACTTTGATAGGATGGGGCGAACAGGCAGTGAGTTGCGCGCCGAAGCGACCGCCCTACTTCTTCTTCGCCCGCAAGCTCTTGAACCCCTCGATCTCGCAGCGTGCACCCGATCGCATCCGGATCGCATCGCGGTCCTTGCAGATCATTCCGTCCGGGCCCGGCCTCAAGTAAAACCCCGAATAATAATCGAGCGGCTTGCAGTCGCCGTCGAGCCGCGCGCGCAGCCGCGTCGTGTCGTCCATGACAAGGTCGACCGCGCCGTCCTTGTTGAGCATCGCACCGGCGATCTCGTCGACAGCGATGCATTTGGGGCCCTTATGCTCCTTCCACTCGGTCGGCGGCGCATAGGTGCGGACGGGGGCTCGGCTCATCCGGGGCACACGGATGATGATGCGTTCGTGGATCGAGACCTGCGCGATCTGCATGCCATCAAGCTCGAATCCCGAAGACTGCCCGGGTGACGGTACATCGCGCAATGCCACAGCAAAGGGACCCGCGAGCGCGAGCAGGGTGGCGGGTATCGCGGGGTGAATCATGGCGTCTGGATCATGCTGACGTAATCGTTAGCGCCTATCGTTGAACGCGCGATGAATTTTGTCTAGCGCCTCGTAGATGGCCGAAATTCAGTCAGCAATCCTGACGCCTTCGCAGGCGGCAATGCTCGAATCGCTTTCCTCAAGGCTCGACGCAAAGGCGATCGTCACCGACCCCGCCGACATCGACCCATGGCTGCACGACTGGCGCGGCCGGTTCCACGGTGCCGCGCCCGCGTTGCTGGCACCGGCCTCGACCGCCGAAGTCGCGCTGATCGTCGCGGCCGCCGCCGAGCACCGCGTGCCGCTGGTCGCCCAGGGCGGCAACACATCAATGGTCGGCGGCGCGACCGCCCCCACCGACGGCAGCGCGCTGATCCTGTCGCTGCGTCGCCTGAACCGCATCCGCAGCCTCGACACCGACGCCGGGCTCGCGATCGCCGAGGCCGGCGTGATCCTCGCCGACCTCGACCGCGCCGCGCAAGGGCAGGGGTGGCGCTTCCCGCTGACGCTCGGCGCGCGCGGCACGGCGACGATCGGCGGGCTCGTCTCGACCAACGCCGGTGGCACGCAGGTGCTCAAGTTCGGCACGATGCGCGGCCTCGTCGCAGGCGTCGAGGCGGTGCTCGCTGACGGGACGATCTACGACGGCCTGTCCGCGCTCAAGAAGGACAATCGCGGCTACGACCTTGACCAGCTCTTCATCGGCGCGGAAGGCACGCTGGCGATCGTCACCGCCGCCACATTGCGTCTCGCCCCGGCGATCGCAGCGCGCGGCACCGCCTGGGTCGGCATCGGCTCGCCCCAGGCGGCACTCAAACTCCTGCGCACGATGCAGGCGAAGACCGACGCGATCGAGAGCTTCGAGATCCTTCCCGCAGAATCGCTCGACGCCGCCATCGCGCACCTCCCGAACGCCCGCTCGCCGCTCGCCGGCCGCCACCCCTGGCACCTCCTGATCGAGGCGACATCGGCCACCACCGAAGGCGAATCTCCGACCGCGCTCCTCGAACGCCTGCTCGGCAAAGCGCTCGAAGACGGCGCGCTCGAAGACGCGACGATCGCCACCAGCGAAGCCCAGTCGCAGGCGTTCTGGCTCCTGCGCGACTCGCTCTCCGCCGCCGAACGCGCGCTTGGCCCTGCGACGCAGCACGACATATCGATCCCCGTCGAGACGATGCCGCGCTTCATGATCGAGGCGGCGGCGGCATGTGACGCGCGTTTCCCCGGCACGCACGCCAGCGGCTTCGGCCATCTCGGCGACGGCAACGTCCATTTCCACGTCCGCGCCGCGCCCGGCACCGACCCTTCGCACTGGTATGCCGAGGACGCGCCGGTCGTTACCCGCTTCGTCGGCGACCTCGTCGTCGCGGCCGGCGGCTCGATCTCGGCGGAGCACGGCATCGGCCAGATGAAGCGCGACGAACTCGAACGCCTCTCGTCGCCCGCCCGCATGACGGCACTCCGCGCGATCAAATCCGCGCTCGATCCGCTCGGCATCCTCAACCCCGGCAAGCTCGTCACACTTGCACGCCCGCCCGGCGCACCATAGAGCCTCGCCCCAATCGGTGGCATGAGCCACCGGCATTTCGACCGACCGATCCGGAGAGTAACATGGCCAGCACCGCCCAGCTTCCGCTTTTCTATAATGGCCTCGAGCCGCTCTCGAGCGACACGCACGCGAACTACAAGGTCCGCCCGCAGGACAGCGCGCCGTTCCTGGTCGGCCAGCACGCGATCCCGATCACCGTCGACGAGTTTCCGCTGGTCCAGCGCCACATGCCGATCGTCTTCTCGGTCGGTGACGACGCCATCCCGCTCGCGCTGATGGGCCTGAACGAGGGCGTCAACGTGTTCGTCGGCGAAGACGGCAAGCTGACCGAGAATACGTTCTACGTGCCGGCGTATGTCCGCCGTTACCCGTACATGCTCGCGCGCCTGCACCCGGAAGCACAGGAGCTGTCGCTCTGCTTCGACCCCACCTCGCAGGCGATCGGTGATTTCGAGGACGGCGATGCGCTGTTCGAGAACGGCCAGCCGACCGAGCTGACCAAGAACATCCTCGGCTTCAACGAGTCGTTCGAACAGGCTGGCGCCCGCACGCAGAACTTCATGAACGAGCTGCGCGAACTCGAACTGCTGATGGACGGCGAAGTCACGATCCAGCCCGACGGCGCCGAGCAGCCGTTCGTCTATCGCGGCTTCCAGATGATCAATGAGGAAAAGCTGATCGACCTGCGCGGCGATGCGCTGCGCAAGATGAGCAAGTCGGGCATGCTCCCGCTGCTGTATGCGCACCTGTTCTCGCTATCGCTGATGCGCGACATCTTCGCGCGCCAGGCGCAGCTAGGCATGACCCCGCAGCAGCAGATGCCCGCCCCGGCGCAGTTCAACGTCTGATAGCGAAACCGGCAGGCCGCGAAAATTATTTGGGGTGCGGTGCAGCAGGGGTTGAACCAAAACGGCGCTCACCCATTTAGGTCCTGTACGGCATCGTGTCCCCCCCTTTCGCGGCGCCGTACGGGACGCTTCTAGCGTCCCTCCTCCCTGAACCTAGGCCACTCCGTGCGATACGCACGGGGTGGTTTTTTTTGGCCTACGCAATGCGGCGGGCCCGTCCTCTCCTCCCACCCGTTGCGTGCCCGTGGAATTATTCGAAAGTCTCGACGTCATCCTGCTGGCCGCGCTGGTCCTGCTAGTCCTGGCGCGCAAGCTGAACGTGCCGTACCCGACCTTGCTGGCGGTGGCCGGGATCGCCTTTGCGGCGTTGCCGTTCGCCCCGAAGATCACGGTCGAGCCGCATCTGGCGCTGGCCTTGTTCATCGCACCCGCGTTGCTCCACGCCGCGTATCACACCAGCCCGCGCGCCTTGCGGCGACACTGGTTCCCGTTGCTCAGCCTCGCGGTGTTCGCCGTACTCGTCACCGCCGCAGCGGTCGCACTGGTCGGCGTGACGCTCGGCGGACTGCCGCTTGCCGCCGCGTTCGCGCTGGGCGCGATCGTCGCACCGCCCGACGCCGCCGCCTCTGAAGCCGTGCTCGGCGAGGTCGGCATCCCCCGCCGCGGCCTGTTGCTGCTCCAGGGCGAGAGCCTCCTCAACGACGCCACGGCACTGTTGTTGTTCGGGCTCGCGGTGGCGTTCGCGACGCATTCCGATACGCCGGTGACGCCGCTCGCGCTCGCGGCGGCGGTGCCGGGCGGGATCGTTCTCGGCGTCATCGCCTCGTGGCTGTATCTCCGCGTGACGCCGCTGTTCGCGCGGACGCTCGGCGCTAGCCTCGCCGATTTCGCGGTGACGTTCGGGATATGGTTGCTCGCCGAGCGGCTGCACATCTCGCCGGTACTCGCGGTTGTCACGTTCGGGATGATCGTGTCGCAGCGCCGCCCGATCGGCCAACCCGCGCGTGATCGTTTGCAGGGGGCAGCGGTGTGGTCGGCGGCGGTGCTTGTCCTCAACATCATCGCGTTCGCGCTGATGGGGCTGCAATCGCGCGACGTGCTGGTCGGACTGCCTGCCGGCGAACGCTGGCCCGCAATCGGGTTTGCCGCCGCGGTGCTGGCGACCGTGCTCGTCACCCGCATCGCGTGGGTGTTCTTCGTACGGTTCGTCGAGGGCGTGATCGCCAGCCACTACGCGCCGTCCTGGCTGCCCAAGCCGCCCCCCTGGAATGCGTCGATCATCCTGTCCTGGTCGGGCATGCGCGGCCTCCTGACCCTCGCGACCGCGTTCGCGTTGCCACGATCGGTACCCGGCCGCGACCTGATCGTGCTGGCGGCGTTCGCCGTCGTGATCGGCACGCTGGTGCTGCAAGGGCTCACGCTCGGCCCGCTGATCCGCCGTCTCGATCTCGGCGCGGACACGGGGCTTGCCGACGAAATTGCACCCGCGCGCAAGCGGCTGATCGACGCAGGGTTAGCCGTACTGCCAGCGCGCGAGGGCGCGGCGGCGGATGCGTTGCGCTTCCGCTATGGCGCGGCAGGCAAGGTCACCGCAGAGGCAGACGATCCGCAGGCGACCTCGGAATTCGACGAACTCCACCTCGAGATGATCGCCTGCCAGCGCGTCGTACTCCATGAGATGCGCGACAAGGGCGAGGTGGCCGAGGACGTCTATCGCCGCCTGCAGGAGGAACTCGACTGGGCCGAAGTCGATGCGCGTGCGTTCGGGGACAACATCCTCACGGCGACCTGAGGGCGTGCGGGGAACATCGACACACGCTATGCGGTTTGAAGGAACCACCGCAGAAAGGGTCGATGCATGTCCGAGGCGAATTCGTGAGCAAGTCCGTCAAGCCCGCACCGCCGACGACGCTCGTGATCTTCGGCGCATTCGGTGACCTGACCCGCCGGCTGCTGATGCCGGCACTGATCAACATGACCCGGCTCGGGCTGGTTGGTAACGATTTCCACGTCCTCGGTGTCGGTATCGACGAAGGCAACGACCAGTCGTTGCGCGAGGCGCTCGGCAGCTTCGATGCTAAGGGCGGCGAGGGCGATGGCGAGAAGGGCGACGCCTGGGCACGGCTCAAGAATCGCGTTGGCTATCTCCAGGGCGATTTCACCAAGGACGACGTCTTCGAGCAACTCAAGGCCCGGGTGAACGGCAACGTAGCGTTCTACTTCGCGGTGCCCGCGAAGTTTTTCGGCACGATCGTCGACAAGCTCGCCGACCACGGCCTGATGGCAGAGACGCCGCATGGCTTCCGCCGGATCGCGATCGAGAAGCCGTTCGGCCACGACCTCGCCTCCGCCCGCGATCTCAACGCACGCATCCTCGCCCGCGTGTCCGAGGCGCAAATCTACCGGATCGATCATTTCCTCGGCAAGGAAACCGTCCAGAACATCATGACCGCGCGGTTCGCGAACATGATGATCGAGCGCGTCTGGAATTCGGACTGCATCGCGCACGTCCAGATCACCGCCGCCGAGACGGTCGACGTCGGCACCCGCGGCAAGTTCTACGACGGCACCGGCGCGCTGCGCGACATGGTCCCCAACCACCTGTTCCAGCTGCTCGCGATGGTCGCGATGGAGCCGCCCGCGAGCTTCGATGCCGAGGCGATCCGCAACGAAAAGGGCAAGGTCCTCAAAGCCGTCCGCGTCTATTCGCCCGGCAAGGCGAAGCGCAACGGCGTCCGCGGCCAGTATACCGCGGGAAAAGTGAAGGGCGTGGATGTCCCCGCCTACACCGCTTCGCCCGACGTCGCGCCGGACAGCCGGACCGAAACCTATGTCGCGCTGAAGCTGATGGTCGACACCTGGCGCTGGGCGGGCGTGCCGTTCTACCTGCGCACCGGAAAGGCGATGACGTGTCGCGACACCGAGATCGCGATCACCTTCAAGCCGGTGCCGTTCGCGTCTTTCCCCGGTGCTGCGGCGGATATGCTTCCGCCCAACCGCCTGATCATCCAGATCCAGCCCGACGAGGGGCTGAGCATGGATATCAACATCAAGCGACCCGGTCTTGAAGTGGCGACCGCGCCGATTGCGCTCGATTTCCGCTATGCCGACGAATTCGATATCGGTCACCTGACCGGGTACGAGTCGCTGATCTATGACCTGTTCGTCGGTGACCAGACGCTGTTCCAACGGGCGGACGCGATCGAGGCGGGGTGGGCCGCCGTGCAGCCCTTCCTCGACCTCTGGGCGCACGATGTCGGCATGCCGGAGCCGTACGAGGCGGGCACGCTAGGGCCAGCGGCTGCGGATGCGCTCCTGGCGCACGACGACCACACTTGGCACGAACTCGCGCCTGCGGGCCAAACCGTCCCCTGAGTCCACCCCGGCGAAGGCCGGGGCCCAATTGGGGAGCGTCGCTAACGAAGGACCGCGCTCCGTTATGCCGGCCTTGGCAATTGGGCCCCGGCCTTCGCCGGGGTGGGATGTCTTTTCGAATGCGATTCGTGCTTAGACCCGCTCGGTCAGCTCGATCTCGCCCTCGACCTCCATCTCGTCCTCGTCACCCATGTCGTCCATGTCGGGCATCGTGAAGTCCGCCTTCCAGTCATAGACCTTCTCGACCCCGCCCTGCACCCAGACGCGCACCACGCCCTCGGTGATCTCGCCGCCCATCGCGCCGACGAAATCCGCCACCAGCGAATCCGCCGCATCCTCGTGATCGGTCGCGCCCGGAATCGTCGCGGCGGTCATCTCCTCATCGAGTTCGATGATCTGCGCCCAATATTGCTTCGCCATGTGATGCTCCTGCGTAGATGAAAGGCCGTCAGCCGGGGTATATGAGACGCCGTCAGCCGGCGGTGATTATAGGGTGATCCTCGCGCAGCCGGTCCGCCAGCCGCTCGACCGCGTCGATTTCGCTCGCGCTGCCCGACGGGGTCACCGCCCAGTTGCAATGCGCGTGCGTCGCGAGGCTGTAGACCTTCACGTCGCCGACGATCAGCCGCCACCGTCGCCGATCGCCGCTATTGTACCGGACGAGGTTGGTGACGAACAGGCTCTGGAGATCCGATGCGGTCATCCGCGCCCCATAGCGACAATCGCCCGCCCGCCGCCACCGCAAACGAGCCAGCGATGGTCACGACTGGTCGCGCGCCAAGCGGGAAACGCTACGAACCGGCTGCGATCGACGCCGTCACGCCTGGATCGTCCCGCAGCCGCAGGAACAGCGTCCCGCCGACCGGCTTCGGCACCGCGAGCGAAGCCCCGGTGAACCCGTCTGGCACGCGAATCGCGTCGGCAAACCCAGCATTCGCCGCAATCGACTCGATCAGGAACAGGTCGGTCCCGGTCAGCGTACAGGTCTCCTTGCACGCCACCCCCGCCAATGCCGGCGTCCGCACCAGCGTCGTGAGCGGCACCCAATCCCCCGCAACGCCGCCTTGCACCAGTCGCCATTTGAGCGGCCCATGCGCGGAAACCCCGAGCGCCTTGCCCGGCTCCACCGACACTACAGCGATCCGATCGTCCTGCACCGTCAGCCCGCGTCCGGACGTGACACTGGTCGTCATCGCGCCATCCGCCGTCGCGATCTCGACACTGTCGCCCGCAGAAAATCGTGTTCCCTCCGCACGCAGCGAGAAGGTCAGGCGGGCATCCTGCGCGATCGCCGTATCACCGGCCAGCACGACCGGCAGGCCAGGGGAGGGGGGCGTCACCAGACTCTTGGCGATCAGCGTCCCCTTCGGCCGCGCTGCCGCGACGGTGAACTTCACCGACCGCTTCCGTCCATCGGTCAGTGTCACGAGCGCCGTCTTCGCCTGGCCAGCAGCGAACGTCGGCACCGTACCCGCCGCCAGTGCCAGCCGATCCGCCTTGTCCGCCCGCACGACGTCACCCGGCTTGAACGCGACCCCGTCGATCGTCATCGACGCCACCAGATCGAGCCGCGTCCCACTCAACGTCCCAGACGCATCACCGGCATACAGCGTCAGACCATCGATCCGCCCTGCCTCTGCGAGCGCGGTCAACGCGATCTTGTCCGGCGCCTCGATCCCGTATTGCTTCACGAGCAGTGACAATTTCCCCGGCGCGGCCTTGGCCAACGGCAAGGTCAGCCCGATGCGCTCGCCGGTCGACGTCCACGCGAGCGGCACGTCGCCCGCAGCACCGACCAATGTCACCGACTCCACGCAACTTGGCGTCGGCCCCGCCAGCGAGACCGCATTGTCACGCCCGACCACGAGACTCTCGGGATCGGTATCGACCATCTGCCACCCACCGGCGCGCGGCACCTGCAACCGAAACCGCGGTCCATCGAACGGCGTGAAGCCCCAGCGCCCATGCAACGTCGCATCGGTCACGCTGCTCAACCCCGCGGTCTGCATCCCGACCTGGTCGAGCACATAGCCGCCACGCTCCGCATCCGCCTGCACCGGCAGCTCGACCACGCCCCCCTGCGGAGTCGTCACCCGCAAGCTCATATCGTGCGCGAACTTGGTGGCATAGATCAGCGGCGCCCCCTCGACCGGCAGCACCAGATCGGGCTTGGCGGCACACACCAGCCGGTCGGCCTCCGCGCGCCGCATCGTCGGCGTCTGCGGCGCACCGGTCTCGATCACCGGCATCGCCACGACCATCACCGACTTGGGGCTGGCGAACGACGGCGCCGCATTCAGCAACAGCGCCAGCCGATCGTCGTGTGCCCGCGCCAGTGCCGGAATATACCGGAACTGCGTCGTCTGGAACGCGCCGAAGATCTTCGCCAGATCGCGGACCACGCCGATATACGGGCTGTAATAGCCAAGCCCGCCCTCGGGCGTCGCGCTCAGTTGCAGCGCCAGATCGGTCGGCGCCCCCACCAGAGTATCCGCCAGCGTCGAACTCTGCCCATCCGCCAGCACCAGCGAATCGCGGCTTTGCGTCAGGCAGGAGGCTTGCAGGTCCGCCGCGAGATCGAGGCACTCCGCCTTCAGCTTGATCGCCAGGCTCCGCGACAACAATGGCGAGACCGCCTCGATCCGCTCCGGCCGCGTCCGCTCCAGCGCATGTATCCCATCCAGAAACGCATCGAGCCGCGCCCGATCAAGCGACGCCTGATCCAGATCCTGCACCGCGCGCACGAACGCCCCGGGCTGCTTGCGCACCGCCGACACGACAGCATCGAACCCGCCGCTTTCGGGCACCAGGAACACCACCAGTTGCCGCGCGCCGTCCGGTACCGTCAACGCCAGCGTGTTCTTCTTCGCCTTCCACGTCTCGGCCTTGAAGAACCACGACTTCGGTGGCGGCTCGGTCGCATCGCGCAGGAATGCCGCAACCAGCAGATAGCGCGCGCCGTCGTCCTTCTTGCCGACGGCCAGGTCCGCCGCGATCGACACGCGGTCGCCGGTTGCGAGTCTCGGCACCTGCGCGATCGGCAACGTCGTCGTCCCATGCGTCACGCCGACGCGCAGGCTGGGCCCGGTCAGGTCGAACGGTGCCGGATCGGCGCCCGCAGCCAAGGGCACCAGCGCAGCAGCCAGCGCGCAGAACGGAAGAAATCGAAGCATCATCACAGGCGATCTCGTCGTCGGAAGCATCACAGATGGCCTGTACCGGTGTCGATAATAGGGCAAGACGCGG
>Ga0247814_10002341_pt1 | contig 10501 bp, 8 predicted proteins | sample UWRJL179409R1_FD_179947 | JGI IMG/M metagenome (GOLD analysis project Ga0247814, IMG submission 179947) | Plant litter microbial communities from Arlington Agricultural Research Station in Wisconsin, United States - UWRJ-L179-409R-1 | ecosystem: Environmental > Terrestrial > Plant litter >... | reverse complement strand
CATCGAATGTATAGTAGTTGTTATTTGGAAAAATTAAATAAATCGGGTTTGAAAGTAATCATGACATAACTCCAGATCGGAACAATCGAACTGCTTCCGTTTTTTAGTGTTTCCATACTTTTTTCGGCAGCCATGTAGGAGAATCCAAAATCAATGCTGGTAAAATCATTGTATTTGTATTTTAGTGATAAATCATTTTCGAAACCTAAATACGGATTAATTGTATTGCCTAAATCATTTTTTATTTTGTTTCCTAAATAGAACAAATGAAAATCAGAACGAACAGCTAGTTTTTTATTCCATTGGTAAAGAAAAAATAAATAGGGATTGAACAAACCTCCTTTTTTGACATCATTAGGAAACGAAGTAAAATAATCCATATTTCCCATGAATTTCCAGGCTACACCATATAATGGAACAAATGATTTAGAAATAGCACTTGCTTTTTCGGTGTTTTCACCGCTGATGAATTCAGCACCTAAACGGGTTGTTAATTTGTTTGTTAGAAGTTGAATTTCGGGTTGGAAATAATAAGCCGAAATATGCTCTCGGGTTTGCAATTGCCCAAATTGATAATAACCACTAACAGTTGCATATAAATTACCTCTTTCATACTCTAAGCGTCCACCCGTAGTTGCTCTGGCGTACATAGTTCCGCTGTAAGTTTTACTCTGGTAACCATCGACAGCATTGATGGTGGTTAGCGAAAAGTGTTCATTCAGTCTGGCTTTTAGATAATGTATATTTAGCAATTTGTAATTAGTAAAAGTAGTGGGAGAAAATTCAGTATCAAAAATACGCTCTGAAGTTTGATTGAAAGAACTAATAAGTTCCGAATGAATGCTGTTACTGTTGAAAATGATATTTACTGCATCATGCGCTCTTCCAGCCTGACTCCAGTTGGCCGCCGAGAAAAGTCTACCATTGTCTAATTCTATTTTTTGTCGTCCTAATTTTACTGAAAAAGCACCAGAAATAGAAGTTTCGGCATACGCTTCAAACACATTCAAGGAACCCGCTGTTGCTGTTTGACCGTATTGTCCCCACACACGAATATCCTGAATAGAAGTGTGGAATTTAAATTTAGGCTGGCTGTAATTAAAATACAATCGGCTTCTATGCGTTCCAAAAAAAGCCGCTTTGTTTTCACTGGTTCTTAATTCTCTATAACCATCGCGATATTCTGCTCGGGGTCTGAATTCTAATCCAATCGAAAAGTTTTTGTTTTCTGAATTCACTTTTTGGTTAAAAACATTTAAAACACTTAAAGAATCTGCTTCACGTTGCGTGATGATCTTTTTTTCGAGTAATAGTTGGGTAAGGTTGCTGTCTATTTGTCCCAATAATGAATTACTGGAAAATAAAGTAAACATTGTAATTACAAGGGTATAAAACGTATTTTTAGTTTTTTTCATCAGAATAAGTGACCATTATGAAATGATTGTCTTTTTAAACTGGCTTAGAAAGACAATCTTTTTCAAGCATTTAATTTTTTGCAAATATAGTCTGTTTTTTTAGTTATTTTACTTTATGTATTTCAACTGATTATGGCTCAATTTATCAATATTAGTTGTTGGTTTTTTCTATATGTTTTAAAATGAATACTGCTAAATAAAAAAAGCTAGAACTTTAGATTTTGAGTTTCTTTTTCAGCAAAATCTTTAATGCGTTTTTCTATTTCGTAAAAAGTGGCAATGGCTTTTTCTCCAGCTTCGGTCAATCGGGCACCACCTCCACCTTTTCCACCAAGGAGTTTTTCCACTAGCGGACTTTCGGCACGTCGATTCATTTCTTCCACTAATTGCCAGGCTTGGCGGTAAGCCATTTTCATTTCTTTGGCAGCATTAGTAATTGAACCTGTTTTGCGAATGTTTTCGAGTAGCCAGATTTTCCCAATACCTAAAAAAGGACCTTCAGTCTCTTCAATCCAAAGACGAACTTCAATTTTATACTTTTTGTTAGTTGCCATAAGTGTGTTTTCTAAAACATAGCGCAAACATACGTATTTTTACTTAGTGAAGATGTTTTTTTATGATTTTTTTTATTGTAAATAAATTATTTTCGTAGCCCGCACAATAAATGTAAATTTGCCGCTCAATTTACTTAATACAAAGACTTGGAGTTTTTTAGTTTGTATTTTTTGCCGCAAAGTCACAAAGTCGCAAAGAAAAGCTGTTTTAGTCCAAGTAACATAAAACAAATTATAAATTAGTGTCTTAGCGCCTTTGTGGCAAATTTAAAGAATAGAATGAAATACAATCCGAACGAAATTGAAGCCAAATGGCAAAAATACTGGGCTGATAACAAAACTTTTGCAGCCAAAAACAATTCAGATAAACCTAAACACTACGTTTTAGATATGTTTCCTTATCCTTCGGGTGCAGGATTACACGTGGGGCATCCGCTGGGTTATATTGCTTCGGACGTGTATTCTCGTTTTAAAAGACATCAGGGTTTTAATGTTTTGCATCCAATGGGTTATGATAGTTTTGGATTGCCGGCTGAGCAATATGCAATACAAACAGGTCAGCGTCCGGAAGATACTACCCGCGTGAATATTGACGGAGGTGTGGATAAAGAAGGAAACCAAATTGCAGGTTACAGAAAGCAATTAGATAAAATAGGATTTTCATTTGATTGGGACAGAGAAGTGCGTACTTCAAATCCTGATTATTACAAACATACACAGTGGATTTTTATCCAATTATTCAATTCCTGGTACAATAAAGATTCAGATAAAGCAGAGGATATTTCGACTTTAATTGCCCTTTTCGAAAAAGAAGGAAATGCTAATGTCAATGCGGTTTGCGATGAAAATATCGAAGGTTTTTCAGCTACGCAATGGAATGCTTTCGCAAAAGAACAACAAGAGAAAATTTTGTTACAATATAGACTGACTTATTTGGCAGAAACCGAAGTAAACTGGTGTCCTGGTTTAGGAACGGTTTTGGCAAATGACGAAATCATCAATGGCGTTTCTGAGCGTGGCGGTTATCCGGTTATTCGCAAAAAAATGACCCAATGGAGCATGCGTATTTCGGCTTATGCAGAACGTTTGTTGCAAGGTTTAAATGATATCGACTGGAGCGAAAGTATCAAAGAAAGTCAGAGAAACTGGATTGGGAAGAGTGTTGGAGCCGCAGTAGATTTCAGATTAAAGAACTCAGAAAGCAGTATTTCAGTATTTACAACCAGACCTGACACTATTTTCGGAGTGACGTTTATGACTTTGGCGCCGGAACACGAATTGGTAGCTCAAATCACAACTCCGGAACAAAAAGTAGCTGTTGACGCTTATATTGAGAAAACAGCAAAACGTTCCGAAAGAGAGCGTATGGCGGATGTAAAAACTATTTCAGGAGTTTTCACGGGAGCTTATGCAGAACATCCGTTTACTAAGGAAGCGATTCCGGTTTGGATTGGGGATTATGTTTTGGCAGGTTATGGAACAGGTGCTGTAATGGCGGTTCCTTGTGGCGATGAAAGAGATTATGCTTTTGCCAATTTTTTTAAAGGTCAGGACGGAATGCAACCAATTAAAAACATTTTTGATAAAGACATTTCGGAAGCGGCTTTTGGAGCTAAAGAAGGATTCCAATTAGTAGATTCTGATTTCTTAAACGGATTGGGTTACAAAGTGGCAACTAAAAAAGCTATTGCTGAATTAGAAAATATAGGTCAGGGAAAAGGGAAAATCAATTACCGTTTACGTGATGCGGTTTTCTCTCGTCAACGTTATTGGGGAGAACCATTTCCAGTGTATTATGTGAATGGTTTACCGCAAATGATTGATGCGCAACATTTGCCAATTATTTTACCAGAAGTGGAGAAATATTTGCCAACCGAAGACGGTTTGCCTCCATTAGGAAATGCAGCAGTTTGGGCTTGGGACACGGCGCAGAATGCAGTGGTGAATACTGATTTAGTTGATAATAAAACTATTTTTCCTTTAGAATTGAACACCATGCCAGGTTGGGCGGGAAGTTCATGGTACTGGATGCGTTATATGGATGCAGGGAATGAAAATGAATTTGCGAACAAAGATGCTTTGAAATATTGGGAATCGGTGGATTTGTACATTGGCGGAAGCGAGCATGCAACAGGCCATTTATTGTATTCTCGTTTTTGGAACAAATTCTTAAAAGACAAAGGTTTTGCACCAACAGAAGAACCATTCAAAAAACTGATCAATCAGGGAATGATTTTGGGAACTAGTGCTTTTGTTTATAGATATAGTTTTCAGGGAAGAGCAATAATTACTTTTGAGGATAATTCAAGTGTAGAAAGTGAATTATCAAAAAGTTATATTGTTTCAAAAGAATATGTAATTAAGTCAGCAACATTAGGAGGCTATCTTCCAAATGTTAATCTTTCTGAAATAGTTATTGGTATTCTAGAGGAGGGTTTGATAAAAAAAGGAAATGTAAAAGAAGTTAAAATTATTGAAGACAACACATCAGTTGTTTCTTTACACGCTGATGTTTCAATAGTAAATTCCTCTGATGAATTAGATGTAGAAAGATTCAAAGCATGGAGAGAAGATTATAAAGATGCTGAATTCATTTTAGATGATAACGGCAAATACATTGTAGGTCGTGAAGTCGAAAAAATGTCGAAATCGAAATACAATGTCGTAACGCCAGACAATATTTGTGCGGAATACGGAGCAGATACTTTACGTTTGTACGAAATGTTTTTAGGACCATTGGAACAAGCAAAACCTTGGAATACAGCAGGAATTTCGGGAGTTTTTGGTTTCCTGAAAAAACTATGCCGTTTGTATTTTGATGAAAATGGTTTGATTGTTACTGATGAAGAACCAACAAAAGACAACTTAAAATCATTACACAAAACCATCAAAAAAGTAGCGGAAGATATTGAGAGTTTTTCTTTTAATACTTCGGTTTCTCAGTTTATGATTTGTGTAAACGAATTGTCTACGCAAAATTGTCATTCACGTGCTATTTTAGAGCCATTGGCTATTGTGATTTCGCCTTATGCGCCTCACATTGCTGAAGAATTATGGAGTTTGTTAGGACATAGCGATTCCATTGCTACAGTGGCTTTTCCAAAATTCGAACCAGCTCATTTGGTAGAATCGGATAAAGAATATCCAGTTTCTTTCAACGGAAAAATGCGTTTTACAATCAATTTGCCTTTGGATTTAACCAAAGAACAAATCGAAGAAATTGTAATGAAAGATGAAAGAACTCAAAAACAATTAGACGGTAGAACACCAAATAAGGTGATTATTGTTCCTGGGAAAATCATTAACCTTGTGGGGTAATTTCAATTCCAATATCAATGGCAATTTCAATCGTCAATGATTAAATTGAAATAAATAAATTCCAAAATCCAAATTCCAATTGTCACACTGAGCTTGTCGAAGTGTTATTGGAATTTGGATTTTTTTTTGATATTGATTTTTGATATTGCTATTGCCATTGAAATTGTATTTTTTTTAACAGCTGTCAAGTTGGCATTTTTGTAAATTGGTTTAGAATTTGTTGATGTTGTTATATAAAATTGAAATAAATACATAAAGATATGGGAAGTGGTTATTTAATTCTGGCTGGAGCAATTATGTTGTTTAGCTGGTTAGTAAGTTGGCGATTAAAGAGCAAGTTTGAGCATTATTCGCAATTGCATTTGCAAAATAATATGAGTGGTGCTGAGATTGCTGAAAAAATGTTAGCTGATAACGGAATCCGTGATGTAAGAGTGATTTCGACTCCGGGACAATTAACGGATCATTACAATCCGGTGGATAAAACGGTTAATTTAAGTGAGGCAGTGTACAATCAGCGTAATGCGGCTGCGGCTGCTGTTGCGGCTCACGAATGTGGTCACGCCGTACAACATGCTATAGGTTATGAGTGGCTGACTATGCGTTCTAAATTGGTTCCGTTTGTTAATGTGGCGTCTACTTATATGCAATGGGTTTTGTTAGCGGGTATTATTATGCTGAAATCATTTCCAGGTTTGCTGTTAGTAGGGATTATATTGTTTGCCGCTACAACTATTTTTTCGATAGTTACTTTGCCTGTAGAATATGATGCGAGTAATCGTGCATTGGCTTGGCTAAAAAACAAAAACATGCTTAACCCAGCCGAATATGCAGGTGCCGAAGATTCGTTAAAATGGGCAGCACGTACGTATGTGGTAGCGGCTTTAGGTTCTATTGCTACGTTGTTGTATTATCTTTCAATTTATATGGGAGGAAATAGGAGAAACTAAATTTCATTTCAATTTCAAAAATCAATGGCATTACAATGATGCTAGTTGATAGAGAAAATTCCAAAATAAAAAATCCAAATTCCAATTAATATAATTATTGGGATTTGGATTTTTTTATTGAAATTGAATTTTGCAATTGATATTGCAATTCAGTTTAAGGCTTATTTTGTTTTGTTGGCTTCGGCAACATATTTTTCTAGAGCCATTGTCATAGAAGGTGTTCCTGGAGCAGGAGCCATAATATCAACTCTTAATCCGTGGTCTAAAGCTTCTTTTTGAGTGGTACTTCCAAAAACAGCAATTCTAGTGTTGTTTTGTTTGAAATCAGGGAAGTTTTTATACAATGACTTAATTCCTGTTGGACTAAAGAAAGCCAACACATCATAATAAACATCGGCTAAATCAGATAAATCACTCATTACCGTTTTGTAAAAAGTAGCTTGAGTCCAATCTACCTTTAAATTATTCAAAGTAATTGGTGCTTCAGCATTCAATTGGTCAGAAGCTGGTAATAAGAATTTTTCGTCTTTGTATTTTTTAATCAAAGGAGATAGATCGGCAAAATCTTTTGCGCCAACATAAATCTTACGTTTTCTATAAACAACATACTTTTGCAAGTAGAAAGCTACTGCTTCTGATTGACAAAAATATTTTAAACCTTCAGGAACTTTAAAACGCATTTCTTCAGCTACTCTGAAAAAATGATCTACAGCATTTCTACTGGTTAATATAATTGCCGAAAAATTGTTGAGATCAATTTTTTGAAGTCTAATTTCTTTTGCATTCACTCCTTCTATATGTATAAAAGGGCGGAAATCAATTTTGATTTTATGTTTCTGTTGGAGTTCAAAGTAAGGAGAGTTCTCTACTTTAGGCTCTGGTTGCGATACCAAAATTGTTTTCACTTTCATATTTTAACATTTTCTAAGCGCTCCCTTTTGTAAACAAATAATACATGAAAAAATAAGGAGCTATTTCGAGAGTGCAAAGATATAAAATAAAATAAAACAACTTACTGAATATTAAATTTTGATATTTTTTTATTGAAAGGGAGTAAGTTAGTACGCTTAACACTAGTATAATGCTGATTATTGATATAGGAATATTCTGTGAAACAGCATTATAGTAAAATAAAAGGATGTTGATGGGTAAAATTATTATCCCAATATAAGTCCTGTAAGTGATTTTTTGAAGGTTAAATTGCTCCATAAATTCTTCAATATTGAAGGTAGTGGCAATAATTTTTTCTATTAAATATTTCGATAAAATAAAAAATATCAGAAAAGTAATAATCTGGATGTATAAAATCCAATCGGTTTTTGCGGCGTAACCAAAAATGCTCAAAGAAATTTGGATAAAAAAAGCAAAGGAAATCACCTGTACAAAAAACAGCGAAATGTTAAAACTACTCTTAAGCTGGCTGCTATCACGGTAGACTTTAGAATATTTATCAGAGAAAATAAGATTAATAAAATCACCAAACCGATTCCCATAAACGGATTTAGTAATGGCAATAATACCAAAGGCTAAAACAAATAAAAAGGTTGCCCAGTCTTTGTTTTCGGTAATTCTTGGATGTAAGAGATATTCTGTCATAGCAAAAGCAAAATTAGTAAAATTTTATATCAATATTTTTATTATAAAATTATTATGAATCAAATGGCATAAAAAGGTTACTTTTGCGTTGAAATTTCTAGAAATATGAATAATTGTATTGTTATAATTCCAACCTATAACGAGATTGAAAATATTGAGAGCATCATTAGAGCGGCGCTATCTCAACACAAGCATTTTCATGTTCTTATAGTGGATGATAATTCTCCAGATCATACAGCAGATAAGGTTCGGTTTTTGCAAACGGAATTTGAAGGGCGTTTATTTCTAGAAAACAGAAAACAAAAATCAGGTTTAGGAACGGCTTATGTACACGGTTTTAAGTGGGCTTTAGCCAGAGAATATGAATTTATTTTCGAAATGGATGCTGATTTTTCACACAATCCAAATGATTTAGAAAAGTTGTTCAATGCGGCTCATTTTGGCGATGCTGATTTAGTTATTGGCTCCCGATATGTTACAGGAGTAAATGTGGTAAACTGGCCTTTAAACCGGGTTTTACTTTCTTATTTTGCGTCGGTTTATGTTCGAATGATTACCGGAATGCAAATTCACGATGCCACGGCTGGTTTTGTTTGCTACAAAAGAGAAGTTCTAGAAAAAATCAATTTGGATAAAATAAAATTTGTGGGTTATGCTTTTCAGATAGAAATGAAATACCGCACTTTTTGTAATAATTTTAAAATTACCGAAGTTCCAATTATTTTTACCGATAGGACTAAGGGACAATCCAAAATGAGTAATTCAATAATAGTGGAAGCCGTTTTTGGTGTAATTTCACTTCGATTAAAAAAATTAGTTAATAGATTATAAAATACAAACAATGAATAGGGTTTTAATTAAGAATGCCAAAATAGTAAATGAAGGGGTAATTTTTGAGGGCGATGTTTTAATTGAGAATGACTTAATTGTTGAAATTTCAGAAAGCATTAGTGCAAAATCATCCGATTGTAAAATTATTGATGCCGAAGGAAATTATTTAATTCCGGGTGCCATTGATGATCAGGTGCATTTTAGAGAACCAGGTTTAACGCACAAAGGTGATATTGAATCAGAATCCAGAGCTGCTGTTGCTGGAGGAATTACTTCATTTATCGAGCAACCTAACACGGTTCCTAATTCGGTAACTCAGGAAATTTTAGAAGAAAAATACCAGTTGGCTGCTGAGAAATCGTATGCGAATTATTCGTTTATGATGGGAGCAACCAATGATAACTTAGAAGAAGTTCTAAAAACCAATCCTAAAAATGTTGCGGGAATTAAGATCTTCTTAGGCTCTTCAACTGGAAATATGTTGGTGGATAACGAAGCTACTTTGGAAAGAATATTTTCAAGTACGCCACTATTAATTGCTGTTCATTGTGAGGACGAAGCGACTATTAGAGCTAATACTGAAAAATACATTGCTGAATACGGTGATGATGTTCCTGTTACAGTACATCATTTAATAAGAAGCGAAGAAGCTTGTTATTTGTCTTCTTCAAAAGCAATTGCTCTGGCTAAGAAAACAGGTGCCCGTTTGCATATTTTTCACCTTTCGACTGCTAAAGAAATGGATTTGTTTACCAATAAAATTCCATTGGAAGACAAGAAAATTACGGCTGAGGTTTGTGTGCATCATTTATGGTTTACTAATGATGATTATGCAACCAAAGGTAATTTTATCAAATGGAATCCCGCGGTAAAAACAGCAGCAGACAGAGATGCTTTATGGAAAGCCTTGAATGATGATAGAATAGATGTTATTGCTACGGATCATGCGCCTCATACATTAGAAGAGAAAAAACAATCTTATTTGAAAGCGCCATCCGGAGGACCATTAGTGCAACACGCTGTTGTAGCTATGTTTGAAGCTTTTCACCAAGGAAAAATTAGCGTAGAGAAAATTGTGGAAAAAATGTGCCACAATCCAGCTAAAATTTTCAAGATAGAAAAACGTGGTTTTATCAAAGAAGGCTATTATGCCGATTTGGTAATTGTAAATTCAGGTTTGCCTTGGGGAGTTAAAAAAGAAAATATTTTTGCTAAATGCGGATGGTCTCCATTTGAAGGATTTACATTCAAATCCCGAATTACGCATACTCTTGTAAATGGACAATTAGTATATAGTGCTTTTAAAGTAAAAAATATTCGCGCTGGAAAAAGACTTTTATTTGATCGATAGGAATGAAAAAAACGGTATCATTTTTAGTAATTGTAATGTTGCTTTTTAGCTGTAAGAATGATGGGATTGAAAAACCAGATCGTCTTATTGATAAAGAGGTAATGGAAAATATTATATATGATATGTCGCTTCTGGAGGCGATAAAATACAATGAACCTAGCACCACCGAAAAATACAAAGTCAACCCGAAAGAGTTTATTTATAAAAAATACAAAGTAGACAGTACTCAATTTGCACAAAGCAATATTTATTATGCAGCAAACTTTGATGATTACAAAGCCATGTATGATAATGTAATAAAACGCATGGATGGTAAAAAGGCAGTTCTGGATTCTATAATCAAAAAAGAAGTTAAAAGAGATTCTTTGATTGTAGTAAAAAGAAAGCAGGATTCTATCAAAACAGTTAAAAAAGTAGCTTTGGCTAAGAAGAAAGATTCGCTGCAAAAAATAAAGAAAAAAGACAGCCTGCTTTTGTTGAAGAAAA
>Ga0247814_10002339_pt1 | contig 10503 bp, 11 predicted proteins | sample UWRJL179409R1_FD_179947 | JGI IMG/M metagenome (GOLD analysis project Ga0247814, IMG submission 179947) | Plant litter microbial communities from Arlington Agricultural Research Station in Wisconsin, United States - UWRJ-L179-409R-1 | ecosystem: Environmental > Terrestrial > Plant litter >... | reverse complement strand
AACAGCCTTGACGAAGCCCTTGCTGCCTCCCCGCAAAACGAAGAAGTTTTTGTAATAGGCGGTGGCGAAATTTACAGGCAAAGCATTGCCAAAGCCGACAAGATAGAGCTTACCCGTGTTTTAGGAATCTCCCCCGAAGCCGATGCTTACTTTCCTGAAATTAACCCCGATGAATGGAACCTTACCGAAAGTGTTTTTCATGGTAAGGACGAAAAGCATAGCTTGGAGTTTGTATATGAGACTTATTTAAAGAAATAATCTTCTGAATTTAATATTTTGCTTAAGTTGCATGAAATTTAAGCGGGATGGGATTTTTATTTAATTTGTTTGTTGTCTTTATACTTTTCCCGCTTCTATTTATATTGATGATATTTTGGTTATTATCTAAAAATAAAAGTTTTGGCAAAACAATAGCTTATCTGGTCAGTGGTGTTTTAGTTTTAATACTATTGTCATTAGTTCTAAGAGCATTTATAGATAAGAAAACACTCCAGAAAGACGATTACTACGGAAGTTATACTATCAACAAAAATTATTTTCCGGGCAAACAAGCCAACTGGCAATACGACAATTTTAGATTCGAAATAAACGATAAGGATTCTGTCTATTTTTATGTTACTACAAAAGACAAAATCAGGCAAACATATAAGGGCACAATATCTACTGTAAAACGTGCCAGTTCTGAAAGGCTTGTATTGCACATGCACCAGCCTACACACCATGTATTAACAACAAATCCTACTATATATCGTAGCGTATGGGGGTTTGAGTTGGTATTTAACTCGCCGAAATTCAGTAATATGTATTTTACAAAAGGGGAACGGGAAGATGAAGAAAATTAAAATCTCAATTATAACTATAAGCATTACTATGCTTATTATCTCATTAACCCAAGATGTTATTATAAGGGAATTTCAAAACAAACAAGAGCCTCAATCATCTTTAGAATATTTCTTTATGGGAAGTACGGCAATCATGGGTGGTGGTTTATTTGAATGGGTTATCTGGCTTGCTAATCCACTATGTTTATGGGCCATTATAGATTTATGGAAAGGCAAAGAAAGAGCAGTTATTAAATGCGCTATTGCTTTGGTTTTAGCTATTTCATTTGCATTTTGGAAAAATATTTTAGGATCAGAAAGTGGCAGTATGGCAACAATAGTTTCGCTTGAGGCAGGATATTATTTATGGGTATTGAGTATAACAGTATTAACTGCGGGAACATTTTGGTATTTTAAAATAAGAAAGCACACTACACAAAATGAGCCGTTAGGACATGATGCTCTTGGAAAACACATACAGACACGCGAAGATTTTATACTGTTCCTGAAGGAATTTCAGGATAATCTTTCTAAGCATCCTGATGAATGGGAAAATGATAACCTTCCCCGCTTTTTAGAAGCTATGGAAACTTATGCAAAAGATATTGACGGGTTTTTACAAAAGCTTTGATATTAACATTGATGCCCGCAATCCCTCATGGCGGGTTTTTGCAGATATTCTGAGAGGGGCTAAAGTATACGAGTAGAACAGCAATATTATAACTATCTATTAACAAAACTTATTTTATCTTTGCAGTCCAAATTACAGCACTGTAGCAAAATGTAATCCCCTATAAAGATTCCGGTCTGGGCAAGAAAGAACAGGTAGCCCAAATGTTTGATACCATAAGTGGTAATTATGATGGTGTAAACCGCATAATGACCTTTGGTATAGATATTAAATGGCGCAAAAAAGTACTGGACCTTGTTGCTGCCAAAATAACGGAGTAAACATTGACGACTATGATGTGGAGTAAAATAAAAAAGAATGTAGAAAGCAAATTTACCGACAAACTTAAGGGCCGGATACAAATTTACATAACGTCTTATGGCAATGACTATGATACAAAAGACCTTTATAATCGTGGCTGGATAACCATAGACGGCAACGAAGTTGTGAATTTCTCTACACCTGATGCCTTCTTTTTAAACCGGAACGATTACCACTATACAACACCTACCGATTGCGCCCGTGCAAAAGAAAAGGCTTACGAACGAACACCTGATAATCTAATAGAAAAAGGAGAGTTCTCTAAATTTGATCTTAGCAATTGCTGTTATGCTTTTTTAGACATGAATATTGATGAAGCTATTAGTCATGAAAGCCCTATTATACAATTGCTTGCAACATTAGATAAAAGACTGGGCAAACGCCGGTTAATAAAACTCAGCGAACAGGAATTGCATCCGCTTACTAACTTCTTTTTAAATGTAAGACTGGAGGCTGAACAAATCAAAACTGCTACTTCCTCATAACAGGCATAAGTAAAACACCAAAACTATCATTATTCCCTCGCACTCATATTCCCACTCATATTACAATACCATTAACAAAACTTATTTTATCTTTGTTGCGTAAATAACAGTGATGTCGCAAAATGTAACCCCCTATAAAGATTCCGGACTGGGCAAAAAAGAACAGGTAGCCCAAATGTTTGATACCATAAGTGGTAATTATGATGGTGTAAACCGCATAATGACCTTTGGTATAGATATTAAATGGCGCAAAAAAGTACTGGACCTTGTTGCTGCCAAAAACCCTAAAACCATACTTGATATTGCTACCGGCACGGGCGACCTTGCCATACTAATGTCGGCTACCAATGCCACAGAGATCATTGGCGCAGATATTAGCGAGGGCATGATGGAAGTGGGTCGAAAAAAAGTAACCGAGAAAAACCTTGACGGCCGCGTACAGCTTGTATATGGCGACAGCGAAAAGCTGCCTTTTGCCGATAATTACTTTGACGCTATTACCGTTGCCTTCGGTATCCGTAATTTTGAAACGCTGGAAAAGGGCCTTGCCGAAATACTGCGTGTGCTTAAGCCGGGTGGTATCTTTGTTATATTAGAAACATCGGTACCTACAAAATTCCCTTTTAAACAGGGTTATAAACTGCACAGCTACCTGCTGCCCATCATTGGCAAACTGTTTAGCAAAGACGGGCAGGCCTATTCTTACCTAAGCGAATCGGCTTCTGTTTTCCCTTTTGGCGAAGTGTTAAACAATATTTTGCGCAAAGTTGGGTTTATAGAGGTTAAAGATATGCCGCAAACCTTTGGTGCAGCCACCATATATTCGGCGTCAAAACAATAAAATGAGGAAATTTCTTATCTACATACTTTTGCTTACCGGCCTATGCGGCCACGCACAGTTTGGCACCAATGTATTTGGGCGCGACCCTATTACAAACCTTGAAAATTTTGACAAGCAGCGTGTGCACTGGGGTTACTTTTTAGGATTTAACAGCTACGATTTTAAATTTGACTATAAGAACAATCCGGGTGTAGACATTCAAGTAAAAAGCACAACAGGCTTTAACGTGGGGCTTGTGGGCAACCTGCGCCTTTTTGAATACCTTGACCTGCGCTTTGAACCGGGATTGTACTATACACAGCGCGACCTTACCTTTACCGGACCCGGTTTGGTAGACCTGTCAGACAGGTTCAGGGAGGTTAAATCTACCTACATACATTTCCCGTTGCTTCTTAAATTCTCATCTAAAAGAACCGGCAACATACGCCCTTACCTACTGGGCGGCGTATCGCGCACACTGAATTTTGACAGTAACCAAAAAGTTAAGGACGACAACATTACAGGCCAGGTTTTCAGGATGAAACAATGGACAAACAACTACGAGCTTGGTGCAGGTATAGATATTTACTTTGAATATTTTAAATTTTCACCATCCATTCGCGGTGTTTTTGGCCTTGAAGACGAACTTATTCGCGATAACGACCCTAACAGTTCGTACACCGGTAATGTAACCTCTATGAAAACAAGGGGCGTTTTCATAAACTTTACCTTTCACTAAGAATTTCGCCTAAACTCGCTTAATATAATTGCAGCCGCAGTGGCTACGTTAAGGCTTTCGGTTTGCTGCAGGTTTCCAAAACGCGGTATGGCTACACGTTGTGTTGCCAGTTGCTCCACCTCTGCCGATATTCCATTAGCTTCGTTACCCATTATAATAATCCCGTCCTGTGGCAGTGATTCTTTATAAATATTGTCACCATCCATAAAAGTTCCAAAAACAGGCAGTTTAGCCTGGGTAAGGTACTGGGATAAATTAGTGTAAACTACATTAACACGTGCTAACGAGCCCATGGTGGCCTGCACTACTTTAGGATTAAAAGCATCTACACACTGCTCTGAGCATATAAGCTGGCTAATACCAAACCAGTCGCACAGGCGTATAATGGTGCCCAGGTTACCGGGATCGCGAACATCGTCAAGGGCAACAGTAAGCCCGGTATATATAACAGGCTTATCCTGGGGGATAACAAAAAGCGCCAGGCAGGCCTGCGGATTTGTTAAGACACTTATTTTTTTAAGCTCATCTGGGGTAATATGGGTAATTTTATTGGGGCCAACACCTGTAAACAGTTCGCCGGTAGTGTACAAATGGTGCAGTTCGAAATCAGAATTAAGCAGTTCCTGCACTACCTTTATACCTTCGGCAAAAAACAATTTGTGCTCCCTGCGGTATTTTTTTTGCTGTAAGCCCGTTATTGTTTTAATTTGGTTTTTGCTAACCATAAAAAATGTATTTTTGAATTTATATTTGGCACTACCGTTTTGAGAAATAAAACAACAAAAATAGCATTAATTATACTATCGTTCCTGGTTTTATATTCGTGTTCTCTTGTAAAAAGGGTTCCGGATGATAAACACCTGCTGGACAAAAATGAAATTTTGGTAAACGGCGAGGTAAAAAACGACGATGAGCTTAAGGCCCAGATGTACCAGCTGCCCAATACTAATATTTTAGGATACCACCTGCGCCTGCACTTATACAACCTGGGCAAGCCCAATGCCGATTCTTCTTACCTTGCCTGGCTGGACCGCAAACCCGGCAGGCACGAGTTTATGACGAGCCTCTTGTCTGAAAAACAGGTGCGCCGCCTGGGCAATTCTTTTATAGTATCGGGCCTTAGCAATTTTTACAAAAAAACCGGTGAGCCACCTGTACTTGTAGACCTTAACCGTGTAAAAAAATCGAATGCCAGGTTGTATGCTTACCATTATAAGAAAGGTTATTTTAGGGTAAAGACCAGCTACACTATAGATACCCTGCCCGATAAACGTGCAGTGGTAAACTATAAAATAGATACCGGCAAACCCTATATTGTAGATTCTATAAGGCCATTTATAGAAACACCCGTACTGGACAGCCTTTATAATACAGTAAAAAAAGAGGCCTTAATAAAAAAAGGCAAACAATATAACGAAGCCGATTTTAGCGCCGAGCGCGAACGCATTACAGCTTCTTTCAGGGATCATGGCGCGTATACGTTTCAGCAAAATAACATAAGCTATACTATAGATACCGTTAATACAAACTATAAGGCGAATGTAGACCTGCTTATAGATAACGAATCTATAAGGCAGGGCGACTCTACAATTACACGGCCGTTTAAGCTTTACAAAATAAGCAAGGTAAATATTTATACAAAAAATCCAAGCAGCGACAATCAGGCTGTAGACAGCACTACCTACAAAGGCTTTAATATATACAGCACCGGCGAACTTAATTACAGGCCTAAAGCCCTTACCGATGCTATTTTTATTGCTCCCGGAGGTACCTATGCCGATTTTAGGCGTGTGCTTACCTCCCGCTACCTTAACAACCTGCGGGTTTTTAACTACCCTACCATACAGTATGTAGAAGACACTACCGATGTAAAGCGAGAATCGCTTATTACCAATATTTATCTTAACCCGCGAAAAAAATTCCACTTTTTTGTAACGGCCGATTTCAACCATTCTAACATTCAGGATTTTGGTATACAGGGAAGTATGGGACTCTCTATACGCAACATTTTTAGGGGTGCCGAGATCCTGGAACTTTCCACACGTGGTAATATAGGATCAAGCCGCGACCTAAACATACAGGACCGTACCTTTTTTAACATATTAGAATACGGTGCCGATATTAAACTTACCTTCCCACGTATATGGTTCCCGGTTAGCACAGAGCGTGTAATACCCAAGCGAATGATACCCTCTACCGTGGCCAGTTTTGGTATAGCACGGCAAAAGAACATTGGGCTTGATAAGGAAAATTTTACCGGTATACTGAGTTATAACTGGACACCTCGCCGAAACAAGACGGCCAGGCTGGATCTATTTAACATACAATACATTAGAAATGTAAATGCCGATGCTTATTTTGATGTGTATAAATCATCTTACAGAACACTGAATACTATTGCACAATCATACCCCGACCTGCCCGCCGGTTATTTCGATGATAGTGGCAATTTACCTACAGACAGGGTTTTCCCTTTTATAGATGATGTACTTAATAACCGCACTGGGGTTGCCATAACAGAAGTTGATTATAACAATGTGCGCAGGCTTGAAGAGCGAAGGGTTAGGCTTACAGAGAATAACCTTATTTTTGCATCAAACTTTACCTATACTACAAGTACCCGTGAAAACCTTACCGATAACGGCTTTTTTATTTTTAAAACAAAGGTAGAAAGCGCCGGTAACGTACTGTCGTTACTATCGGGTGCGCTTGATGAAAATAAAGGTGTAGCCAACGGGCAGAAAACAATTTTTGATGTAAACTATGCTCAATATATTAAGGGTGAGCTTGATTTTATAAAACATTTTGATCTTAAGCGTGGCAAGGTACTGGCTATGCGTGCCTTTTTTGGTCTTGCAGTACCCTACGGTAATGCCAGCTCTATACCCTTTACAAGGAGTTACTTTGGCGGAGGCAGCAATGATAACCGTGGGTGGCAATCATATAGCCTTGGCCCGGGCCGTAGCGGCGGGCTAAACGATTTTAATGAGGCTAACTTAAAAATGGCATACAGTGCAGAGCTTCGCTTTAATATATTTGGCAAGCTAAACGGTGCCATATTTGGCGATGTGGGCAATATATGGAATGTTTTTGACGATGAAGATGATAAGGACCTTACCTTTAATGGCCTTGAATCCTTTAAAGACCTTGCTTTTGGGTCGGGTATAGGTTTTAGGTATGATTTTAACTTCTTTGTAATACGATTAGATGTTGGTTTTAAAACGTATAACCCGGGCAGGCCCGAAGGCAGCCGCTGGTTTAAGGAATACAATTTTTCCAACTCGGTTTTAAATGTTGGTATAAATTATCCATTCTAAAATTAAAAATACTATTTTTGCTAATAAATCATTAAAACATTAACTAATGGCCCACAATATTAAACCCGGCGTAGCAACCGGAGACCAGGTACAGGAAATATTTAAATATGCCAAAGAAAAAGGCTTTGCACTTCCTGCAGTAAATGTAACAGGCAGCAACACAATAAACGGTGTTCTGGAAACAGCAGCAAAGCTAAAAGCTCCGGTAATTATTCAGTTTTCTAACGGAGGCGCTATCTTTAATGCCGGTAAAACCCTTAGTAATGACGGTCAGCAGGCAGCAATACTTGGTGCAATAGCAGGCGCAAAGCACATACACACACTTGCAGAGGCTTACGGAGCCACTGTTATATTACATACAGACCACTGTGCAAAAAAACTTTTGCCATGGGTAGACGGCCTTCTTGATGCCAGCGAAAAACATTTTGCAGAAACAGGTAAATCATTATTTAGCTCGCACATGCTTGACCTTAGCGAAGAACCTCTTGAAGAGAACATTGAGATCTCTAAAAAGTACCTTGAAAGGATGAGCAAAATGGGTATGACGCTTGAAATTGAACTTGGTATTACAGGTGGCGAAGAGGATGGTGTTGACAACAGCGATGTAGACAGCTCTAAACTATACACCCAGCCAGACGAAGTAGGCCACGTATATGAAGAACTAAGTAAAATATCTGATAAATTTACTATTGCGGCTGCGTTTGGTAACGTACACGGTGTATACAAACCGGGTAACGTAAAACTTACACCAAAAATCCTTAAGAACTCTCAGGAGTATGTACAGGAAAAATTTGGTACAGGACCAAACCCTGTAGACTTCGTTTTCCACGGAGGATCGGGTTCTACACAGGAAGAAATTACAGAAGCTATTTCTTACGGTGTAGTAAAAATGAATATTGATACCGATCTTCAGTTTGCCTTTACAGAAGGCATCCGTGATTATATGGTAAAAAATATTGATTACCTTAAAACACAAATTGGCAGCCCGGATGGCGCAGAGTCTCCAAATAAAAAGCATTATGACCCACGCAAATGGGTTCGCGAAGGCGAAGTTACCTTTAACACAAGGCTGGAGCAGGCATTTGCCGACCTTAACAACGTTAACACGCTTTAATTAATACCATAAATTGGCTAAAATTTTCTTTTACAGGATGTTTTAGCCAATTTTTATTTATTACCAAAAGAAACAACTATGGCTTGGTTTAAAAGAACAGAAAAAGGAATACAAACACCAACCGAAGATAAAAGAGATGTACCAAAAGGTTTATGGTACAAATCGCCTACCGGTAAAATTGTAGATGCAGAGGAACTTGCCAGGAATTTTTATGTTAGCCCGGAAGATGGTTACCACGTAAGGATAGGCAGCAAAGAGTATTTTAATATACTGTTTGATGATAACGAGTTTACAGAACTTAATCCTAACATAACAAGTAAAGACAGCCTTAAGTTTGTTGATACCAAAAAATATGGCGACCGCCTTAAGGATGCCATGGAAAAAACAAAACTTAAAGATGCTGTGCGTACTGCCGTAGGAAAATCTAAAGGTAACGATCTTGTTATTGCCTGTATGGATTTTGCTTTTATAGGCGGTTCTATGGGTGCAGTAGTGGGCGAGAAAATAGCACGTGCTATAGACCACTCTATCCAGAACAAGATACCGTTCCTTATGATATCTAAATCAGGCGGTGCCCGTATGATGGAAGCAGCCTACTCGCTTATGCAGCTGGCTAAAACATCGGCTAAGCTTGCACAGCTTGCAGAGGCCGGCATACCTTACATATCGTTAAGTACCGATCCTACAACAGGTGGTACAACGGCTTCTTACGCCATGCTGGGTGATGTAAACATCTCTGAACCCGGTGCGCTTATAGGCTTTGCAGGCCCAAGGGTTGTAAAAGACACCACAGGTAAAGAACTGCCGGAAGGTTTCCAAACGGCCGAGTTTTTATTAGAGCACGGTTTCCTTGATTTTATTACCCCGCGAAGGGAACTTAAAGACAAAGTAAACCTGTACCTCGATTTAATTTTAAATCAACCAGTACGATAATAAATGATCCCGGCTTTTAGTCGGGATTTTTTTTTGAAACAATTATATCTTATTCTTAAGCAACCTTTTAGTTTCGTTGTTATAAATATCTTTGGCTATAATAATTTCTTTGGCGTTTATAAAATCGTCTATACTAACGTATATAAAACCGTTATCATCATTTAAATTCATATTTTCCTTATCGGCACGCTCTATACTTTTAGCACCATTTATAAGGTAAAGGAGTACGCCGTTATTAAAATTTTTGGATGCAATCTCAATTAACCTTTTGTAAACTACTTTATTTATTGCGTCATAACTAATACTCCTGAAACACAACTTTATTGAGCACAGATCTTCTGTCGGAAAATTTGGATATGCCTCTAACCCTTCAATAACACCCAGGCCTTTATGACAAAATGTATAATGTTTTTCCTGTAAAGCTTCCATTTGATTTTGACCAAATAAATGGATAGATACCAACAAGAATAATGCGCTTAACATCTTCATACTTTCCACTATTTAATATTCTCCTACATTAAACCCTTTTAATACGTCTGTCCTTAACCGGCATTTCTTTATAGATGTTATTTCATAAAATTACTTTTACATAATCGCTGAAAACTGTCACTGGGACTGAATACTAATAGTTACATCCCACTCCTTATCGCCTCCACAGGATCTAATTTAGAAGCCGATATTGCAGGAAGTATACCCGATACCAATCCTATAAAAGCAGATAAGCCCGTACCCAGCAATATATTAGAAATACTTAATATAAACTCGAAGCCAAGCACTTGGGTAGCTATGGCGGCACAGCCCCATACCATGAGCAGCCCCACTACCCCACCCACGAGCGACAGCAGTACAGCCTCAAACAAAAACTGCATGAGTATAAACCTGTTCTTGGCACCCAGCGATTTTTGTATGCCTATAATACCTGTGCGCTCTTTTACAGATACAAACATTATATTAGCAATACCAAAGCCGCCAACCAACAGAGAGAAGCCGCTTATTACCCAGCCCACAATGTTCATAACACCAACAATACTGTCTATAAACTCGGTAAATGATGCTACAATATCTATCATAAAATTACTGTCTTCGCCTTCTTTAATTCCGCGAAAAGCGCGCAGCTTTTGCGTTACCTGCGCCTTTGCAGCTTCAGGGTCGGCACCGGCAAGGGGTTTAATAATTATAATGGGGGTCATAAAACTGTTATGGTCGCCATACAGCCTTCGCAAAAAGTTAACCGGCAGCATCACCGATGTATCGTTGCTGGGCGCACCCATAGAGGCTGAACC
>Ga0247814_10002338_pt1 | contig 10504 bp, 11 predicted proteins | sample UWRJL179409R1_FD_179947 | JGI IMG/M metagenome (GOLD analysis project Ga0247814, IMG submission 179947) | Plant litter microbial communities from Arlington Agricultural Research Station in Wisconsin, United States - UWRJ-L179-409R-1 | ecosystem: Environmental > Terrestrial > Plant litter >... | reverse complement strand
ATCACCATCTTTCCATTTGCGGCTTATTTTCAGGTAGCTGCCTGGTGTAGCTTCCAGGTTTTGATCCTTGCCGTTAATCGTTACAAAAAATCCTTTGGTCGCCCAGCCCGGTACACGTACATTCAGATCAAATTTCCCACTGCCTTTGATAGTTAGTTTGGTGTGGTCTTCCTTAGGGAAATCTGTTGTTTGTTCCACCGTTACCTTGCGTTCTGTCCATTCCAGTTTAGAGGGGATATACAGATTCACATAAAGCGACTGGTTATCTTTACTTTTAAAATAAATTGAATTCTGTAGTTTGGTACTGCTTTCTATAGCTGTACCGTTGCAGCAGGTAAATCCTGTCATATCAGGATTACCAAATTGCTTGATAGATCCGGGTCTGAGTGGCACATGATAAGTATTGGCTGGACTATTCTCCGCTACTGAAGCGAGGATATGGTTATATAAACCACGTTCGTAGTAGTCCATCAACTCCGCACGCTGATCAAAGAGGAACAAGTCGCCGGTTAATTTTAACATGTTATAGGTTGCGCAGGTTTCGTTCTGTCCCCCTTCAGAGAAACCATTTTCATACAATGTAGAAGGCTGACTAATGAAACATTCTGCGTTAGCAGGATTACGTGCCCCTGCAACTCCGCCAATACTGTACATGTAATCATCCATCATTTTATGCCAGAAATTATCGGCTATATTGTAATATTCCGGTTTATTCGAAACATTATACATTTCAATGCTCCCTACAATCTGAGGTATATGCTGATTGGCATGCAGGCCACGGAAAATATCTACGTTTTTAGCCAGTCCGTGCGAATGAGCAGTATCACCAAAAAATACTTTAATGTTATCAAATAATTGTGCAGTTTTCAGATATTTCTGGTCGCCTGTAATCTTGTACAGACGGGCCATCGATTCATTCATCCCTCCAAACTCACCAGCGATATAGGTATTCCACATTTTGATCAGCGTCTCTTGTGGCAATTGGCTGAGTCGTACATACACCCAGTCACTCATGTTAGTCGCTATTTCAAGGGCTTTTTTATTACCGCTGACTTCATACACATCTATTAAACCAGCTAAAATTTTATGCAGGGTATAATAAGGTGCCCATACCTGGTTCTTTTGTCCGCCGTATTTTGCTCCTTGTTCCAACATGATAAACTGATCCGGGGGATAAGCACTGATAAACCCTTTTCCCCAGTTCCAGTAATCGTTACGAATGCCCGCTTCGCTGAGATCAGAGTCATAAGCTGATCGTCCCGGACCAAAAGGTACAGCCTTAGGATCGGCCACAAAGGCGGCACCCGCTGCTTTCGGCGTTCCGGATAATTTTGATAGCGCATATAGTGTATTTACCATATACTCCATCTTTTTAGCGAAATTGGCTTGCAGTGTTTTGTCATATCCTGTACCCGCATAGGCTTGTGCAATTGCCGAGAGATAGTGCCCTGTGGCATGGCCTCTTAACTTAGTATCCTCACTATCCCATACGCCTAAAGGTTTTGCTCCTTCGGGCTGTTTCTGCCCAAAAGCATGACGAAACATATAGAGAAAGGAATTAGGATCGGTTTTAGCCAATGTGCTGATAAATTTATCACGATTTTCGATGAACTTGGTTTCATGGCCATGCGCATCTGCTTCGAGTGTAACCTGGTCCAGATGAAAGGCTGCCAGTTTTGAAACCGGCGCAGCTGATTTGTTTGATTCTTTTATGCTCACAACGGCTTTTGGTTTGAAATCCGTACCTGGAACACGTCCTGTAACCGTATAAGTCCCGGGTTTGAGTACCGCAGTATTGTCCATGTCAGATGGCCACAGCACGCGCACTGCAGGACCTTTCACATTATTCCGGTAAGTGCCTGTGACATGACTTGGCAGTCGCGGTAATGTTCCCGTTTCAGTTTCTACCGTTACATCAGATACCCCAACTAAATAGCTCGTATAAAGCTGTGGTTGATTAGCAGGGAAATGCGGGAGGTCATCTTCAGTTTTACCTACGTTTACAGCACTCTGTTGTCCGCCGTTAAGGGAATTTTTATAGATTCCGGCAATCTGTCTCCTGTTCAGGGGAACACGATAAATACGGAAATCATGTAATAAGGCATTGAGATTAGGATCTCCGGCGGCTAAAGATTTTCCAATATAAAGCAGATTTTTATTTCCTGATTGCTGTGCAAATACTGCTGATAATTCAGTGGGCATATCTGTCGTTTCTCCTACTGGCTTACCATCCACATAGGTGATCATAGATTTGGAAGGGATATCAATTACGATGACAAGATGAACCCATTTATTCAACGCTATAGCCGGAGAAAGTGCACCCTTTTTATTTCCCTGTTCCGCAGTGATCAATGCCTGAAAGCCTTTTTGCGTATTGGTACCAACAGGTGCCGTAAAAAAGTGCTTTCCTGCATCTTTTCCAAAATCAAAAAAACGTTGTCCGGCTTGTGCTGAACGCAGGAAAATCCATCCGGAGATACTGAGCGATTCCAGATCTGTTAAGGCAGCTCCGGGAAGCGTAATGAAAGAGTTGTTATTACCTGAAAGGGATATAACTTTTCCAAACCGATCGTCTTTAACGAATTTGACTGCGGTACTTTGGAATTGGGCATGCAGATTATTTCGTGACCAATCTTTCCCATCTCCGTCAAACACATAGCGTGCAATCATTCCTGTTTCTCCGATTCCGTCCAGTATCTGGTCACCATTTTGAGCCTGAGCGGTGTTGATACTTTGTGTCAGAACCGTAACAAACAAAATAACACGCAAGAATACTTTGTACATTTTCATATTTAAATCATTCATTCGACTATATTTTTCTTTTTACCTGAGCGATGTTTACTGTTTTCAAGCCGACCGTGTTTGTTAGCAACAATGAAACTTGCAGAAGCTAAAACTAGTTAGAATCCTGCTGTTACTATAGGTCAATTTTAGCTAATAATCACATGATATTAACTGGTAACCAAATCCTAATTCACATAATCCTCGGTATTTATAGAAATGCACTGTATATTACAATAGGATTGTCCTTCTGAAATGAAAAGAATACTGGTAATATGCGTTAGCATAATGATAACAATACTGACAGCTGCTGCCTCCGTTGCGCAGCAAGCTAACCCTGTGATTAAGTTTACTGTTGCGCAGGACGGTTCCGGAGATTATAAAACCATACAAGAAGCGGTAAACGCAGTTCGGGATCATATGCAGTTCCGCGTCACCATTCATGTGAAACCGGGTACTTACCACGAAAAGCTCTATATCTCACCATCGAAAAAAAATATTGCAATTATAGGCGCAGGTAAGGAAAACACGATCATCACTAATGCTGATTATTCAGGTAAATCTTATCCCGAACAGGACTGGACAGGAAGTTCGAAATTCAGCACGTATACCTCCTTCACGGTTTTGGTGAGGGGGAATGACTGTGTGCTGGAAAACCTGACGATAGAGAATACTTCGGGAAGGGTAGGGCAGGCTGTTGCGTTGCATGTAGAAGCTGATCGTTTTGCGGCCCGCAATTGTGCGCTTCTTGGTAATCAGGATACCCTGTATACGTCTAAAGATGGAAGGAATTACTTTGAATCCTGTTACATCGCGGGAACTACCGACTTTATATTCGGAGAAGCTACGGCTGTTTTTAAGCAATGCCTTATTCAAAGTTTGAGTGATTCTTATATTACCGCCGCATCCACAACCAGAGAGCAGGAGTTTGGTTATGTGTTTTTTGATTGCGAATTAAGATCAGGACCGGAGGCAGGAAAAGTTTACCTGGGGAGACCCTGGCGGCCTTATGCAAAGACAGTTTTTATCAGAACGCTTATGGGGGCACATATTCTCCCTGAAGGATGGAATGCCTGGCCTGGTGATCCAATGTTCGCTGATAAGGATAAAACTGCTTATTATGCTGAATTTGAGAGTTCAGGTCCGGGAAGTTCTGGCACAAAAAGGGTTGCATGGGCTAAACAGCTGAATAAAAGAGAAGCTAAAAAATATACCATGAAAAATATTTTTAAATCGTGGGTGCCGTATTTTTAGTTATTATTGCTTTATATCATATGATAGAATTCATCAAACAGCCCTGGCCATGGTATATATCTGGTTTGGCTATTACAGCGATTATGCTGATCCTTGTTTACTTCGGTAAATCATTTGGTTTCTCTTCCAACCTCCGCACTATATGTGCGATGGCAGGAGCAGGTAAGCGTGTAAGCTTTTTTAATTTTGACTGGAAAAGTCAGCGTTGGAATCTGATGTTTCTGGTAGGTGCAATCATCGGAGGGTTCATTTCCTCTCACTGGCTGGAGCCTGATGTGCCATTGGCCTTATCAAAGGCAACAATACTGGATCTCCAAAAAATGAATATCCATTTTGATGGTCATATCGTACCTGATCAGCTGTTCAACTGGCATTTTCTGGCGACTACTAAAGGGCTGTTTATCTTTCTTGGTGGCGGTTTTCTGGTAGGTTTTGGTACGCGCTACGCAGGTGGTTGCACCTCCGGACATGCGATCAGTGGTTTATCTAATTTGCAGCTTCCATCCCTTATTGCCGTGATAGGTTTCTTTATTGGCGGTCTGATCACTACCCATCTTGTTTTTCCATTATTATTTTAATCCGGATTCTATGAAATTTATAAAGTATATCATTACTGGCATCTTGTTCGGAATTATCATGAGTAAATCTGAAGCTATATCCTGGTACAGGATACAAGAAATGTTTCGTTTTCAGTCTTTCCATATGTTTGGGATTATCGGAACAGCAGTACTATCCGGCATATTTTTTACCTGGTTAATCAAGGTAATAAAGGGAAAAGACCTGCATGGTGAGGATATTCAGTTTCCAGATAAAGAAAGGTCCTGGAAACGATACCTGTTTGGTGGTCTGATTTTCGGATTGGGCTGGGCTCTCACTGGTGCCTGCCCGGGACCTATATTTGTACTGTTAGGGCAGGGTTATGCGGTGATGCTGGTGGTGATTCTTGGTTCCCTGTTGGGTACTTATACTTACGGAGTTTTTAAATCAAAATTGCCGCATTGAAATAATAGCAGGTCCATTTCTAAGTTCATTGGCCTATCTTTTATCTTAATCCCAAAAGAGCATTTCTATTCTTTTACATAACCCTTTTCTTTAAGCTTATCAGCCACCTTCTGACCGATTTCTCTTCCCCATTCCTGTCCCGCCAACATTGATTCCTGGGTAATTAATGGAGTTTTCTCAGCGAAATTTTTACCTGCTGGTGTTTCATAAAAGGCGATTACTCCAAGCAGATCTGCCTCAGTTAAATGTTTCTGATAGATAGGCAATACGATATTTACAAGCTGGTTGTAGGCATCTTTATTAAGCTCAGCACTAAATTCGTCCCAAAATTCTTTCGGTACGTTTGATTGTTGTTGCTTAAACATGGAGATCATTTGATCCAAGGCTCCTTTGTACGCAAGTTCTGAACCTGATATGTGCATCAATTTTTTTAGCGAAGATTTATAAGTGTTATTCTCCTGGCCAAAAGAAAACATTGTAATTAGTGCAAATAGTAGTGTTAAAATAGAGGTTTTCATCATTATTGTTGTTCTTCAGTTTGAAATTTTTAATAACAGGACAATTTAGTCTTTTTTGTGATATCCTTAGCCGGTGGCTGATAAGGGAGAGAATGGTTTATGATTTATTTGATTAATGATTTTTGAAATAATTTAGACAACTCTTTGGTATCCTGTAAACCTCAATGATTTTATGAGTATTTGCGGAGTCAGTTTGAATTTACTATTTACGTCGCTTAATTTTTAATTTATTCGCCTGCTTCTATAAAGGGAATCCCTCAGCACTGATCTCTGCACTTTATCTTGTAACGGGGGATAGGATATATGATATTTTTAATACTACTTGACTGTAGTGCTACCTATTGAAATTCGCATATATTTGAGTTAGTGGCGAGACAAAGCGGATAAAACACAACGGAAATACAAAACGTAATAAATGATTGAAATTGGACTTATATTAATTCCCTTACTGATAGGGATTGTTTTTCTTGTTTATTGGATTCCAAAGATATTTGGCTATCCAAAAGCGGGCAGATACTCTGCTATAATTGTGACACTTACAATCATCATCATTACTTGCATTATAATCTTTGAGGACCAGCTATTCTCAAAAACAGATGCACAAAAGTTATTGACTGAACAGGGTCTTCAAATTAAAGATGATTTTATTATAGAGAAAAATGAATCAATGTCTTCTTCTGGGGATTATTATCACACTTTTACGCTGAATATAACATCAAAAGACAGAGAAAGAATTATAGGTGAAATAAAAGGTTCTTCAAATTTTAACAAAGAAAAAGTAGTTGAACAATATTCTGACAATCGAATAGACGATCATACCGGACCGAAAAGAATAAAAAATTATGAAACAGAAGATCAATATATACGGGAATTTTTCGAACCGCAGGGTGAAGGGTACGCACCAACCTGGAGAAAGATAAGAATTGAAAAGAAAGACAATAAATTAATATTCGAAGATATTGATGAGTAGAGTGACCTAACAACAGTTGCAAAAAGTAGCTGGAAATTCTTTGCACCGGTCAGATTTTCAAATACTATATTGCTTACCAGCAGGCGTGCACATTGTAGTGACCGTTCTAACCAATATTATGAATACCATAATTGATGATTTTAAAGTGATTGACAGACAGGTTTTTATTGAGTTTATAGGTTGATTGCACAAGGACTGTTTAAACAATCCCGCAAGTTGGGAAATTACAACGCTGCCCGACTTTTTAGCAGCGCTAAGTGCATATACACTTGATATACAAGGTTACTATGATAACACAAAGCAAAGTATAAATGCTGACAAACCTGATTGGTCAACGTTTGCAGACATTTTTAAGGGTGCTAAAATTTATAAGTAAATGAAAATCACTATGGAGAATGGCAATTTGATAATTGTAAAAGCAAAAATCACTATGAAATCGACAGAAGACGGTGGAAGAAAATTTGGTTTTAAATCGGGTTATAGGCCTAATCATGTGTTTGAACTACCAGAAAATCCAAAGAACTTAAAAACATACATTGGTGACATACGGTTTGACGACGAGAAACTCTTTGAACCAGGTGCTACTAAAGTCGTAACAGTTAGATTTTTGAATGTTCTAGATATTCAAAGCTATATTAGCATTGGAAGACAGTGGTATATTAATGAAGCAGTCAGGACTTTAGGATTTGGTGAAATGTTAGAGATATGAAAAAAGGCTATGCATAAGCTAATTATTGAAAAAATTCCAAAAAAAGATAATGCCATTATCTACTTTATAATGGCTATACCTATATGTTTCTTAATCTTTTGTTTTTCTCGTTCAGCTATATTTGGTCCTAGTACAGTCGAATTAATACAGCAGGATAACTTGATGGAACATTTTCATGGAAAGATTGATAGTCTGTATTTTGATAGAGAAAATCATAATGTGAAATATGCTGAATCAAAAAATAAAGATAAATACCCAATTTTTAGAAATTGGGAGGCATACATACAACTTGGAGATTCACTATCAAAAAATAAAAATTCCTTTAAATTGGAAATCTTTAAGAGAAATGGTTCCAAGATCGTTTTTGACTACAGAGATAACTATAAAAAAGTGCAGTAATTTACTAGCACATGTTTGTAAATGAGTTTCCATTTATCTAAGAATAAAGCTCATTGTCTTTTTTGAAGAGGATTTAAAATAAATTTTACTTCAAACCAAATATTGTCGGTATAAAACTATTTATAATTTTGCTAACTTATGTTTGGAACTCATGGCGTACTTACAATTATACCCAGCCTAGAGTGACTACATTTATAGCTCATCAAACAATGGTCCTGATTTTTTTGGCGATCATATCTATTGCTAAACCATCTATCACTTTTGCGTGCCCAAAATATTTTAGAAGTTGAGACCTCAATTCCTTTAAAAAAGGAACAGGTGCCATATTTATGATGTCATTTAATCTTTGGCGAGATAGATTTTCATCTAGGTAATATGCTGTTTCATATTTTGTTTGTCTTGTGAAAATAAGGCAATAAAGATAGTCTTTATCAATGAACATATTATTTCCAGCTAATAATATTGGATCAGCTAATTCGCTCAAAATCAATTCATCCCAGTTTGAAATTTCAGTGCTAAAAAAAGCACTTTCGCTTTCATTAAGATTATCAATGAGATATTGTATGTTGCGTCTAAGAATATATTCCACATTTCCACCATCCATATCGCTTAGATTGTCCTCAATATATTTCTTTATTTCCAGTACTTTTCCATATAATTCATATTATAATCTAATTATATCTCCAACACAAAATGTTCGTGCTTAGCTGATGTCATATTCCACAATAAATTTAATTCATCACAGTTTATTCGGTAAAGCTGTTTAGTAGCAAAAAAAAAGAATATTGAATCTCCGAATCACATCTAAGTTATTTAAAAATTAACAAGGAACTATGACTTTAAATAATAGGCATGCTCCCAAACATCCAATACCAGTAAGGGGACAACACCCCATTGTGTTAGTTTTTCGTGATTTTCGCATTGTAAGATGGTCAGTTTAGCGGTATAGGATTGATAGCCTAATATTCCCCAACCATTCCCGTCCACATCTTTGACTGTCTTGGCCAGGTAGATTTTTAGTTTTTCATAACTCCCGAAATCCTTTTCAATACGTTTAAGCAACTCACCTTTAGGTTCTGATTTTTTATTGGTCAGATTTGTCCAGAAGATCGTATGCAGAATATGTGACGACAAATGATAGGATAACTTTTTGTCCAGTAATCGATGGTTTCTATTTTATTCTCGTCAAGTGACTTTTTAATCAACAGCAAATCATTATTGGCAGCACTCATCGCACCGTCATGATGGAAAGTGTAATGTAAGTGTAGTGTTTCCTCGTCCATATACGGTTAAAGGAACCGTAATTGATAAGAAAGTGCCAAATGAATAAAGTTGCCTTTTGGGTCTGCTGGTTTATCTATTGCATTGACGTTACGGTTATTGGTAAAAATAGAATTAACTGGCAATAGCTTGGTGCGCCCGGGATGGAAGAGGTCTAAAAACCCACTTCTTTTCATTACAAAAGTGTTTTGATGACTATGCCGATGAGAGCTGATATGAAGATGAGATGCGTTTCTTTCATTTTTTTTGTGCAGACTAAAGCAAGCACACTCAGTAAAGCAATCAAGGCAGTAGGAATGTCTACAATTGCCCTCATAGCGATAATTATTACTGCCCCTACCAGCGCACCAATAACTACCGCAGTAATTCCATCAACGAATGCTTTGATACTGGTATTCTTCGCAATCTTCTTAAATGAAGGTGCCAGTGCTATTGTAAATATGTAACAGGGTAAAAAAGTTGCAAAAGCAGCTACACAGGCCCCGGGAAAACCGGCAACCAGATAACCGATAAATGCAACTGTAATAATTACTGGCCCCGGTGTAACCATCGCTACAGCAACGGCATCTAAGAACTCATGTTCTGTCAGCCAGCCAAATTCCTGAACTACCCCACTGTGTAAAAATGGAACGATAGCCAGGCCACTGCCAAAAACAAATGCTCCCGCCTTCAGAAAAAACCATCCAATTTCCAGCAATGTGCTGCTTTCATAATGCCAGAATCCAATACCCAGTAAGGTAACAGATGGAACGGCAGTAGTGCGCTTGATCCATTTTGGAGGTGATTTGACCATCATGTATAGCATACCACAGCCCACAAAAAGCAATATATTTTCTTTTTGGGTGATCACTGTAACCAATATGCCGGCAACATAGAAAAACCATAGCAGCCAGTTAGATTTAATCATTGCAAAATTCAGGCTGCTTACTGACTTAATGGTTAACTTATATGCACTAATAGCAATGATGCCAATAACGCAGGCACTTACTCCGTAAAACACGGCCTGCATGCCCGGTATGCCACTATACAGTTTATATGCGATACCTAGCAGAAGTACCATGATGAACGAGGGTAGTATAAAAGCTAGTCCCGTTAAGGTAGCCCCGACTATCCCATAGTCGATATATCCAATATAAATCCCCAACTGTGCCGCTAATGGCCCTGGCGCAAGTTGTGCAAGGGCAAGTCCTTCTTTATATTCATCTTCCGTTATCCATTTTTTCTGCTCTACCAAATCGCGGTGCATATTTCCTACAAGTGCAACAGGGCCGCCAAATCCCCATGTTCCCAATCCTAAAAAATATTTGGTAAGCTCACGCTTTGAATAGAAGGTTTTATGAATGAGTTCTTGTTTCATGACTGTTGTTTAAAATGAAATACCAAACTGGAAACCTATGCCAAAAGATGAAGGAAGGTTATTGCCAAAACGAGCAGGTAAAGGAACAGCAACAAAATAATTAGTGCCTTTATTTTTCTTTATCACTTTGTTAAAAACGGGAGTCATGCCATAACGTCCCGAAGTTTCAAAAGCCGCACGGCCTGCAAACGTAAAGCCATTTCCTAAGGCAATCAATATGCCTGGATGAAACA
>Ga0247814_10002337_pt1 | contig 10505 bp, 6 predicted proteins | sample UWRJL179409R1_FD_179947 | JGI IMG/M metagenome (GOLD analysis project Ga0247814, IMG submission 179947) | Plant litter microbial communities from Arlington Agricultural Research Station in Wisconsin, United States - UWRJ-L179-409R-1 | ecosystem: Environmental > Terrestrial > Plant litter >... | reverse complement strand
ACCTTATCAATTTCATTTTTCAGCCGGTTTCTTTCGTCGGTAATATTCATGGCGCAGTAAATTAATAGTGTAAATATACTAAAAAATTAAAGTACGATACAGTTAAATTCCTGTTCCAGAGGCTTAAGCTGCTTAAACAATTCGTCTAATAATTTACCGTCGTGCTCCAGGTAAAACTCGGCAAAGTTGGTTTTTCGTTCCTGCAAAGTCTGCCCGGGAAAAAGTTCGTTCTGAGCTTCTGTAATGCGTTCCAGCTGGCTGGCATGGCTGCGTTTTTCGGCACGGAGTAATTTTTTTTCAAGGTTTTCAAGGCCTTTAATTTGTTTGGCTTGCTGTGCTTTTACAGCTCCAATAAATGATGCATCGGTTTGGGCAGCAATTTGTGTAAGCTTTTCAAACTGCATTTTAAGGATTTCTTTCTGCTCCGAAAAATCAAGCTGGAAAGCCGAAAATTCCTGAACTTTTTTATTAAGCAATTGTTGTTGTTTGCTAAAAACATCGGCCCAGGTAAGGTGTAGCTTATCCAGTTTCTCGGACTGTTTTTGGGTTGCAAGCACTACCGAATTGCGCAACAACAATATAGGGAATGTGACCTTAGATGCTTCAAAAAACGATTTTAATTCCAGCCAATACGCCAACTCGCCACCACCGCCAATATAGCAAAGGTTGGGTAAAATAACTTCTTGGTACACCGGACGCATAATAACGTTAGGGCTAAATTTTTCCGGATGGTTTTCTAATTCAGCCAGCAACTCACTTTCTGTAAAGGTACGGTTAGTGTTATTAACAGCGTAAGTACCATCCTGAAGTATAATGCGTTCGCGCAGGTTATCCTCTATATAAAAAAGGTTTATTTCGCGCGGGTTAACCTGTATGTTGTAGTTTTTAAGAAGTTCTGCCGTTTCGGCCACTTTTAGATGCGATGTCTGTTGCAGTAGCTCTTCCTTAATGTGCGGGGTGAAAAGTTTTTTAAGGTCGGCGTTGTCTGCCTCTACAATTACTAATCCCTGTTCCTTAAACAGTTCATTGGCAAGGTATCGGGTGGCATCGGCAAGGTTAGCGTGCTTAAGGTAGGCCGCTGTAAAAAGGTCTTTAAGCCACTTAGCGTTGTTGCCGGGGCCAAGCTCTTTAGAGAAAACATTCAGTACAGTATCAAGACCATCGGTACTTAGCCTGCCCACCGGGCCTGCACTTTCGCGGGGCCAGGTTATTTTTTTATTGCGGAAGTTAAAGTAATTTATCTCTTCAAAATCATGATCTTCGGTCGCCATCCAGTACACAGGCACAAAATGGTAATCGGGGTATTCGGCCTTTAGCTGCTTCGCTAAATTTATTGCCGATACTATTTTATAAAGAAAATAAAGCGGACCGGTAAATAGGTTGAGCTGGTGGCCGGTAGTAACGGTAAACGTATTGTTTTTACGTAAACGGTTTATGTTTTTTTGGGTAAGTGCCGATGTATCTATGCTGCTGTATTGCTTTTCTAACGTGTCGGCCAGTACCGTGCGAAACTCCGTGCTGTAGTTTTGCTGCTTTTCTTCCAGCTGCAATTTAAAGTTTTGCAGGGTAGGGAAGCGGTGGTACAACGGCTTCAGGGTATCGTGCTGGTTGAGGTAATCGTTAATGAGCGGGGTAAAATATCCTGAACCCTGATAGCTGATACAGTCTGATGGCATTGTAATTTTATTTTATGCAAAATTACGGAAAAAAGGGAACGATCGTATTATATCATTCCCTTTAACTTTAGGCGGCCATATGTTTTACAATTTAATTGACTTACTAATTTCTAAAGCTTCCATATTTCATATGTCAATTCAGCTAAATAGTTTGTTCTATCTAAAACATCTTCTTTTGTCCATACAGATTTGCCTCTATATTTATTGCAGAATTCCTTTACAATTTTTAATTCTGATTTTTCAAATTCGATAATTTTCTTTTCGAACTTGGAAATTCCTATATTAGAATTTATTGTTCCTGAGAGAGGTAAGATATTACCAATTTTATATGCCCAATTTTCTGGATTTTTCTGGCTTTCAATATGTTCAAGAGTAGTGTTGAAAGTTTTAAGTTCAGATGTATTTATTAAATGACCTTCGAGTTTGCTAAATATATATTGAATCAACTTTTTATCTTTCGTGATTTTATTTGTAAACTCAATTTCTTCAAATTTACTTTTGTAAACATCTATAGTAGGAATTTTACTTTTAAGTTTCTCAAAAAATTCGATTAATATTTGTTTTGCCTTCACTTTATCGCAGTCACGAAGTGTTCTAGAACATTTTGAATACAAGCTTTCTAATCCAGATGCTCTCATAGAGCATACTCCTGTGAACAAGAAGTGAAATCTTTCAAGTTTTTCAATACTATCTCTTAAATCGTTTATATTTAAAGCTTTCTCTTTATATAGTTTCAATAAAGTTAGAATTAATGGCCTATGCTGTGTAACTCTAAAATCATTTAAGGCTTTGAAAGAATAGTATATCTCACGACTTTCCTGTTCCTTCCAATCAATTTGTAAGGGAGAAATAATCTTTAGATAATCTTCACAAGACTCCATTAAATCTGACAAAAATATTTTATAATCCCTTTTATTTTCTTTAATCTTTTTTTGGAATGATGTATATATTCTATCTTCAGTTAGGAATTCATATTTAGAGATCCAAAAATGTCTAAAAAATGTCGATATATTAACACGAATTTCCCTCTCTTGAAGTGTAGATTTGATTTTTTTCCACGTCTCTTTAGCGAAATCAGTGGGATGTTCTTCTTCAAGTAAATTAAAAATCTTGTTTTTTATAAGGTCGATTGTTTCAAGATCCTTTCCTTTTGCATTCAGTGTTTCAAATATAGTTTGCGCCTGTCTCTCATTGTCGACTGTAATGAAAATAGTCTTACATTTCAAGATCTGATCTCTAACTATTTTCAACAAATCTATATATTTGAAACTACCAACGTTTAGACTGTAATTTCTAAAGTCATTTCTTAAACTGTCTTCTTTAAGCTTTTTTATAAAAAAATCATAAGCAATTAGCAAGTTGTCTTCTTCTTGGGTAGTGGGTTCATATTGAGATTCCTTATCTATATTTTGTATTCTTCTTTGAAGAAAAGGTTTAGGATTTTCATTTTCTAATTTAAAGTATGGCTGATAGTCGCCATCTTTTCCCTCTACATATGAATAGCAACTCTGGGATAAACCTTCATCAATTGGCTTCAAAACTTGAGTCAAAGCAGAAAATGCTATTGTTATGGTTGTTAATCTTTGTTGTCCATCAACAACTTCGAAATTAGTATCTTTTGAATCGTCTCCTACAAGTACTAATGCTCCTATAAAATAATCGTTTGGAAGCAATTCATAATTGTCAATCTTTATTTGATGAAGGATATCTTCCCAAAATGTGTTTAATTCAAATTTAGTCCAAGAATACTCCCTTTGAAAACGGGGAATGATATATTTTCTATTTAAAGTTAAAATATCTTTTATTGTTCTTGGATAGGCAGATAAATTCATATGATTATTATATGAGAGTAAAAGTATTATTTTTTCGATATGTATTTCAAATTAACTAAATAATTTTTATAAAACTGTATTTTTGCACTCTTAATCCCCAATTGTTTTGAGTACCAAAGTATTTATCGTTACCCCGCCCTTTACACAGCTTAACACGCCCTACCCGGCTTCGGCATACATAAAAGGGTTCCTTAATACGAAAGGCATTGCTGCCACGCAGGCCGACCTGGGCATTGAGGTGATACTTAAACTGTTCTCTAAAAAGGGATTGACGGATTTGTTTGAGAAAATAGAAGGATTAAATTCCAAAGATCAATTTCCAAATAACAATGGGGAAATATCGAATAACAATTTTCAAAATACAAGCACTGTTGGCACATCCGCAGAACCTCCCTCCCCTCTCCTTCGGAGAGGGGCCGGGGGAGAGGACAAACAAGCTACCTCCGACTCCTATCCTGTAGCTCCCTCCCCTCTCCTTTGGAGAGGGGCCGGGGGTGAGGCCCATCTTTCCCCCAATGCCCAGCGCATTATTGCCCTAAAAAACGAGTACCTAAAAACCATAGATGCCGTTATCCTGTTCCTACAGGGGCATAACCCCACGCTGAGCCACCTTATTTGCCGTGAAGATTTCCTGCCCGAAGCCTCCCGCTTTGCACAGCTGGAAGAACTGGACTGGGCTTTTGGCAGCATGGGTGTTCAGGACAAAGCAAAGCACCTTGCTACGCTGTACCTTGAAGATATATCCGACCTTATTGTAGAGTGCATCGATCCGCATTTTGGTTTTAGCCGCTACGCTGAAAGGCTGGGCAGGAGTGCCAACTCGTTCGATGAGCTGTACGCTATGCTGCAACAGCCCTACACGTACATAGATGAGATTTTAATTGCGCTGCTGCAGGAACGGATGATTACGGTAAACCCGCAGTTGGTATGCTTTTCGGTGCCGTTTCCCGGTAACCTGTATGCTGCGTTTAGGAGTGCGCAGTACATTAAGCAACATTTTCCGGGTGTAAAAACAGCCATGGGCGGCGGTTTCCCTAATACCGAATTGCGTTCCCTTGCCGATGCCCGCGTAATGGAATTCTTTGATTTTATTACGCTCGATGATGGTGAATCTCCGCTGGAATGCCTTATAGAACATATAGACGGCAAGCGCGAGGTGAGCCAGCTTAAACGCACGTTTACACTGGTAGACTGTGCGGTTAAATATATAGACAATTCCGGTTGCCATGATTACAAACAGGCCGACGTGGGTACGCCCGATTACAGCGACCTGCTTTTAGATAAATATATTTCGGTTATAGAAATAGTAAACCCTATGCACCGCATGTGGAGCGACGGCCGCTGGAATAAGCTTACCATGGCACACGGCTGCTACTGGGGCAAGTGTACGTTTTGCGATATATCTTTAGATTATATTAAGGTTTACGAACCTGTGGCTGCCAAACTGTTGTGCGACCGTATGGAAGAGCTTATTGCGCAAACAGGACAGAATGGTTTCCATTTTGTAGACGAAGCCGCACCGCCTGCCTTAATGCGCGAACTGGCTTTAGAGATACTGCGGCGCAACCTGGCCGTGACCTGGTGGACGAACATTCGGTTTGAAAAAAGCTTTAGTGCCGACTTGTGCCGACTGCTGAAACTTTCGGGGTGTATTGCGGTTTCGGGCGGGCTCGAAGTAGCATCAGACCGGTTGTTAGAACTGATTCAGAAAGGCGTTACCGTGGCACAGGTAGCAAAAGTGACCAGCAATTTTACCGAAGCAGGTATTATGGTGCATGCCTACCTTATGTACGGTTTTCCTACGCAAACCGCCCAGGAAACAATAGACTCGCTCGAAATGGTGCGGCAGATGTTTGAAGTGGGCATATTGCAGTCCGGCTTTTGGCACCAGTTTGCCATGACGGCGCACAGCCCCGTGGGTATGTATCCCGAACAGTTTGGCGTACTTAAAGAAACCGAAGCCATTGGCACTTTTGCTAATAACGATATTGTACATGTAGATAAAAGCGGTGCCAACCATGATAAGTTTAGCTTCGGGTTAAAAAAGTCGCTTTTTAATTATATGCACGGTATATGTTTTGATTATCCTTTGCAGGACTGGTTCGAATTTAAAGTGCCCAAAACCAAAGTGCCCGACGGTTATATATATAATGTGTTGCAGGAAGAAGACGGCTTCAATATAAAACCTACGGCTAAAGTGGTATGGGCAGGCGGGAGGCCATCAGTTTCTTACGTTACAAAAACTAAAAAGGGCAGGAGTTTTGAAAATGCCCAGCTTACTTTTCACGACAAAAAAGAAAGTTTTACCATACAGTTAGATAAAGAACAGGGGCAGTGGCTTATTGCTTTTTTAGAAAAAGCTGCTGTAGCAAATAAAGCGGTATTAAGCTTTGCGCAAACAAAGCAAAGCTATGAAGAAGCCGGGCTTGAAGATTTTGAACTGCTTTGGTATAGCAAGCCTGTAAATACCCTGCGTGAATTTGGTTTGCTGGTGCTGTAAAAAGGGTTTAAAAAAGCCACGAATTACACTAATTTACACAAATTAAATTCGTGCTATTGGTGTAATTCGTGGCAGAATAATTTACTGTAAGGAATTTAAAATTTCTTTTTATCCTGTATTTCTGTATATCTCTTAAGCTGTTCCGGTGTTAGTATAGGCTTTATCTTTTCATCTACGCGGTCGTTAAGGGCTTTACTGCGGTCGCGCCTTTCATCTCTGGTAATATCTTTCATAGCCATAAGTTCGTTAACAGGTTCGCGCTGCTCTTCCATTACAGCACGTACCGCTGCTTTCTGAAAATCATCCAGTTTAAGCTCTTTGGTGTAAAAATCTACTGTTTCTGCTACAAAATCTTTAGGTGCATTTTTACCCTTGCCCGGGTTGCCGCCCCTTTGTGCAAAAGTGGCTGCAGATAAAAACAGGGCAAAAAACAAAAGTAAGTACTGTGCTTTTAATTTCATGGTGCAATAAATTTAAAATCAAACTTAAGAAAAAAGCTAAAGATATTTCACTTTAGCTTCTGTTTTTTTAATCAATTAAGAGTGGTTTTAATTACTCTGTACCGTTGCCGGAACGCCATACAGGTCAAATTCGGTAGCATCGGTAATAATAATATTTACAAACTCTCCGGTTTTAAGGTATGCTATAGAGGCATCTATAAGTACTTCGTTATCTACATCGGGGCTGTCGAACTCGGTTCTTCCCACAAAATGGGCGCCTTCCTTACGGTCTATGATACAACGATACGTTTTGCCTATTTTTTCCTGGTTCAAATCCCATGAAATCTGCGACTGAATTTCCATGATCTCGTTAGCGCGCTGTTGTTTTACATCGGCAGGGACATCATCTTCAAGCAGGTAGGCATGGGTATTCTCTTCGTGGCTGTACGTAAAACAGCCCAGGCGCTCAAAACGCATTTCCTGTACCCAGTCTTTCATGATCTGGAAATCTTCTTCGGTCTCGCCCGGGTAACCCGTAATAAGTGTAGTCCTTATAGTCATGCCCGGTACGGCCTCACGAAACTCTTTTAATAGTTTAGTAGTTTTGGCCTGTGTGGTACCACGGCGCATCGATTTTAATATTTTATCTGATATGTGCTGAAGCGGGATATCAAGGTAGTTGCAAATTTTAGGTTCACGCCTCATAAGCTCCAGTACATCCATAGGGAAACCTGTAGGAAACGCATAGTGCAGGCGTATCCATTCAATGCCTTCAACCTTTACAAGATTTTCTAAAAGTTCGGCAAGGTTACGTTTTTTGTACAGGTCAAGGCCATAATAGGTTAAATCCTGTGCAATAAGTATAAGTTCCTTAACGCCGTTTTTAGCAAGGCCTTCGGCTTCTTTAACCAGTTTTTCTATTGGTTGAGAAACGTGTTTACCACGCATAAGCGGTATAGCGCAAAAACTGCATGGGCGGTCGCAGCCTTCGGCAATTTTTAGGTATGCATAGTTTTTTGGGGTAGTGGTAAGGCGCTCGCCAAGCAGCTCATGCCTGTAATCGGCACCCAGGGCTTTAAGCAGGCCGGGCAATTCGGTAGTGCCAAAGTACTGGTCTACATTAGGGATCTCCTTTTGTAAATCAGGTTTGTAGCGCTCACTAAGGCAGCCTGTTACAAAAACCTTATCTACAAGGCCCTGCTCTTTTTTGTCGACATAATTCAATATCATGTTAACCGACTCCTCCTTTGCATTGTCAATAAATCCGCAGGTGTTTATAACAATAATGTTCCCTTCATCGTGTGCAGGAGCCTCATGGGTAACATCTTTACCGCTTGCGCGCAGCTGTCCCATAAGCACTTCGCTGTCATACACGTTCTTAGAACATCCCAGCGTAATTACATTGATCTTATTTTTCTTTATCGACTTGGTTCTCATGTACTTGAAATTGGAGTGCAAAATTAAGCATTAATTAACAGTTACAAGTATATAGTGAGTTAAAATTTATTTGAAGACGTTTAGATAATAGATTTGAGAATTTAGATAAAGAAAAAGATTTATCGTTTACTGTGTTCTCTAAATAGGGAGCACCCATCTAAGCGCATTTTTATAAACGGCGGTCCGGCCATACGCTTGTATCTTTTTTGCAAAAAGGATACCGCTGCTGTCCGGGCTACGGGCAATGGGCACTTTTCTGTAAAGACGCACTGCTGTGCGTCTTTACAATAGAAAACTCCATAAAAAAAGCCACCCGGTTTATTTCCCGGATGGCTCTTTCACTAATAGCAAGATGAAACTATTTTATAAATCTATGGTGTAAGATAATGTTACGTTGTTGCCTGTAGTTTTAACCTTTGCGGCATCGGTTAAGCCGGGTGTAAAGAGCGGAGTGTCGCTCTTACGCTGGTACCATGAGTAGGCAAGGTCTATTCGCGATCCGCCAAAAGAAAATCCAAACCCGCCGGTAGCGCCATTAAGGTCGCCCACCGTAGTGCCGTTTTTGTACGGGCTTTGCTGGTAACGGTAACCGGCCCTCATGCTCATGTTTTTAATACGGTATTCGCCCCCTATGCGCAATTCGCCGGCCCAGTCCAGCGTGCTGGCCAGTTCGGTATTAAGGGCGCTGTAAATATCTGTAGTATATTTTGTGTTGCCATAATTCCTAACCGCATAATCTACACTAAGTAAAGCGCTTTTCCCGAATACATAAGCAAGGCTGCCCGTGTATTTAGAAGGGGTTTTAATGGTATAATCGTCGGTTACAGAAGTAACATACGGGTTGGTAACAACAGTGCTCCCTCCGTTGTTAGATACTATGCTTTGGGTAATTTCGTCCTGCAGCCTTAACCATGTAGGCGACTCATAGGCAACCCCTGCGCGTAGCGAATTGGTTATTTTTGCAATAGCCCCCACGTTAAACGATACTCCGCCGCCATAGGTATAACGTTCTGTATTAAACCTGAAAGACTGTACGCCTTCAGGAAAAGGGTTATTGGTGTCTTCGTAAAGATTGGTGTTGTTAATATAGTCGGTAAAGTGAATGTTTATATTGGCACCCACATAAAAACGTTCTTTAAGCTGCGAAGCAAAGTTAAGCGCTACCTTACCGTTAAAGCCGGTGGTAGAAATATAACTTTCCTGGTAGTAACTGCCGCTGTTGCCTGTGTTTGATACATAGGGAGCGCCAACTCCCGACTCATTGGGGTTAAAAATATACGACTGGTAGCCTAAATAAGCCTGCTGGTCTATAAAGCTAAGGGTGTCAAAATTCTCATTGGCAAGGCTAACGTCAAAAGAACCTTCATTATTAATGCCGTTAGCATACCTTAAAAAGTAGCGATCGGCAGAGTTGGGGCTTACCCCGCGCATGCCTATAGAGTTCTCGAAACTATTGGTGTTTTCGTAGTTAAATGCAAGGGCAAACTTATTCATAAAAGCGCCTTCATTTGTATTATTAAATACAAATACACCCCCTATCTGGTTTAAGTCGAATGAATTGTCGTTTTGCTTTTGGCGCGTTCCGTAGTAGTTAGCGCTGTTGCTGGTGTTGTAGCTGCTTAACGATGCTGTACCGCTGTTGTACATAAATACTGCCGAACCCGCAGGGTTAATGCCAATAGCAGACAGGTCTCCGCCCACAGCCCCAAAAGCACCACTCATACCGCGAAAGCGGGCTGTGCCGGTAAGGTTGTTTAAAGAATAGCGAACGGCATCGGCAGCAGTGTTAAGGTCCTGCTGTGCGTGTGCGCTTAGTGCTGCCAGGAAAACAGTGGCAGATAATATATAGTTTTTCATAGCTTAGTTTATTATGAACTCGTTTAAACTTTTTTTAATTGGCTGCAAAATGATCTTTTTGCCCCATATTTCAACTGTTTTTTACTCCGTAGCGCTGCTATGCAGTGCAAAAGAAGCTGAAATCTGAAACAAAAATTTCAATTTTTCGCTTCAATCAAAAAAGTTTAAATGAGTTCTATGCAAAAAATAAGCCCCATGTTAGTATGCTTTCACAATAACATGGGGCCGGTATTATTTATCCTCTACGGCCTCCGCCGCCACCGCCTCCGCCACGGGAACCTCCGCCACCGCCACCGCCGGACCTGCCGCCGCCAAAGCTTCCGCCACCGCTACTGCGGGTAGGTGCGCTATACGTTGGGCTACTGTTGCCGCGTGAAGGTGAAGATGATGGTGTATAGCTTCTTGTTGGTGCAGATGAAGGGGTGTAATTCCTTCCGCCACTATTAGCCGGGCTGCTATTGCGCACAGAGTTATTATTATAACTGTTCCTGCCGTTTTGCAAATCGCCGTTTCGTGTGCTGTTGCCAGACCTGAATGTTGTACTTGTATTGTTCCTGCCGCTGTTAAAGCGGGTAGTGCTCAAAGTAGACCTGCCTCCTGAATAAGCCCTGGCAGACCTTCCTGAATTCGCATTATTATTGCTCATTCTTCCGGCACTATACCTGCCTGCATTATAGCTATCGCGGCCTCCCTGGTAAGCTACTGTGCTTCTTCTGCCGCCGTAATTATTGTTGTTGCCATAGTAATGGTAGTTATTACCGTA
>Ga0247814_10002336_pt1 | contig 10510 bp, 7 predicted proteins | sample UWRJL179409R1_FD_179947 | JGI IMG/M metagenome (GOLD analysis project Ga0247814, IMG submission 179947) | Plant litter microbial communities from Arlington Agricultural Research Station in Wisconsin, United States - UWRJ-L179-409R-1 | ecosystem: Environmental > Terrestrial > Plant litter >... | reverse complement strand
GGACCCGGTGGCCGCGACATCCTCGACGATCCGGCCCTGTTCAAGGAAGGCGATGCGGTCGGCGACATCGGCGGCAGATAAGAGGTCGTGCGTTACCATCAGCACTGCGGTGCCACGGTCGCGCACTTTCAGGAGCAGCGCGTTGAAGTCGGCGGTTGCGCGCGGGTCAAGACCAGAGGTCGGCTCGTCGAGCAGCAGCACCGGCACTTCGCGCAGCAGCGCCACTGCAATCGCGACCTTCTGCCGCATACCCTTGGAAAAGCCGCCCAGCCGCTGGTCCCACGCCCGGTCCTGCAACCCGGCAGCTGCCAGCGCGTCGGTGATCGTTCCCCGATCCTGACGTTGATCGGCAAGTGCCAGCAGGTAATCGGCATTCTCAACCGCGCTCAGATGCTCGTACAGCGCGACGTTCTCGGGGAGATAGGCAATGCGTCGGCGTGCAGCGTCAGCGTCAGCACCTGGATCGATGCCGCAGACCGCGATCTGTCCCGCATCGGCGCGCACAAAGCCAAGCAGAGCGGACAAGGTGGTCGACTTGCCCGCTCCGTTGCCACCCAGCAAGGCCGTGATGCTGCTGGCGGGAACAGTCAGCGATAGACCGTCAAGAACGCGATGGTTGCCGTAGGCAAGCGCCAGTTCGTGGATAGCGATAGGGTTACCGTTATTATCGGGCATTGGCCTCAATCTGCACGCGTCATGATATAGCGTATCATACGGCGTTGTTACCGCGTTGCAACATCGCATGGTGAGAAAGGGCGCTGGGAGCGCGCGACACGCGGGTCGGCGCTTCTGACGACTATCCCTTGTTGAACTATTCGTTCGACAGGTTCTTCATCGCTCTGGTGCCAGAACCGGTGGTTGTGACCCTGGCAAGCCAGCAAGCGATTCCATACCTTTGGGAAGCGGTATTGCGGTCACTCCTCACGGCGGACGGGATAGACGCGCACCTGGCTGTTCGGTAGCCGCTCCGCGAACCAGGTCAGCCGTGCTTGCGGATCGGCAGCGAAGGCCGGATCGACAGCGAGCTTCGCCTCAAATGCCGGACGCAGTGTTGGGTCGGCCGCGAGCATCGCTTCGGCCAGCGGCGCCGACACGAACGCTTCCGCCACTTGCGCTCCTGCCATTGCCTCGGGAAAGAAGCCCCAGGCAAGGAAGGAGTCCTGGCTTTCCGGCTCTAGCAGCGACGCGGCGAGTAGCCCCAGCGGCTGGTCAGCAGGCACGCGCAGGCTGCCTGCCGGCATCGTCTCGTGGACGGCAGCGTGAAGAAGCCTCGTCTCCACCGGCACGCGGCCTTCACTTGGCGCTTTCAACTTCGGGTCGACCAAAGTGGTGCGATCGAGCGTCATCGCCCGTGGCGCGGCAAGCACCTCAAAGCGGATACCATGCAGTCGCAGCCGGTCGATCACCTCCGTCTGAGCGGGCGGTACCCACCAGGCGGTGGGCACCCGCACTGTTTCAATCGGCTCCTGCCCGATGATCGGCATGCGCCAGGGAACAGGCCGACCCAGCCAGCGCTGCTCCAGCCGCCCGGTCGCAGGCGATAGATACCATTCGAAAGCAACTCCCTTGAAATTCTCGACCCACCCGATCGGCGTTCCGCGCGGTTTCCACCACGTCATCAGTGTCGTCGGCCGGCTTGCCCGGTCCGCGGCCTTGGCAGCCGCGATTTGCTTCGCGTCGCGTGCCGCGACCCTTAACGCTTCTTCCAGCAGCACATAGGTGCCGAGCACGCGCTGCCGATAGGGCTTGAGCATGTGGTTCTCGACCAGCACCGTCGGCATGCCGATGAAATCGCCATAGCCAGTGGAATAGCGCGGCCCTTCGGGGCTGTAGCGGATGCCGCGGGTCGGATTCCGCGTATCAATTGGGCTGGGGTACATGATCGGCGTGTGGCCGGCCGCGGTCAGCGCGCTGGACACCGCCGGGCCGAACCTCGTCTGAAGCCAGTTGGCGGTCGCGCGATGGCGCGCATACGTCCCCCACCCCGCATAGGTGTAGGTCACGTCATACTGCATGTCGAAGCCTTCGCTGACATGGCAGTCGATGTAGAGGATCGGGTCAAGCGAGCGGATCAGCCCGATCATCGCGCGCGTTTCGGGCGCGTCCGCCTTGGCATAGTCTCGGTTCAGATCGATGTTGCGTGCGTTGGCATCGGTACCCTTTTGCGCCGGCCCGCGCACATGCACGAAATTGTACGCGCTGCGCTGTTCGTGCCCATCGACGTTGTAGATCGGCACGAACACCAGATCGACGCGATCAAGGAGGTCGTCTTTGCTGCGCAATGCTATGTCCCGCAGCAACATCAGCCCGGCGTCCTTGCCGTCGATCTCGCCGGAATGAATGCCCCCTTGGACAAGCACGACCGGCTTGCGCGCGATGCCTTTGTGCGCTCGGACCATCAGAAGATCACGTCCTTCGCCGCTTTTGCCGAACGTCTCCATTTTCAAAAGTGGCGATGCTTTGACGAGCCTTTCGAGCCAGGCGCGCGTCTCGGCATAGGTGGGGGTCGTTTGGAATCCAGCACGTTCGGCCGGCGTGATCCAGGGGTCGTCCGCGCCCACGATCAGTCGCTCGCTCGCTCCCGACCAAGGCAACACAGGGGGCAGAACGCTTTGAACATCGATTGCCTGAGCGTGCGCAGGCGGCGAGAGCGGCAGCAACACTGTGGACAGAAGGAGGGCAAAACGGCGGGTTCCACGTGCGGATCTGAAGGAGGTATAATGAGATAACATATCTTTCTTCTTGCATGAAATGCTGCGCAGCAGCAAGAGCTGTCGATTAGTTCCACGAAGGGGGATGGCGTGGCGACGCAATGGAAGATGATGTTACTGACAGGGGCGGCGCTGCTGACGGCAGATCGCGCGGCGGCACAAGCCGCGAAGGCAATCGCCGACGATCAGGCTGGGGCGACAGAAGCGGCCAACGGCAATGCTGACATCACTGTGACTGGCCTGCGCCAGCAGTATCGCGGCGACGTGCCCTTACGTGAACTGCCCCAGAGCGTGCAGGTTCTGTCTGCCGAGATGCTGGCCGATGCCGGGATCACCCGGCTCGATGACGCGCTCGATTTCGCCAGCGGTGTTTCGCGTCAGAACAATTTCGGCGGGTTCTTTGACAGTTTCGCCATTCGCGGCTTCGCGGGCGACGACAGTACCGCAAGCAGTTACCTGCTCAACGGCTTTCCCGCCTCACGCGGGTATGGCGGAATTCGCGACACATCGAATGTCGAGCGGATCGAGATCCTGAAAGGCCCGTCCTCGGCGCTGTTCGGCCGCGGCGAACCGGGCGGCGCGATCAACATCGTTACCAAGAAGCCGCAGTTCGATCGCTTCGCGGCAGGCATTACCGCGGCCTATGGCAGCTTCGATCGCTTCCGGGGCGAGGCGGATATCAATGCGCCGATCGCCGGCGGTGTCGCGGTGCGCGTGACCGGCGCCTATGACGAGGGCGACAGCTTCCGCGATTTCGTGCATTTCAAGAAATATACGGTGACGCCATCCGTCCTGGTCGCACTCGATCGCGACACTCGGCTGTCCTACGAACTGGAATATGTGCGCCAGGAAGCGCCGTTCGATCGCGGCGTCGCGGCCGTTAACGGCGATCCGCAGGGCCTGCCACGCGGGCGCTTTCTGGGGGAGCCGGGCGACGGCGACATCGTCGTCGATGCATTGGGTCATCAGGTGCAGCTCCAGCACGACTTCAGCAAGCGCTGGTCGCTGCTGCTCGGTGGCTCCTATCGCAACACCAGCCTTGAGGGTTTCTCCAGTGATCCCGAGAATGCCGACGGGCGCCAGCCTTATTTCAGCAATGCCGCCGTTGTGACAACGCCGATCCTGTCGCGCCAGCGGCGGTTCCGAAACTATGACACCAAGAATCTGGTGTTCCGCGCCGAACTCAGTGGGCACCTCGACACCGGCAGCATCCGACATCACCTGCTGTTCGGTGCGGATTACGACGAGTTCGACCTAGCCACCCGTCAGGACCGATTCCGCCCCGGCACCGGTGCGAACGCGCTGAGTGCGTCGGCGACGCCTGCCCAGCTTGCTGGTGCGAACGCGATCAACGTCTTTGCACCCGTTTATGGCAATCTGCCCTCTCTGGTGCCGTTCACTGATCAACGCGAGCGGCAGTGGAGTTGGGGACTGTATCTCCAGGACCAGATCGATATCACCGACGCACTGAAGGTACGCCTCGGCGGTCGCTACGATCATCTGGAACAGCAAGTCGATTTCCGCATCCGCAGCGGGACCGGCGTACCAGCGCTCGCCGCACGGCAGGTGCAGCAGCGTTTTAGCCCGCAGGTCGGTATCGCCTATGTCGTGGGTGCGCCGTTGACCCTTTACGCCAGCTATGCCCGCGGCTTTCGGGCGAATGCCGGCACGGGCGCACCTGACACCCGCGGCGCCGCCACGTTGTTCCAGCCCGAATATACGCAAAGCTATGAAGTGGGCGCCAAGTTCGCCGCCCTTGAGGAGCGGCTGACTGGAACGATTGCGCTGTTCCAGCTCGACAAGGAAAATGTGCTGACCGCCGATCCGACCAATCCCGGATTTTCGCGCGCATTGGGCAAGGCGCGCAGTCGGGGGGTCGAGTTCGATGCGGACCTGTCGCTGCCTGCCGATCTGCGGCTGGCGGTGACCTTCGCCTATCTTGAGGCGGAAGTAAGAGCCGCGGCATCGGATCCCAATTTCGGCTACCAATTGCGTATCGGCGATCCGCTCATCAACATCCCGAAAACCAGCGGCTCCGCTCTGCTGTTCAAGGACTTTACCTTGGGCAATCGCACGCTGACGATCGGAGGCGGCATCAACTATGCAGGTCAGCGACTTGGCGAAACCGGGTACCGCTTTCTCGACGGTTCGTTCTTCAAGCTGCCGGCCTACACGACGGTCAGGCTCAACGCTGCCGTAGACGTGACTGCTACGGTCCGGATCTCGGGTGAGGTCACCAATCTGTTTGATCGGGACTATTCGTCCAGCAGCTACTCGCGGGTGTGGATCCAGCCTGGTGCGCCACGCCAGTTTCTGGTGCGCGCCGGCTTCAAGATTTGATGGCCCCCTGTATGGCCCGCGCGTGTAGTTCTTTGTCATATGATGATGTCAGAACCGGTCGGTTGTGAAGCTACCGCAGGCCCCACGCATTTTTGCGCCACGAGAAGTGTCAGAACCCCGGTTCGAAATGTCCGCTTTCAGGAACAACCGATCTTCTCGCTATGACCGGCTTTGGGCGTGAGCGGCCGGGCAGCTTTTGCCCCGCGCCCTGTCGGGAAACACATGATAGGCGACACCCGGGCGTACGCTTTTGCCAAACCAAACGCCCCGTAGGCTTTAACAATCGACAAACCCTGTCGCTTTGATAGTTTGTGTGGAAACATGCTTTTGAGGGTTTGTCGTACATGCTGGTCGGATACATGCGGGTATCGTCGGCCGACGATCGCCAGACGGTCGATCTCCAGCGCGATGCGCTGGTTGCAGCTGGCGTCGATCATCGTCATCTTCATACCGACAAAGCATCAGGCGCGCGTGACGATCGACCGGGGCTTAAAGCCTGTCTCGACTATCTGAACGCAGGCGACACGTTGGTCGTTTGGAAGCTCGACCGGCTCGGACGCTCGCTACCCCACCTTTTGGCGATCGTTACAGACCTGAAGGGGCGAGGCATCGCGTTCCGGTCCCTAACTGAGCAGATGGATACAACCACTCCCCACGGCGAGTTACTGTTCTCTATGTTCGGCGCATTGGCACAATATGAGCGTGCGCTGACGCGCGAACGGGTGATGGCGGGACTATCCGCGGCCAAACGCCGGGGCCGCCAGGGCGGCCGCCCGCCGATGATTGACGTTGAAACACTCGAACGAATTACGGCCGCGTTAGATGGCGGGGCCAGTAAGGCGTCTGTCTGCCGAACCTTTAAAGTGCCGCGCTCCACCCTACTCGGGACGCTTGCACGGATCGGCTGGACCGCGCAGACGAAAACTTAAGTCCCTGGTCGGCTTTGGGTTCTTCTCGCAGGGCCGTCTCGCATAAGTAGACTCCAAAAGGCCGATGCTCTGATCAGGCGATTCGAAATGAATCGTCGTAACGATTCGGATGCAGAAGCCGGGATGCGATGAAACGGGCTACCGCGTTCCGAGAGCTCGCCGTCGGCGTAGTACCTCGAATGCTCCGCTTGCTTTAGCGAGCGCAACCTCCACCGCGTGCAGATCATTTGCAAGTCCCAACTCAGGTCGCGCAGCCATGGTGAGCACGGCAGAGAGCACAGCATCGGACTCGCGCGCTAGCCTCACCAGATGATGGCCGCTGGGTCCGACATTCCCGCTCAGCCAGTTCCGCGCCGTACGGTCGGACGCTTCTGTCCATCGCTGAATCTGCTTAGAGGCTCCGGCGCCTGTTCCAATCTCGGTCCGCAGGGCTTCGCTGATCGCAGCAATATAAGCGGCTTCGGTCAGCCTCCCTCCCTCATTTTGAAATCCCTTGCCGGTTTTTGGAAACATGTTGCCGTCCCTTTCAGGATAGTGGCGGCGGCGGGCGCGCGCGCCTTTGGTGAGAGGCCGCTAATGGTTATCAACTGGAACACACCCGACAATGACGAGTCACCGGAGCCACCACGCATACGAGCGGCTGAATACGTCCGCATGTCGACCGAGCATCAGCAATACTCGACCGACAACCAGGGGGTTGCGATCCGGCGCTTCGCTGACACGCATGGCTATGAGATCGTCCACACCTACAAGGACGATGGGAAGAGTGGCCTCAATCTCTCTGGCCGCACAGGTCTGAAGCTGCTGCTCGCTGACATCGAGGCAGGGCGTACCGACTTTCAGGCGTTGCTCGTTTACGACGTAAGCAGGCTCGGCCGCTTCCAGGATCCGGACGAGGCCGCTACGCATGAACTGCGTATCCGCGCTGCCGGCATTCAGGTCGAATATTGCGCTGAGCAGTTTCGCAATGACGGCAGCATCAGCTCATCGATAATCAAGACCGTCAAACGCACCATGGCAGCCGAATACAGCCGCGAGCTTTCGGTTAAGGTGTTCGCGGGACAGGCCAACCTTATACGGCGCGGTTACCGCCAAGGCGGTGCCGCCGGCTTCGGGCTGCGCCGGCTCCTCGTCGACGTGAATGGCGAACCTAAGGGCGAGCTCGGCCGCGGTGAACACAAGAGCATTGCGACCGATCGCGTCATCCTCGTGCCAGGGCCGCCGGATGAGGTGGCCCTAGTCCGAGAAGTCTATCGACTGTTCACCGATGCGGAGAAGTCGGAGCGTGACATCGCTAACCTGCTCAACGAGCGCGGGCTCGTCACCGATCTTGGACGCGCCTGGACCAGGGGCACCGTCCACCAGCTACTCATCAACGAAAAATATGTCGGCGACAACGTCTGGGCGCGCACATCATTTAAGCTCAAACGGAAGCACGTCTTGAACACTGAAGATGAGTGGATCAGGGCCGAGGGCGCGTTCACGCCCGTCGTCGACCGGGTCGTTTTCGCGCGAACACGCGCCATCATCGACGCGCGCTCTGCAAGGTTGAGCGACGAGATGATGCTTGCGCTGCTGGCATCTATCTTCAGCACCAAGGGTATGCTGACCGGTCTTATCATCGACGAAGCCGAGGAGGCACCGTCGAGTAGCGCCTATCGTAGCCGCTTCGGCAGCCTGCTGCGCGCCTACGAGCTGGTCGGCTTCGCCCCCGATCGTGACTATCGCTATTTAGAAATCAATCGGAAGCTGCGGCAGCTCCATCCCGCGATTGTCTACGATACAATGGCCGCGCTGGAGCAGGCCGGCGGCACCGTTGTTCGCGACGCTGACACCGACCTACTCACCATCAACGGCGAGTTCACTGCGTCGTTAGTAGTGGTGCGCTGTGCCCAGACCGCGGCAGGTACACTCCGCTGGAAGGTCAGGCTTGATACTCCACTCAAACCCGACTTGACGGTTGCGGTACGTATGGCACCGGGTAACGAGCTTCCCCGCGACTACTATCTCCTGCCCCGGCTCGACATCGGTGACGCCGTGCTGCGCCTATGTGAGCATAACGGCCTGTCGCTCGATGCATATCGGTTTGACGATCTGTCCGCCTTTCACCGCATGGCGGCGCGACGTTTGTGGAGGGCTGCCGCATGAGCACCGCCCGCCCCGCTCAGCGTGTGGAATGGATCCCGCTCGAGCGGATTACCGTCGTTAATCCGCGAGTCCGCAACAAGCGTTCGTTTACGGAAATCGTCGACAATATCGCTCAAGTCGGGCTCAAACGACCGATTACTGTCACGCGTCGAGTGGAGGCAGACGGGCCCTTCTACGATCTCGTTTGTGGTCAAGGACGCCTTGAAGCGTATCAGGAACTCGGACAGATCGAGGTGCCTGCCCTCGTCGTGTTAGCCGATCCCGAGGATTGTCTGATCGCCAGCCTGGTCGAGAATTGTGCCCGGCGCCAGCACAGTGCGATTGACTTGCTCCAGGACATCGGCGGCATGCGCAAGCGCGGGCACAGCTTGCCCCAGATTGCTCGCAAGACCGGCCTCACGCTCGAATATGTAAGTGGCGTCGGTCGCCTCCTCGAAAAAGGCGAACAGCGCTTGCTACGTTCGGTCGAAGCGCGGACTATTCCATTAAGCGTTGCCGTTGATATCGCTGAGGCGGAAGATCACGACGTACAGCGTGCTCTTCAACTGGCTTATGAAAAGGGAACGCTGCGCGGACGTAAGCTGATGGCGGCAAAACGCATCGTCGAAGAGCGGCGCCGGCGTGGTAAGCACCTAAGACAGCAGACCGGTAAGCCGCCAGTTAACCAGAAACTGTCGCCGGCAGCGCTGATCCGTGCATACCAGGAGGACGTCGATCGGAAGCGCGGCCTGATCCGAAGGGCTAACGTTGCACGTGACCGACTTCTTCTTGTTACCGAGGCGCTGCGCCGCCTTAGTCTCAGCGAGCAGTTTACGGCCCTAATCGAGGATGAGGGGCTCGGGACCATGCCCGAGAATCTCGCATTGCACCTTGATCGCATGGAAGCCTCGTCGTGAGCAGTCGGCACACGGCCATCCCAGTCAAGCTGGCTTTTGAGGAGGCGAGCCTTCGCATTCCTATTGACTGCATCATGCCGCTTCGCACGATCTCCGCGTCGGTGAAGAAGTCGGTAAAGTACGGGCAGATCGCCGCTTCCATCGCCGAGGTCGGTATCATCGAGCCGCCCGTGGTCGCTCGAGATGCAACCGATCCCGAACGCTACCATCTGCTTGATGGACATCTGCGTGTTGAGATCGTGCGGGAGCGCGGCGACACTGAGCTCGTATGCCTAGTTGCGACCGACGACGAAGCCTTCACCTATAACAAGCGAGTCAGCCGGATCGCGACCATTCAAGAGCATCGGATGATCCTGAACGCGGTCAAGAAGGGGGTATCTGAGGAAAGGCTCGCGCGGGCGCTGAACGTCGACATTGCCAGCATTCGAAAGAAGCGGAACCTGTTGGTTGGGATTTGCCCTGAGGCGGCTGAGCTACTTAAAGACCGGCACGTGCCCATCCACGTGTTCACCGAGCTTCGTTTTATGAAGCCCGTCCGCCAAGTCGAAGCCGCCATGGCTATGGTCACTATGAACCGGTTCTCGGTAAGCTATGCCCGTTCGCTAGTCGCCTCCACACCCGATGATCAACTCGTCGCCGGCAAGCCGCGGCGCATGGCCGGCCTAACCGAGGATCAGGTGGCGACGATGCAGCGCGAAAGCGAGAACGTCGACCGGCAGCTGCGCGCGGTTGAGCAGACGTACAGCTCTGATCAGTACGACCTGATGCTTGCAGCCGGCTACGTGAACCGATTGCTTGGTAACGTCCGCATAGTCCGCTACTTGGCGCAGCATCACGCCGACATTCTCACAGAGTTTCAAAAATTGAGCGATCTGCAGAAGGCAGCGTAGCCGAAGCCTCGCCCTTCATAGCGGAGTTAAGAGAGGCGGCGACAGCTTTGGCCCGCATCGGGCGTGCCTAGGTGAGCGTTTTGCCAAAAATGGTAAGGGCGGCACCCGACTCGGCCATCGCACGATCATCAGGATGATACGGGGCCGTGTCATGTCTCAGCATGCTCTGGCGGAAGATCGGAATGGCAAGCGCGATCAGGTGCCGTGCGTTAGCTACGGGCTTCAACCTCGGTCAGCGATAAATCGCGGCCATGTTATTTGTTGGTGAGCGAGAGTACATCGGGGCGCGAAGCCGCCGGGTAGGCAATTGCCACCACGCCGCTCGTACTAGGCGCTGCTTGCTACTGCTTCGACCCCATAATTCGCCAATCCGCCACGCGAGATGCCGGAGGGGCAGGGGCTTGGGTGATCGTCTAGGACAAAATCTTGTCAAAAAATTGCGTGATCGGTCAACAATTCTGTCAGCTGGTTTTGACAGATCATGTTCTGTTCTGACGTGAGCGGTCAGGTTTATGTGTCAAAGGACACCATTCTCCTCCGACCGTAGATCCGGACCTCCCTGACAGGGGAGGGCGGCGGTCGTGCGTTTGACGCGC
>Ga0247814_10002335_pt1 | contig 10519 bp, 14 predicted proteins | sample UWRJL179409R1_FD_179947 | JGI IMG/M metagenome (GOLD analysis project Ga0247814, IMG submission 179947) | Plant litter microbial communities from Arlington Agricultural Research Station in Wisconsin, United States - UWRJ-L179-409R-1 | ecosystem: Environmental > Terrestrial > Plant litter >... | reverse complement strand
ATTTTTTTTCTTTGCTAATGGCCGATAAAAATATCACCGGGATATCTTTGGTCCTGTTACTGCCCGCAAGTGCTTCGGCAACTTCAAAACCATCCATGCCTGGCATTTGAACATCCATTATAATAAGGGAATAGTTTTTTTTGAGGATCATTTTAAGTGCCTCCTCACCCGATTCAGCCGCATCTGCCGCAAGGCTGTGCAGTTCGAGTATCTTTACCAGCGGCATAATATTTTCCCGCTTATCGTCTACTATAAGTATCATATATTATCGCTACATATAGTTTTTACATCAGGAATGCCCTGCGTTATAATTTGTTTAAGCACGTTACACAACTGCATAAAATCGCTTGGTTTTTCCATATACAATGCTGCACCACTGTTAAAACATTCTTTTTGGTAGGCGGGCGAACACGAGGTACTGTACATAATAACAGGGATATCTTTTAGCAAATCTGTTTTTTTAATTTCTTTAAGGCAGTCAATGCCATTCATGCGCGGCATGTTAACATCCATAAAAATCAGGTTTGGCAACACAATTGTGCCAAAATTTAGTTTAGACAACGCATCTATTCCGTTATCTGCAGTAAGGCACAATACGGCATCGTCAGCGTCATGCAGGGCCTCTGCAAAGAGCAACTGATCGTCCGGATCATCATCCACTAAAAGTATTGTTCTGATTTTTTGAGTCACATTTCAAAAGTATAAAAACAAGTGTTAAAGAGTTGTTAATTCAATACATGAATATTTAACATATTGCTCAAAATAAAGATTATGGAACAAAAAGGTACCGCATTATTTAAAACAAGTCCTTTATGATGCGTTATCTGCTAATTGAGTGACAAATATTTAACAATAGGCACTTTTTAATATCAATTTTTCAGTGGTTCCAATCAGGGACTCTAACATGTTAATACACCTCTTCAATACTATACTTAGAGGTATTAACTTCTACAGTATCGCCTACTACTCTGCCCATTATCTTAATGCCAAGGGGCGACTGTGGCGATAGTGCAATTACCGTAACGCCATCTATTGTAATTTTAGGCAGTGCTGCACTAACAAACAAATACATAGCATTAGCTCTTACAAGGCTACCTAACGCTATTTTTGCCGATGCAGTTTCGAGCTTTATTTTTTCCAAAACCGCTTTCTGGTCTAAAAATTCGGATATTTTATGGTTCAGCTTTTCCTGTTCAAGGTGCATCATAGAAAGCGCCGTTTCATGCTTATCGCCGGCGGACCCTTTTGCATCATTAGCCGCACCTTCTGTTAATGCAGCTATCATATCCCGGAACGCATCAAGCTTATCATCTATTTGTTGCAGGTAGTAGGTATGTATTTTTTGTTTTAAAGAATGCATTTTTAAGTAGAATTTACAAATAAGGCACAAAGTAAAGCAAAGCTGTTCACTTTGACTTACTTTATGCCTTATTGATTTTTACAGATTTTTAAAATAGATTTTAAGCTATATAATGTTTTTTATTTGAGTTAATTTAAAGCAGGATTCTCGGGTGCATTACTCCAAATAACATATTCGCCACCAAGCTCCATTATTTTTTCTTTCCAAAAAGAGGCACTTGATTTGCCAATTATCTTATTGTTATAACTATTTTCTGAAATTATCCAGGAATTATCTTCTAATTCGTCCTGAAGCTGGTGCGCATTCCAGCCGCTGTAGCCTAAAAAGAAACGAATATTACTTTTTTTAATAAGCCCGTTATTTATAAGTTCTTTGGTAGAATCAAAATCGCCTCCCCAGTAAATACCATTTGATATTTCTATACTACCCGGTATAAGATCTGGAATATTATGAATAAAATACAGGTTATCCTGTTCTACCGGGCCGCCATTGTATATTTTAAAGCTGGCCCTTATCTCAGGGATAAGGTCGTTAATAGAATAGCCCAGTGGCTTGTTAAGGATGAAGCCTACGGAGCCCTCGTCATTATGATCGGCAAGAAGTACAACCGACCTGTTGAAAGAAAGATCTCCGATCGTGGAAGGTTCTGCTACCAGCAGATGGCCTTTTTTAGGTTTTAGTGAAATCATCTTCTTACAATTTGAAATAAATTTAACTAAAAAAATGTGCCCGACAAAAAAATTCACAAACATTTAAAAAAAAAGCCTCTCAGGAACGAGAAGCTTTAACTTATAAGATAAATAATGTTGTATTATTTTGTATTTACGTGCGCTTCAAGCTCTGCTCCCGGTTTAAATTTAACCACATTTTTAGCAGCAATGCTTATAGAATCACCAGTTTGAGGATTTCTTCCCTCTCTTGCAGCCCTGTTAGATACAGAGAAAGACCCGAAACCTACTAAAGAAACCCTTCCGCCTTTGTTAAGCGCGCCACTTACGTGATCAACAAAAGATTCTAATGCTTTTTTTGCAGCTCCCTTAGATATTCCTGCATCTGCAGCTATTGCGTCGATTAATTCTGATTTGTTCATAATACTTTTAATTAATTGTTTGGTTAAAATTATGTTTTCTTAATTCCTGTTATACAAATTTAATAGGATTTACAAACCACGCAAGTTTTTTATGCATTTTTCATTTTAATTGTTGATAACTTTTTTTAAATTGTTAACAAACACCCAATATTAATTACAATTTTATAAAAAAAGTCTGTTTCAGCTCTAAAAAGCCGTTGCATTCTCAGTAAACGCTGTGCCGTTTAACAGTTCTTTAACAGTCATTTTTTTACGTCCGGGCATCTGTAAGCTTATAATTTGAACAAATCCGCCTGTTACCGCCACTTTTATCTCCTTTTTGTCAGACAAGATCGTACCAATGCCGTACTGGTGCTCCTCTTTTATAAACTGCGAACTGTATATTTTTACGCTCCACTCCTGCCCGTTATCTTTCATAAAAGTCCACGCGGCAGGATAAGGGCTTAAGCCCCGTATAAGGTTAACTATTTCGTTCCCTGATTTTGCCCAGTCTATTTTACAGTTATCTTTGTTAAGCTTGTAAGCCGTTTTTACATCATCATTTAAGGGCTGAATGGTTGTTTGCACATCGCCGCGCTCTATAAGCGTAAGGGTTTTTACAACGGTATCCTTACCAAGCTCCATAAGCCGGTCATGCAGCTCCCCGGCAGACTCCCCCGCCCCAATTTCTGTTTCTGCCCTAAGTATCATGGCACCGGTATCTATTTTATCATCTATAAAAAAGGTAGTAACTCCGGTTTTTTCCTCTCCGTTAATAATAGCCCAGTTTATAGGTGCTGCGCCACGGTATTGCGGCAAGAGTGATGCATGCAGGTTAAATGTGCCCAGCTTTGGCATACGCCAAACCACATCAGGCAGCATCCTGAAGGCAACCACTACCTGTAAATTAGCTTCAAGGCTTTTTAATTCGGTTAAAAAAGACTCTTCCTTAAGGTTAACCGGCTGTAACAAATTTAGTCCTTTCTCCAGCGCATATTCTTTAACCGCAGAATATTGCATTTTTTGCCCGCGCCCGGCAGGTTTATCGGCAGCGGTAATAACGCCAACAATATTATAGCCTTTTTGATATATAGCATCGAGTATTCCCACGGCAAAATCAGGCGTACCCATAAAAACAATTTTTAACTGTTCCATTTACTTTAAAGTATATTGGTTGTTTGTATTTATCATTATCCTGTTATGTTCCAGCAGCAGCCGTAGGGCAAAAACCGTTTCATCGGCCGTAAGGGCCAGGCGGCTTTCTATAGTGCGGGAATCATAACTCGTTTCTTTTAATAATTCTAATATAGCGGTAGCCGTTTCCAGCGGGCTTTTTGGCTGCCGGTTCTTAGCAATACAGTATGAGCATATACCGCAATCGGTGCTGTGCTCCTCATCAAAATAATCCAGTATTAGGCGGCTTTTACAGCGTGTAGTATCATCTACATAATGTATAACGGTTTCAAACTGCTTAACTTTAATATCATTTTGCTGTACTAAAAATTTCGATATCCGGTTAATGGTATGCTCATCTTCCCTAACCTCATTAAAGGTAAGGCTACTGTCATTGCCCGATATTCTTAAGGCAACTACCCCTTTTTGCTCCAGTTTTTGCAGCAATACTATAAGCTCAGCTTCGGTTATCCCGGCTTTTTTAGTAATAAGGCTGGTATTAATCGCGGTTTCCATTTCAAAAATACCGGTATAATTGCGCAGTATAGTAAGTATAGGCTCTTCTTCGGCAGGATTAAGGCTTACATAGCGCACAACCTCCTTACTGGCTATTATAAACTGCAGGTTAACCTTCTCTGTAAATTCTTTAGAGAGCGTAAGCACCCCCTGCCTGTCTAAAAACTGCAGGGCATTATAAGCCCTAACGGGGTTAAATTTATATTTGTGGCAAAAGTCGTTATAATTAAAAGGATAGGTTTCCCCAATGCCTTCGCCATAGGCTATCTGTAAATAAGCATTTACCTTAAGATACACATCTTTAAGGAACTTTTTATCGGGCAGTACATCTATAAACTGGCTTTGCGTGGTCTTTACATCGGCCGTGTTTACAAGTAAAACGGCAAATGCCTTTTGCCCGTTGCGCCCTGCCCTGCCGGCTTCCTGGTAATAATTTTCTAAATTTTCGGGTAGCTGAATGTGTATTACCGTTTTTACATTGGGCTTGTCTATACCCATACCAAAGGCATTGGTAGCTACAATTACCTGGGCTTTCTCGCTAAGCCATGCCTGCATGTTTGCGTTTTTTTCCTTTTCTTTAAGGCCTCCGTGATAAAAAGTTGTCCTAAACCCAAGCGAATTTAACTGCTGCGCCACGTCATGGCATGATTTGCGGTTGCGCACATATATAATAGACGGGCCGGTATTCTTAGTAAGTATTTGTTGCAGGCGGTGCAGCTTGTCTTCGGTTTCAAAAACCATGTAGGCAATATTTTCCCTGTAAAATGATTTTTTAAAGAGTACAGGCTTGGTAAGGTTAAGCTGCGTAACAATATCCTGCTGCACCCTGTTTGTTGCCGATGCCGTTAATGCTAAAAACGGAACCTGAGGCAAATGCTTTTTTAATGCCTGTATTTTAAGGTATGCCGGCCTGAAATCATGCCCCCATTGCGATACACAATGTGCCTCATCTACCGCTACAAGGCTTATGGGCAGTTCCTTTATACGCTCTATGATCCAGTCGGCCTGAAGCCTTTCGGGAGAGAGGTATAAAAATTTATAGTTGCCAAAACGGCAATTATCTAAAAGGTCGCTTATTTCGTTTACCGACAGGCTTCCTGTTAAGGCTATGGCTTTTATGCCCAGCTTATCGATATTTTGCACCTGGTCGCGCATTAGGGCAATAAGCGGCGATATAACAAGGCAAAGCCCTTCCTGCATCATGGCCGGAACCTGGAAACATACCGATTTGCCCCCGCCCGTAGGCATTAGCGCAAAGGTATCGTGCCCATCTAATACCGACTGGATAATTTTATCCTGCGGGTCGCGAAAGGTATCGTGCTTCCAGTACTTTTTCAGGATATCGAGTGCCTGTTGCTGCATAAGTTAATCAGGAAAGATGCCGTAAGATAAAAAGAATTCTGTTATGGGGCGTATCTTTTGGCACTTCAATTAAAGTATAGCCGTAATTTTTATAGGTTTCCTGCAAATGGCCGGCTATAAGCTTTGCCTGTTCGTAGTTTTCGTAACGGGCATCATCGGCAGTATAGATCTCTTCCCACGGGGGCAGGAAAAATATTTTTGTATACACATGGTCACGGCAGGCCTGATCGAAAAAAGCAGGGTAACTGTCGCCAATATAGTGCATGTATGCTAATACATCCGGAATGCCACGGTCTATAAAAACGGTAGGGGCTTCATCTGCTATAGCATCATGAAATTGTTTTTTACGCCCTTCTAAAAGCAGTTCGCTAAACAGCAACGGCTTTTCTAAAAAAAGCTGCTCTATTCCCTGCTCCCTCGCCTGGTGTATAACCTCGCGCGAAATTTCGGGGTAACAGGTGTGCCCGTTATCTGTTAATGCTTCTATTAATGTGGTCTTGCCCGATCCGGGACCGCCTATAAGTACAACAATTTCCTTACCCACTGTTTTTGTATAAGCGGCAAATTTAATTAAAGATTACTTATAATAAAAATGGTTTACTTTTAGTTTAAACGCAGCGTTGTTATTTATGAGTTTTAATAATGCAAATACTTAAAGCAATTAAGTAAAAAAAAATCCCGTTATGCAATTATTACATAACGGGATGAGCTTTTTAAGTAAGGTAAATTACTCTACTGTATCCAGAAGTTTTACATTGTTTACAGCAACACTGCCTGAAATATCCTGAAGGATCTCGATACCCAATATTTCGAAAGGGCGCTCAATTTGGTTTCCGTTAGTGTCAAGGTATTCCAATACAAGTTCATCAAAACTGTCAGGGTGTAGTGTAATGGCAACACTGTCAGTTAATTCGTTTTCGATAATAAAGTTACGCATTGCGTCTAAAGTAATTTTCTCCATGCTATTCAAATTTTTAGGTTAGGATAAATGTAAAGGAATTAACTGAATAATTAAACGTTAAAATTGTTAAACATTGTTAATTTAACATTCTATATTACGAATCACAAAGAATAATACATAAAATCTTGTTAAATTTTAATGTAATTCTAATTCATAATTGCCAATTGTATTGCATTATACTTAAAGGACTTAACAAATTAGGCACATAATATTTGTTAACATTAATAAAACGTCTAATTATGAAAGAATATTTTAATATTTAAATGATAACTAAAAATCACAAATGCTTCTTAATGAGACTTGTACGTATAAATACGTAATTTTTGTAATCGAAATATAAATATACTGTAAAAATAACCCTTAAAAACTGTCTGGCTATAGAAACGCTATTTCAAAAAACGTCAGATTCGTGCTTCGCCACCATCCCTTTAACACTTTTTTGTTTAAGAAAAAAGTAAACAATATTATCTAAAATCTACTATACCGCCGCCTGTATCGCCCTGCTTTACCGATTTATTAATTGCTTTATCCCAATCTATAGACGGGTACTTCCTTTTAAACTCGGGCAGGTCGCGGTTAAAATAATCGGCTACATAAATTCGTGGTGATCCTTTTTCGGCTACATCTTTATAATCTATCTCGCCTATATAGGTAATTTCTCCCTTTTTTATCTCAAAAGGAATAGCAAACAGCTTGCTACTGCTTACCATACCGTTAGACCCTTTACGGTCCAGGTAGCTGTACTGGGTAAATGCATACATACCAGGATCACGCTCTATAACCACCAGGTATGATTTTTTATTATTAAAATCGCCGTTAAAGCTGTCCTTAACTTCTCCCCCGTTTACAACTACTTTACCCGCATTACGTTTTTTAAAAGCCTTATCTCCGCTTTGGGCATTGTAAAAAAAGCGGTATATCTCATTAACAGGTTTTTCTCCCTCAAAGGTAAGGGTTGCAATGGCGATGCCTTTTTCGGCCGATGGAATAAAACCGGTACTTACCGTATCTGCCGGTGCCGATTTGCACCCGGTTACTAAAACAATAAGTGGCAATAGTATGTAAGCAATTTTCATAACGTTTTTATTAGCATTTGCACAAAGTTAACCAAATACCCACTTGCTGCCTGTTAAAAGGGTAAACTAAAATAGAGGCTTGCAGTATTTGTGTTTTGTATGTAATAACACGTAGTCTGCACAATATTGCAAATACAATGTAAAATACTGTAAAACTGAATGTTACAAACCAATAGTTTAACGCAACCTTATAACTAATTAACATAACGCTGTATATTGACTAACGTTTGTATGGCTAATTTTACCCTACATCTAAACAACGAGTTATAATTTAAACTTCATCATTATGTCAATTACAAACAACGACCATTCTGAAGGCAAAGTAGCCAAAACCATTGAGAAACAAACTGCAAAGATCCCTTCGGATGTTTTTTTGTGGGCAGCATTAGGATCTATGGCAATTTCTGCCGGGCTTAAAATTGCAGGCCAAAGGCATACCGCATTATTTGTAGGCCAATGGGCAGCGCCATTTTTACTGTTAGGCGTTTACAACAAAATTGTAAAGCTTGAAGGAAGCGACAAAGAAGACAGCCACCCGATAAGCCAGTATGCAGAACCGGAAGACGAGATCTTTGGTTAAAAAAATAAGGGCCTGTAGTTAAAACTACAGGCTTTTTTATTATAAGAAATTAGCTATGTTATAAAAAATAAAACCTCTAATGCATTAATTTTAATATATTTGGAAAACTAAGCTTCCAAAAAAATGATAAAAAGTATATTACTCTTTGCGCTTACTTTTTGTATGCTGCCGGCCTTATGCCAGGAAAAAGAAAAAGAGGCCATTTTAGCCGAGGCATGGCTGCTTTACAATTCGGAACGGGCATCATGGCATGGCACTGATATTTTTCTGGAAAAATTCCCTGTAAAAAAAGAAAAGATGGGTGGCTATTTTTCGTATTCTGAAGGCAATGTGCATACCTGTATTTTTTACGACCGCGAAACTGTGCCTAATGTACTGGCTTCTGTAAAATTTAATGATTCGTTCGTGGTTGAAGCTGCCGAAATAGACAGCATTACCCGTAAACTGAATACCCTTGAAGCCGACTTGTATACCATAAGGCAAAAGGCCTTTGAACTTAGTAAAACAGATACCCTTTTTAAAAGGTATGAAAAAACAAGCCTTAACCTTATACCCCTTATAGCTAACAACAAAAAGAAAGTATACATGCTTACGGGCCCAAGCGCATCGGGCGTAGTTATTTTTGGGAACGATTATCTTGTGGAATTTGATAAGAAGAACAATGTAAGATCTAAAAAAGCGCTGCATAAAAACCTTATCCCGGTAAAATACACCAACAGTGCCGACGAAAAGGTTACCATACACAACCACCTTGATGAAACCGGCTACCTCATGACCGCAACAGATATTTGCACACTCCTGCTTTACAGTCCTTACACACAGTGGCAGCAGCATTATGTGGTGTCTAAAAAATATGTATCTATATGGGATTGCGACAAGGAAAACCTAACGGTTCTTACAAAAAAAGCATGGGACAAGATCATTGCTTTCCCGGAAAATAAAGATAAAACAAATGATAAATAAGATATTCCTCATACTCTCTGTATGCGTGCTTACCTCTTTTACAGGTGCTAATGATGTATATATTTGCAAAAGTAAGGGTGCAAAGAAATATCATTTGGCCGAAAATTGCCGCGGATTGAGCAATTGTAAGGCAGAAATTGGTAAAGTAACCTTAACCCAGGCAAAAGAACAGGGAAAGACACTTTGCGGATTTGAAGATTAGCAGTTACAATTATGCAAAAAAAAAGCCCGAAGATAAATCTTCGGGCCGTATAAATAGTAGGATGCTTTGTGTTAGTATAGTTCGGCAAGATAGTAAACCTGTTTATCGGTATAGGCCTGTTCGTCCCTGCCTTTATTTGCAGAGCAGTTATAGGTTACAGTACCGTCTTTACTATGGTTTATTTTCCATACGAAAATGGGAACTTTTAAACCAAATTTACCAGCCTGATAAACTTCGTCGTTAATGCTAAACTTTGTCATATATAAGTATTTACTGTAAATATACTCATAATTAAAGTATTAGAGCCCTAAAAACCCATTTATTATCAGGCAATAAAAAAGCACGGTAAATTACCGCGCTTCTCCCATCCAAAATAAAATCAATTATTTAGATAAATTATATAAACCTGTACATACAAGTACTGCAATTAGGCATGCAATACTTATTTGTATATATCTCATAATGGCATCTTTCCTGTTAAAAGAATTATAATGCATGTATTTTCTTTGTTGTAACGCTACCATATGCGCATTATCTGCTACTGATGTTTGTGTCTTTTTCATAGTCCTTCAATTTTAATAATGTAAATATATAACCCTTGTAAGAAAAACAAAAAATGTTTAACAAATACTTAGGTAAATATACTTATTTTTAAAACATAAATCATATTAAATATTAAAAAACGAACACATAATTTAAATTTTAACAACAATACACAAAAACAACCAAGGGTAATTCTTATTTTGAAAGTTTTTACTTAAAAATTAATTCTTAAAAAATAAAAAAGGACAGATTACTGAAAAATTCAGCAACCTGTCCTAATGAGAGTTCATCTTTATAAAAGACTGAATTTATATACTCAGATTTTCAGCTAATTGTTCAAAACTAATGGTTTCCTGTATACCAGTAGCGAGGTTTTTCAGGTTATATGAAGAAGCTTCAATCTCTGCCTCGCCTGCTACTACAGCAAATGGTATCCCGCGTTTATCGGCATGCGTAAACTGCTTGCCAATTTTTGCATTATCAGGGTACATCTCAGCTTTAATACCTTTTTCACGTAACTTTTTAATTGCCTTAAGCGCATAAAGTGCTTCTTTTTCGCCAAAGTTTATAAACAGTACTTTAGTGCTCTCGGTAACTGTTTCGGGGAATAGGCCAAGCTCCTCAAGTACCAGATAAATACGGTCAAGCCCAAAAGAGATACCCACCCCACTCATATTTTTAAGTCCGAAGATACCGGTAAGGTCGTCATAACGG
>Ga0247814_10002334_pt1 | contig 10519 bp, 10 predicted proteins | sample UWRJL179409R1_FD_179947 | JGI IMG/M metagenome (GOLD analysis project Ga0247814, IMG submission 179947) | Plant litter microbial communities from Arlington Agricultural Research Station in Wisconsin, United States - UWRJ-L179-409R-1 | ecosystem: Environmental > Terrestrial > Plant litter >... | reverse complement strand
CTCACGGCGCCTTGCCGCGATACGCCGGATGGCGAGTTCCACATTGCCCCCAAGCTGGCCGGCCAGTTCCATGACTTCCATTTTCTCACTTTCTTCCGTGGTGTAGGCAAGGTATTCCTCCAGGCTAACCTCGGTGGCATAGACTGCGGACTGGACACCGCCCAGTCCGATCCACACTTCTTTGTACAGCCTCGAAGGGTCGTTGTTCATGTTGATGGAAAGCACCTGTGCTTTTTCCTTATCCGTAAGCCCCAGCATCGCCTGGATATCATCAAATTTGTTCATGTACTTGCGCTGGTCCAAAAGGATCTTACAGTCGGAATTGTTGATGATACTTTCCTTGACAATGGGCGACTGGATGATATCATCCACCTCCTGCGTCACCACGATGGCCTCCCCAAAGAATTTCCTGACGGTCTTGAACAGGTATTTGATATAGTCCGCCATCCCTTCCTTGGCAATCGCTTTCCAGGCTTCCTCAATAAGGATCAGCTTGCGCTGGCCTTTAAGCCTTCGCATCTTGTTGATGAACACTTCCATAATGATAATGGTCACGATCGGGAACAGTATCTTGTGGTCTTTAATCGCGTCGATCTCAAAAACAATGAACCGCTTGGAAAGCAGGTCGAGCTGTTTGTCTGAATTCAGCAGGTAGTCGTATTCGCCGCCCTTGTAATAGGGTTCCAATACATTCAGGAAATTGGCGATGTCAAAGTCTTTCTCCCTGACCATTTTTTCCTCCAGTACCTTTTGGTAATCCCCCTTTACATACTTATAGAAGCCGTTAAATGACGGCTGTGCCGAGTGTTGTTTGATCTGGTCGATGTACCCGCTTACGGCATTGGACAGTGCGACTTCCTCAGCGCGTGTCGGCGGCTCATCATCCCGTTTCCACAGCGTCAGCACCAGCGTTTTAATGCTTTCCCTTTTCTCAATATCGAATACGCCATCATCAGTATAGAAAGGGTTAAAGGCAATGGGATTGGCTTCAGTGTATGTAAAATATACGCCGTCTTCACCTTTGGTCTTCCCGTGGATGAGTTCGCACAATCCCTGGTAGCTGTTACCGGTATCGACCAGCAGCACATGGGCGCCCTGCTCATAATATTGCCGTACCATGTGGTTGGTAAAAAAGGACTTGCCGCTGCCTGAAGGCCCCAGGATGAATTTATTACGATTGGTAATCACCCCGCGTTTCATCGGCAGGTCGGAAATATCCAGGTGGATCGGGTTGCCGGTCAGGCGGTCGGCCATCTTTAGCCCAAAGGGCGATGGCGAATCCCTGTAGTTGGTTTCCTGGCTGAAAAAGCACAGTGCCGGTTCAATAAACGTGTAGAAACTTTCCTCACTCGGGAAGTCGCCCGCGTTCCCCGGTATACCCGCCCAATACAGGGTGGCCACGTCCGTGGTATTGTGCCTGGGCTTGCATTCCATTAAGGCCAGTGCGCTGCCGGTATCATTTTTCAGCTGCTTCAGTTCCGCCGGGTCATCCGACCACGCAATCACATTGAAATGCGCACGGATGGAAGACAGCCCAAACGAATGCGCTTCGTTCAGGTAGCGCTCAATCCATTCCTTGTTGATCTGGTTGCTGCGGCTGTACCGTGCCAGTGAATGCATGTTCCGGGCGGACTTCTCAAACTTTTGCAGGTTGTCCTCGCTGTTGTCTAAAAACAGGTACTGGTTGTACATGTGGTTGCAGCTGAGCAACAGCCCTACAGGGGCGGCAAACGAAAGCCGGCAATCACTGCGGTCGGTGGACAGTTTCTCATACCGGGTATCAGCGGACACAGTTCCCGGAAGGTCATCCGTATCGGAAAGCGTATGCAGGCACAGCCTTTTGTTCCCGATGCGCACTTCCTCAGCGCCCAGGGCAATATCCTGCAATGGCTCGTCATCACCGGTAGATAAGGTTAAGTACTGTTCCAGCAGCCCCGGTGTTTCATCCGTGCCGACAATATCCTCTTCGGTAAGGCGTACCATTTTGACCAACCCTGAATCGTTCACGATACGCTCGAACTGGGCAACCGCTTCCATAAACTGGTGGACCGCTTCTTTGTTCCTTGCTTCCTTCGGGACTAACTTGCCACGGCAAAGCGACGAAAAGTTGCTCTGCATACGCATGCGCTCCTTTGTTGTCTTGGTCAGGAACAGGTAGCAGTAATGGTTCAGGAACGGGCGCTCGTTAAAATGCTGCTTGTAGGATTTACCTAAAAAGCTCAGGCCCTCTTCGGTTAGGTCCGGCGCATAGGTTTCCTTAATAAACCAGTCCTGCTTGTGCACTACGGTGTAATCCGGCAGCGTTTTAATCGCTTTGTGCCAGGCGGCATGGATGGCCTCGTATTCTGCCGAACCAACGGTAAACAGTTCCGGGAGGCTGACCGCAAAACAGGCGGTGATGTCCGCGTCCTTGCTCAGGATACAGTTTTCTTCTACAGCGAGCAGGGGAAACTTTTTTTCCAACGTGGTCGCTTTGGCTGTATTTCTCATAGCGTCTCCTTTTTAAGGTTCGACCTTACAAAGCGACCAATGCGCCTGCGCGAAAGGATGTACTTCGGGTGGCGTTTGCGCGCCGCAACCTTCATCAGCCCATGCTCCCCATATTTTTTGTTCATGGCAAAAGTTTGCCAGATAAGCAGCGATGCGCCACCGCCACCAATACCGATACACACATACGACCCCATCCCCGCGATGTAGAGTACCATCACCAAAACCAATATACCCAGCAGGCCGCCTGCAAAAATGAACAGGTACTGCGCTTTCAGCCCTTTGAATTCGACCGTCCTGCCAACGCCCTTGTTGATGTTATAGCTGTTCATAACATTCAAGGCTTACAGGAAGAAGGATCTTAGTATCGTAGCAGCAACGATGAGGAAGATACAGGCACCGAACCAGCTGGCCGCCGTTTTGCTGGTGTCCGGGTCGCCGCTGCTGAATTTGTTGTACACCTTTACACCGCCAATCAACCCGACAACAGCCCCAATGGCGTAAATAAGCTGTGTGGCGGGATCGAAATACGAGGTCACCATCTGGGTGGCTTCCGTAATACCCGCCGACCCATCTCCCTGGGCAAACACCCCCGATACTGCCAGCAACAATGCTGCTGTAAACAGTACTTTTTTGCTTTGTTTCTTCATAATAGTTACCGATTAATATGTTGTTACTACCTGCTAAGGGCAGGATTACGGCAAATGTGCAGATGAAAATGGCTCAATTTAGAGGACGGCATTTATTGGTGTAGCTTGTCTGCTAATGGTAGTGATATCAAGGGTATGGATGGAGTGAACAAGCATATTAATTATTGCTTTTATAGTGACTCCAGGTAGCCCGTCTTTAAGTTTGTATGGTTATCAATTGTTTGAAAAAAGGAAGCAAGGGCTACTAATAAAAAGTTCAGGAAAATGGAAAGAAAGGCAATCAGGCTATGTATAAATTAAGCGAATACTATTACAGTCGCGCCAGAAGGCCTATTCTGCTATTAATGCCGCCATGGTAGAAGCCTACTGGCAAATAGGGAAACGTATTGTGGGAAGAGGGACGAAACTTGGCTGAGCTGACCGGCAACGGCGATACGATCCTTAAAGTATGATCTGAAGAGCTGGCCCTTGAATTTGGCACAGGCTACTCCTATACAAACCTTTAAAATTTCAAGAAGTTTTACCTGATATCCAAGTATGTTCAGCAAGGTCAGACACTGTCTGCCCAATTAAAATTATCTCATTATGAGCTTCTTATACTTGCCCAATACCCAGTCAAGATCATGGAACATTGTTGAAGCGGTCACCCAAAACTGGTCGGTGCGCAGTAATATCCGTGTAAATAAAGATACGCCCTGTAACAATCAAAAGCCCTGTTGATTAGTATGGGCTCTCCAATGTGCATTGAAAATTTTCAGTGAAACATATCTAAAAATAGTTTTCATAAATTTTAAACTGGTCAGTTTAAAATTATTATCTTTGCGCCATTATGGGAAGAAACAGGGAATTTGATTATGAGCAGAAGTTAGACATTGCACTGGAACTTTTCTGGGCACAAGGGTTTCATGTGACCTCTATTACTGACTTAGAGAATCATATGGGAATGAACCGCAGCAGTATTTATCCCACATACGGTGATAAAAAAGCATTGCTTATTAAATGCTTAACTAAGTATATGAAGTCTAAACTATCGGAATACGAAAGCATACTAAAGGAAGCTCTACCTGATGCAATTGAAAACCTAAGAAGGATATTTCGTTTGGCAGTTGATCAGAGCATTAATGAAAACAGGACATGTTTGGCCGTAAAAATGGCATTTGAAATCGCAGTAACGGATGAGGACATTAGACGTTTGCTGGCGAATAATGAGAAGAAGATTGAAGGGATTTATTTCGAAATTTTAAAGGCCGGACAGCAGCAAGGGTGCTTCAGAGATGATTTAGATACAAGATTGACTGCCGGTTTTTTTGCAGGCTCGTCAAGTGCATTATTCAAAAATTATGCATTACATAAAAATCAAAAGGCTATCTACGACATGATAGAAACATTAATCCAAATGGTTAAAGCATAATCTTTACAGCGCCATTGGTTTTAACATAGAACTAAAAAAATTTAACCCTTTTTAAACTGGTCAGTTTATTATGAATTTAAGTGTAAACAAAACAACGGCATACATAGGATGCCTGGGCGTTATCGGAATTATAAGTACAGAATTTGGTTTGATTGGCATCTTACCACAGATAGCTGAACATTATGATATAACTATCGGAACAGCCGGTTATCTGCTGAGCTTATTTGCCTTAAGTATTGCCCTTACAGGGCCATTCACGGTTTTGTACGCCTCAAAATTTGATAAAAAGAAAATTATGATGTGCGCCCTGATGCTATTCTTACTATCTAATGTATTCTCGATTTTCAGCCCTCCGTTCTGGTTGCTTATGATACTCCGGATACTGCCCACAATTTTACACCCGGCATTCTTTTCCATGGCAATTGCTGCTGCAACAAAAGATACGTCTCCACAATTACAAATGAGGTTAACCAGTATCATAATTGGTGGTATTGCCCTGGCACAGGTTACGCTGATTCCCTATACCACATTTATTGCAAGTATGTACAGCTGGCAGCTGAGCTATGTTATCCAGGCTTTGGTCATTTTAGTAACATTAGTCATTATGTATAAATTTCTACCATCTATGCCTGATGAAGAAGTCAGATCCTTTAAAAACCAATTGAACATACTCACAAGGCCTAAGTTTATCGCCGGTACCGCTGTAAACTTATTTTTAATCACAGCCTGGTTTTGCTCCTACAGTTATTTTGCCGACTATCTTTCAAGAGCAAAAGGCTTGAGTGCGCAGGAAATTAGCTATATGCTTTTGTTATTCGGTGTAATGGGCGTACTTTCTAACTTTGTGGCTGGCCGTTTATTAGGGAAGTATATGAACCTGACTTCCGTATTTTTCATCACAGGTACGTTCCTGGTACCATTTGCATTTCAATACACGAGTGGTTCACTACTAAGTATAGCTATCGTGGTTGGTTTTTGGGGAATTATGTATGGTCCCTGTTTCCTCATAGGTGTAGGCCATATGGTATCGGCGGCGCCCGATGCAAAAGAGTTTGCGAATAGCCTGCAAACTTCATTTGGAAATCTTGGCGTTTCATTGGGTACCGCTACAGGTGGATGGTTTATCAATCAGTATGGGATATCAATTACACCATGGGTTGGTATTGGGTTTGGGGCATTGGCAATTATTATGATTTTATGGAGAGCCTTCCTGGATAGAGGTTTTAATGATAGTGTGGCCTAAGTGAAATTTTTAGTTACTTGCAACGAAATTTACTAGTAATCAGCAATGTACACCGAAGGCGCACCGGTGAAAAATAGGGGATTAAATATAATCCCCTATATCAAAACCATCTCGCTCATTATTCTGCAATAAGGAAGAACCTTCAGCTGGCTGTTTGGAAAGACCCCTGTCCAGCAGCATTGCTATCTTTTTCGAGGCATCACCAATTTTACTTTCGAGCAATCCCAGAAGTTCAGTGCCGTCAATTTTTGAGGCAATACTAACCACTTTTTTTTGCTCAGACGGTTCCATGGCGTTTTGTGCTAAAAGTTTTCCCACACCGGCCAGTTCATCAAATGTAATGCCCGTGGCAAAACCATCATCGGAAAGTACTCCCGGCGTTCCCCAGTATTCCTGCTCTTCCTTTAGGTCGATTGCAGTGGTGGGCACGTCATCCTGTGCTTGCTGCGGAGAGGATGTTGCTGTCGGTATCTGTTCACTATGAACGCTGTTTGTGTTTGCATCTTTATTTTCCGGTTCAATGCCTTTACGCCCTATCTTGTTATCTTGCCCTTCGTAACCTTTTGCAGGTTTTGGCTGTCCCATAATGTCAGGCAGTTCCGGATTTACTTTTTCCTGTTTTGGCCTGTCATATGATTTTTTATTAATCATAAATTTATCTTTTAAAAGCAGGACAATGTTGATCAACAGGCAAATGACGATTAGTAGCTCCATATGATGAGATTTTAGAATAACGCTTTATACTTGTCTTTAAATTCCTTGATAATGTCGCCTTCAAACATCTGGAAGTGATGCTCAATTATATTGTTCAGGTACGCGAACAAGGGGATCTTATCGTTGCCGATTACCTGGACAATACGGGTCAGGCGCTCATGGTACTCCTCGCTGAGGTACATGCTTTTATTTCCTCGCTTTTGTATGGTTTCTACATTCAGGAAGGCCTTCTCGTAACTTCCCGGGGTATTTGTCATTGTAGTATCCGAAATATTGGGGCACACAACAAATTTTCTGGTTTTATCTTTATGCTTCATTATAAAATAGGTTTAAAGCGTTCGTTAAAATAATTGGTAATATCATCCCCATACTCCCTGAAATGGTGTTCCAGTATATTGTCAATGTAGGAGTACAGCGTAGTCTTTTCTTCCCTGGTCAACTGCACGATGCGCAGCAGCCGTTCATGATAGTCGGGGCGTATGTAAACCACTTTACCATTGCGTCCGGATGGGAAGCGGTTGATAAGGAACGTATCCTCATAGCCTGCTTTCCTAGGCGACACATTTCTTGCTTTTTCCTTCTTTCCTGGCTCTTTTGAGGCTTCCTGTGGTTGGGTAGTGCCAGCTGCCGGGGCAGGCTGCTCGCCACTGATAATGTTCATCAGGTATTCTTCATCTATACTTGGCTTTTCAAATCCATTGTTTTTCTTTTGCTGGGCCATAGCTTCCTGTTTTAGATTTGGATGATTTTCAAAAATTCCTCAACAAACAAATCCAGCCGTGTCGCCTTCATTAGCGGCATCTCAGCAGGCAGTAAGCTGGACCTGAAAATAGCATTGCCGGCATCATCGGTTTCCTTGCGGAACCGCTTGCTGTCCATGATCCTCGTTTCCATAATGGGTATCGCAAGTTCGCGCATTACACTTTGGTAAGCCTCGTACAAACCTGTTTTCTCCCTGCCGTCCACCTGGTTCCAAAACAGCCATAATACCTGTTCCTTGCGGCTTTCCCCGGTCTTTGGAAGGCCCAGGAATGCCTTGGTAAATCCCAGCGTACTTTCCACTACCAGGCGGTCGGCAGTGATCGGCGAAAAGATAAAATCCATCCGTGTCAGGGTGGTCAGCACGCCTTTGGTATTCGCGGTTCCGGGAAGGTCAAAGAAAATGACATCCGGTGCAACGGCCATAGTGCCCATATATTCCAATGCTTTCTCCAGAGCATCTTCAGCCTTGGTGCTGATAATGGGATATGCTTTTTTATTGATCGCCTGGAATTGCTTCATCGCTGCTTTCTTATGGTAGTCGTTCTGCATCAGGGCTGTCTTGTCCCGTTCACGCATTTGGGTTAAACTGTGCTGCGGAAAGTCGCAGTCCATCACAAGCACATTAAAGCCAAGGCGGTAGTGGAGCACACTTGCCATCAGTGTTGTCATCGTCGATTTTCCAACCCCTCCTTTTTGGGTAGAGAAGCTGATCTTTAAAGTTTTTTTACCTGTTTCCATTTTTATAAAATTTATAGTTGCCTTCTTTATTGGTTTCGCAGGTTTGAATACGTACAAGTACAAACCCTGCACTACTGTTTTATACTTTCCTTACTGTAAGGAAACCTGGCTTTACATTTGCCAAGTTGGTTCTTTGCATTTACTTCTGGTAACCGTTACAGGTTGTAAAACGCTTTACCGCTTTTACGCTTTTATAGTTTACTATTTTTAAAACTTTATGCTTTTATACCTTGCAACCCTTAGGTATACCAGGTTTACCTACCTGTTATAATCCATTTTTTATGGCCTGCACTGAAAGTGTATGGTAAAGAAAGTAATAGGATGTGCCGATTCAGATACTATGGCACCGGTTGGCGCTGCAATGCGGGATTTGGCTTATATCATCATTGCAATGCTCTCGTAAATAGCACTTTACTTTGTATTACCAGTAATAGTAAAGGTTGGTGTACGACCTTTTGAATGATACAGGACTGTAAGGCGGCTCTGAGGCCGCCTATCCTCCCGCTATAGCCAATCCGTCCCGCAGGGCGGATTTTCCTTTCGAAAGAAAGGAGCAAGTTGTGTTTTGAGGCACCCAAAACTACGCGGGTGCCCCAAAACAACTTGCCCTTGCAGGGGGCTGGAAAACACCCTCCGAAGTCGGGGTTTTATACAACTTAGAATGGACTGATATGAAAGAGTACAGCAAAAATAAAAATGTTGGTGGCAGGAAGCCCAAGGCTGACCCGAGCACGCACCGCTATGTATTCCGCTTAACTGATCAGGAAAACGCCAAATTCCTGGCGTTATTCGAAGCGTCTGGTTTGGATACCAAAGCAAAATTTATTGTTGCTGTACTTTTCTCAAGGGAAATAAAGGCGGTAAAAATTGATGCGGCAGCGATGGATTATTACATGCGGCTGACCACACTGTACGGGCAGTTCAGGTCCGTCGGGGTAAATTATAACCAGATTGTCAAGATACTGTACCGGAATTTTTCGGAGAAAAAGGCCGCTGCCTATCTCTTTAAACTGGAAAAACAAACGGCTGAACTGGCTTATTTGTGCAAACAGATCATGGATTTATCAGAGGAATTTGAAATTAAATACCTAAAAAAATAACGGTTATGATTGCAAAAATTGGGCATGGGGCAAATATTACAGGCACACTTTCCTATAACCTGCAAAAGGTACATCAGGAAAATGGGCAGGTGTTGTTCACCCAAAAAATGCGCGAAAGCAGGGATGGTACCTTCAGCCTGGGTGATTGTTATAGATCTTTTGAACCGTATTTAGCGGCCAACAGGAATACGGAGAAACCCTCACTACACATATCCCTTAATCCCGATCCGGGAGACAAGGTCGACGATAGCCGGTATATTGCCATGGCACAGGAATACATGAATGAAATGGGATATGGGCAGCAGCCTTACATTGTATTTAAGCATACCGATATCGAGCGCACCCACATCCACATTGTTTCGACCAACGTGGACCGTTTTGGAAAAAAAATAACGGACACGTATGAGCACCGGCGCTCCATGCAGGCCTGCCGGCAATTGGAAAAAAAACATGGTTTAACGGCGGCAACAGCGGAAAAGAATAGCAATAATATAAGCCTTTTTAAACCGGTGGATTTCCAGCGTGGCGATGTAAAAAGCCAGATTGCGGCAGTAGTGCGCTACCTGCCCAGGTACTACAGCTATCAAAGCTTCGGAGCCTATAATGCTCTGTTATCCCTGTTCAATATTACCGCCCAGGAAGTGACCGGCGAGCAGTTAGGAAAATCCCGCCAGGGTATCGTCTATTTTGCTTTGGATGCCTCCGGCCAAAAAGCAAGCAACCCTTTCAAAGCCTCGCTGTTTGGTAAAAATGCAGGTTATGTAGCATTGCAGGGACATTACGAAAAATCGGTAGAGCAGTTTAAAAATAATACTGGTAAAAGCATCCTTAAAAACACCATTGAGCTGGCGATGCATATGGCACAGGGTGAAGGGACTTTTAAAGTGCTCTTGAAAGATCAGGGCATCAATACCGTCGTTAGAAGAAATACAGACGGCCGTATTTACGGGATAACCTTTATTGACCATGCGTCAAGAGCCGTCTGGAATGGCTCCCAACTAGGGAAAGGGCTTTCTGCCAATGTATTTAATCAGTGGTGGAATGAAGGGATCAAGCCGAAAGGTATGGATGTCGGCCAGTCAACAGTATTGAAACAAAATCTCTCCTCTCAGGAGACCACAATGGAGGGACTATTTAGCTTTTTGGACAAGACAAACAACGATAGCAACAGTATCGGAAATGTACTGACCGAAGTGATGGGAGGATTATTACCCGCTTACCAGGGGGAAGATTATGAGGAACGGACTTTTGAAAACCAAATGAAAAGAAAGAGAAAACACCGAAGGCGACAGTAGTGCGTTTAATGGGATAAGTAATGCTGCCCGGGGCTATCAATTAAACGACTGCCTGAATGCTAACGGCGACAGTTTTGTCTTTGTCTTAAATAATTTACTGAAGGATTGCGGATGTTCAA
>Ga0247814_10002332_pt1 | contig 10523 bp, 8 predicted proteins | sample UWRJL179409R1_FD_179947 | JGI IMG/M metagenome (GOLD analysis project Ga0247814, IMG submission 179947) | Plant litter microbial communities from Arlington Agricultural Research Station in Wisconsin, United States - UWRJ-L179-409R-1 | ecosystem: Environmental > Terrestrial > Plant litter >... | reverse complement strand
TTTTTTTTTATTCAGTTTGCAGAATATCTAACGGAGTTTTCTCCTTCGTCGAAATGACAAAATTGTGTGTATGTTTTTTGTGTGAAATGCGGACTGCTTTCTGAATTCTGCTTACTGCAAACTATTTCTTCACTGCTTCCACTAAGTCCAATTCGCCCAAATTTACTTTAGAAGTAAATAATCCGTAATTGACAACAGCTTTGTTTTTTTCAATTTTATCAATACTTCCCACCGCTTTTCCATCCAGCATTCGCACGCGATCGCCTACTTTTAGAATCGGTTTTGGTTTTTCGATAACAGGTTTTAGTTTCTTTTCTTTTTTCTCTTTTCGAATTTCCTCTACCTGAACTGTAACTTCAGCGATCACTTCTTTTTTCTTCTCAATGATGGCTTTGTTTTCTTTTGGAGTGGCTTTTTTACGTTTCGAATTTTCGATTTCAACAATTTTCAAAAACTCACCAATCAATTCTTTTTTGTTTTTATTGTTGAAATATTTCTCAGCAATATCTTCTATTTTTTGACCAATGTAAATCGTTTTCTGATTACTATCGTATAATTCCTGATAGCTTTCCAGTTTTTGTTTGATTTTTACATTGATGTTTTCCATCTTTTTACCTTCTTCACGTGCTCTGGTTTCTTCTTCTTTGAGGTTTTGAGATGTTTTTTCGAGTTTAGAACGTTCTTTTTGGAGTGTTGCAATGGTTTTGTCAAAACGAACTTTACCCACTTCGATTTTCTTTTTCGCACGATTGATTAATCCAAACGGAATTCCATTTTTCTGTGCTACTTCAAAAGTAAACGAACTTCCCGCTTGTCCTAAAGCCAGTTTGTACATAGGTTCCAATGATTTTTCATCAAACATCATGTTGGCATTAGTAGCAAAAGGCAATTCGTTAGCCAGAATTTTTAAGTTCGAATAATGCGTGGTGATAATTCCAAAAGCTTCTCTGTGGTAGAATTCTTCTAAGAAAATTTCAGCCAAAGCTCCTCCTAATTCTGGATCAGAACCGGTACCAAATTCGTCAATCAGGAACATGGTTTTGCTGTTGCACTTCTTTAAGAAGTAGTTCATGTTTTTTAATCGGTAACTGTATGTACTTAGATGATTTTCAATAGATTGATTGTCTCCAATATCGGTTAAAATTCTATCGAATAAAAAAGTTTCGGATCGCTCGTGAACCGGAATTAACATTCCTGATTGCAACATTAATTGGAGTAATCCTACCGTTTTTAATGAAATGGTTTTTCCTCCGGCATTAGGTCCCGAAATAACAATAATTCGGTTTTCTTGTTGTAATTCTATGGTTTGCGGATAGGTAACTTCCTTTTTTTGTTTGTTGGTCAAATACAAAATAGGATGGAAGGCATCTCTAAAATACAAACGACGTTCCTCAGTAATAGCAGGTAAAATTCCGTTGATTCTGTCGGCATATTTTGCTTTGGCAGCAATTACATCAATATCACTTAAAAATTCCTGATACTCTTTTAATGTTGACAAAAACGGACGGATAGCATTCGATAATTGTTTTAAAATACGGGTGATTTCTTCTTTTTCTTCGTATTCTAAATTGCTTAATTCTCTAGAGTATTTGAGCGTCATTTCAGGTTCAATGTAAGCAATACTTCCTGTTTTAGAACTTCCTAAAATAGTCCCTCTTACTTTTCGACGGTACATGGCTAAAACGGCCAAAACACGACGATTTTGTACAAAACTTTCTTTAATATCGTCCAGATAACCCAAACCGTTATACTGGCTTAAAGCAATACCAAAACTTTGATTTACCTTGCCTCGAACCAGATTCATATTTCTACGAATGTCCAGTAAAACGGGAGAAGCATTGTCTTTTATTTCGCCATATTTATCAACAACGGTATCAATAAGAGTTACAATTTCCTTCGTTAATTCAACACGTGATGCTCGGGCATTAATATTTGGATAATAATCATCAAATTTTCTCAGGAAATTCAACAAGAAATTTACTGTTGATGACAGAGTTGCAATTTTTCTGAAACTGCCTACTTCAAGAAAACTGTCTTCAATAGCCAGGAATTTTATTTCGTGTGTAATGGCATCAAAACCGTGATTCGGAATGGCATTATTATTTTGGAAAGAAGACACATATTCAGAAGTTTGCAGCAAAGCCTGCATCAAGCTTTCCTTGTCTCTAAAAGGTGTAATTTCAAGTGCTTTTTCTTTTCCAATTTCGGTATTACAAATCTCAGAAATGGTTTCTAGAATTGTTGGAAACTGAAGGTCTTGTAGTGTTTTTTCGGTAATACTGATCATTTATTTTCTTTAAGAAAGTACAGCAAAAGTACAAAAAATAGTAGCATCGAATACTGTAACTTAATATCTAATTTTATGAGCAGGAAATATGATTTGAATAAAAAAATCCTGAAATTCGCATAAAAAAAGATATGGATGTTAAAATGCATGATTCTTGGAAAGTAGTTTTAAATGAGGAGTTTGAAAAAACATATTTCAAAGAATTAATTGATTTTGTAAAATCTGAATATGCCACAAAGGTTTGTTACCCAAAAGGAAATGAGATTTTCTCAGCTTTTGATCATTGTCATTTCGATCAGGTAAAAGTGGTCATAATAGGTCAGGATCCTTATCACGGACCGAATCAGGCCAATGGATTGTGTTTTTCAGTACACGATGGGATTCCGTTTCCTCCATCTCTTAATAATATTTTCAAAGAAATTGAAACCGATTTGAATGTACCAATGCCTAAAACGGGTAATTTAGAGCACTGGGCAAATCAGGGTGTTTTTCTTTTAAATGCTACTTTAACTGTTCGACAATCGGAAGCGGGAAGCCATCAGGGAAAAGGCTGGGAGAAATTTACAGATGCAGTAATTAAGAAAATTTCGGATGAATCAGAAAATGTAGTGTTTTTACTTTGGGGTGGCTTTGCTCAAAAGAAAGCAGCATTGATTGATGGTTCCAAACATTATATTTTAAAATCAGGTCATCCTTCGCCTTTAAGTGCCAATAGAGGATTTTGGTTTGGAAACAAACATTTTAGCCAAACCAATCAGTATTTAAAAGCGAATAATAAACCAGAAATTGATTGGGTTTTGTAGTTTTTAAAGCCTGTTTAAATTATTAATCTTAATAAAAAAAGCCATTTAAATTTCAGTAATAAACTTAAATGGCTTGTATATTAAAAAGTTAGAAAATTACTTTTTCAGGATTTCTTCTAAAGTAGCTTTACCTTCTTCATTTTTTACTTTTAGGATAATTTCTTGTCCGTTTAGGGTTTTCCCTTCAATGATGTAAATTTTTGTGTTTTTTCCAAATTCGGTATCGCTTTTATCAAAGTTGATGTCACCAAATTCAAGTGTGTTTTTAATATCGGCAATATTTACCCAGTTTTCGGATAAAACTTTCTCTGCATTTTCAGAATAATGGAAAGGTTTGTTTCTAATATCGTTTAAAACTCGTGCATTTGGAAAATAATTACAGCGGGTATCTTTTCCACTAAAAACAAGAGCTACAAAAAAGCAGCCTAATACTAAGCCTACTAAATAGTAGGAAAAACGTTGTACAAACTTCATGGATTTATTTTTTGGTAAAGGTAATTGAACTTTACTTAAAACACAATTAAATTGATGTCGTTGTTAGGCAAATCAAACCAATCTCCAATGGCTCTGTTGGTCAGAATGCCGTGGTAAGTATAAATTCCATTTTTCAAACCTTTGTCGCAACGAATGGCACTTTCGATACCACCATCTTCGGCAATTTTTAATAAATACGGAGTAATAATATTGCTAATAGAAAGCGAAGCCGTTTTAGAATAACGCGAAGGAATATTAGGGACACAATAGTGCAAAATATCACTTTTTATAAACGTAGGTTTTTCGTGTGTAGTAACTTCCGAAGTTTCAAAACAACCTCCAGTATCAATACTAACATCCACAATCACAGCTCCTTTTTTCATGTGCTCGACCATGGTTTCGGTAACTACAATTGGGCAGCGTTCTAAACCACGAATAGCACCAATGGCAACATCACAACGTCTTAGTGCTTTTAATAAGGATTTAGGTTGTATGGTTGAAGTGAAAATACGTTGGCTTAAACTGTTTTGCAGTCGTCTTAGTTTGGTAATCGAATTATCGAAAACTTTGACATTGGCACCTAAACCAATAGCAGTTTTTGCAGCAAATTCTCCAGCAGTTCCAGCACCAATGATAACCACTTCAGTAGGAGGAACACCTGTAATGTTTCCAAACAAAAGTCCTTTTCCGTGCGCATTGGCAATCATTAATTCGGCTGCAATCAATATGGAAGCAGTACCAGCAATCTCGCTTAAAGATTTTACAACTGGATAAGTATCGTCTACATCTTTAAGATATTCGAAAGCCAGAGCAGTAATTTTTTTCTTAGTCAGGGCTTCGAAATATTCTTTTTTCTTGGTTTTTAATTGAATTGCCGAAATTAGAATCGTTTGATTATTCATCATTTTGATTTCGGCTATTGTAGGTGGTTCTACTTTTAAAATCATCGGACAACCAAAGACTTTTTGAGTGTCTTTAGTTACTTCGGCACCCGCTTCAGAATATTCTCTATCAGAATAACTGGCATTTTCTCCGGCTCCTGATTCTATCATTACGCGATGCCCATGACATACTAATGAACTCACAGCATCTGGTGTTAAGCAAATGCGGCGTTCCTGATAACTAGTTTCTTTAGGAATACCAATAAATAGTTCGCCTTTTTTTCTAGCTATTTCCAGCTTCTCTTCCTGAGGTAATAACTGTTGTTTTGTAAATGGAGTTATTGATATTGACATCGTTTTCGGTACAATTAAAAAGTAAAATTACACAAAAAGATTAAAAAAATAAGCTTTATATTCTGATAAAAACGCAAATGAATTTATTTATTAACATAAAACTCCTTTTTGGCTCATTTTAGTGTTTTTATTAAGAAGTATTTTCGGGATAATTTAAAAGAATTACATTTTATTGTATTGATAATCAATGTGTAATATGTTTATTTTCAAGCTAACTCAATTTCAAAAGACGTTTTCCATCCTCCAAAACTTCAATGCTAATGGTTGAATGTGCTTCGGGAATAAGACTCGAAATGTTTTCAGCCCATTCGATAAAACACCAATTTCCAGAATATAAATAATCATCCACTCCCATATCCAGTGCTTCGGTTTCTTTTTTCAGGCGGTAAAAATCAAAATGATAAACGATTTGATTGTCTGTGGTTTCGTATTCGTTAACTAAAGAAAAAGTAGGACTGCTGGTAGCTTCTGTCACGCCCAAAGTTTTACACAATTGTTTGATAAACGTAGTTTTTCCAGCACCCATTTCGCCATTAAAAAGGATAACTTTATTGGGTTTAGCGGCAACAATTAATTCGGCAACATTGTTTATTTCGTTTAATGAAAAGGTGATTTCCATGTTTTTAGTTTATTAGTCCTTAGTCCTTAGTCCCTAGTTTTTAGCGTAGATGCCAAGGACTAGGGACTAACTACTAATTTTCTATTTCGGATTAAATATCAAACAAGGAATAATCATTTCTTCAAGAGAAATTCCTCCATGTTGATAGGTATTTTTATAATAACTCACATAATGATTGTAGTTGTTGACATAAGCCAGGAACAAATCATTTTTTGCAAAAATATAAGAACTACTCATATTAATAGCAGGTAAACCAATTTTTTTAGGATCTTTTACCGCATAAACATCCTTGCTCTCGTAAGTCAGACTACGACCGGTTTTGTAACGCAAATTCAAACTCGTATTTTTATCGCCTACTACTTTTGATGGATTTTTAACGTTGATTGTCCCGTGATCAGTAGTTAAAATCAATTTGAAGCCTAGTTTTTGCGCTTGCTGAATAATCTCTAATAATGGTGAATTCTTAAACCAACTCAATGTAAGCGAACGATAGGCTTTGTCATCGGCAGCAAGTTCTTTTACAACATCCATTTCAGTTTTGGCATGCGAAAGCATATCTACAAAATTGTAAACTATGGTTACCAAATCATTTTCTTTCAAGGCTCTAAAACTTTCTACTAGTTTTTTTCCTGAAGCTAAATTGGTAATCTTGAAATAATCTTCTTTGATATTAAGCCCCAAACGTTTTAACTGGGCTGAAAGAAATTCGGCTTCAAAAAGGTTTTTACCGCCTTCATCTGGATCATTTTTCCAATATTCAGGATGTTTTTTTTCCATTTCTAAAGGCAGTAAACCAGAGAAAATGGCATTTCGCGCATATTGTGTAGCTGTAGGTAAAATAGAATAATAAGGAACTTCTTTTTCTAATTTATAATAATCAGCTACCACGCTTTCAAAGGCTTTCCATTGGTCGTAACGCAAATTGTCAATTACAACAAATAATACTGGTTTTTCTTTTTTCTTCAATTCAGGAACTACTAATTCTTTGAATAAAGTGTGCGACTGAATAGGTTTATCGGCTTTTGGTTCAAACCAGTCTTCATAATTACGCTCGATGAATTTTCCAAACTGCGAATTCGCTTCTACTTTTTGCGATTCCAGAATTTCAATCATACTTTGATCGTTGATATCTTCAAGCTGCAATTCCCAAAACAATAGTTTTTTATACAATTCGATCCAGTCTTCATAGCTGTTGACCATACCCATTTCCATGGCAATTTTTCGAAATTCCTTTTGGTAATCTAAGGTTGTTTTTTGAGAAATCAGTTTCGAATTATCCAAATTTTTCTTTAAACTCAACAGAATTTGGTTTGGATTCACGGGTTTGATCAGGTAATCGGCAATTTTAGCGCCAATGGCTTCCTCCATGATATATTCTTCCTCACTTTTGGTAATCATAATCATCGGAATCGCACTTTTTTTCTCTTTCATTTCCGAAAGGGTTTCCAGACCGCTCATTCCAGGCATATTTTCATCTAAGAAAACAATATCAAAGTTTTCGTTTTCAAATATTTCAATCGCGTCAAGACCGTTATTACAGGTCGTAACTTCATAATTTTTTTTCTCTAAAAAAAGAATGTGTGGCTTTAGATAATCAATCTCATCATCAACCCAAAGTATTTTTATTTTGTCCATATAGTGTGTCAATTTTAGTTATTACTGAACGTTAAAAACGTTAGTACATTGTGCAAATTAAAGATTTTATAGAAGCCAAGTTGCTAATATTATGATAAAATTTCTTTCGTTGAATTTTTTGAAAAGAGGATATAACTTAGTTGTAGATTGAAGAAAATAAGCAAATAACTTAATTATTAATCTATTATTAATAATTTTTAAATTTTGTATCAACGAAATTATCCTACATTTGAAAGTATCAAATTGTTGAAAATGATCAACAAGAAATGGGAGTAGAAAATTTGAATAAATCGACTTTAAAGGAAATAAAAAAATGAAACCAAAAATCATCGCACTTACAGAGAAAAAAATAATTGGTTGTAAACAAAGCATGAATTATGCTGCCTACAATCCTGTTCCTTTATGGCAACGCTTTATGCCTCGAAAAAAAGAAATTACAAATACAGTAAGTGCTGATTTGTTTTCGCTTCAGGTATTTCCAGAAGGTTTTTGGGAGAATTTTAATTCTAATACAGCGTTTGAAAAATGGGCTGCAGTAGAAGTTGCTAATTTTGAAAGTATTCCTGACGATATGCATTCCTTAGTGATTCCGAGTGGTTGGTATGCGGTTTTTGATTACAAAGGCGATGCCAGTGATGCGCCCGCTTTTTTTGAATCAATTTTTAGTTCTTGGTTGCCCAATTCATCTTATGTTGTGGATGACAGACCTCATTTTGAAATTTTAGGCGAAAAATACAAGAAAGACGATCCGAATTCAGAAGAGGAAATCTGGATTCCTGTTAGACTGAAATAATCTTCTATTTTTTTTAGAACACAGATTAAAGAAATTTTTAAAAATTAAAACGGATTTCTTCAATCTGTGTTCAAAATTTAATATGACTTTTTTAAAAGAATAGTTTATTTTGGCTTCTAAATTAAGTATGAAAATAGCAGTCATAATGAATGAAAAAGAACGTTTAAAAGAAGTTGCCCAACTTTTTCTAAAATTAGGAATTATCGGATTTGGTGGTCCTGCGGTACATTTAGCGATGATGCAAAATGAAGTGGTGGTGAAACGAAAATGGCTGGACGAGCAGCATTTTCTGGATTTATTAGGTGCTACTAATTTAATCCCAGGTCCCAACAGTACTGAAATGGCAATTCATCTAGGACACGAAAGAGCAGGAGTGAAGGGCTTGATTGTAGCAGGACTTTGTTTTATTCTTCCCGCGGTAATTTTGACTGGATTTTTTGCATGGCTTTACAAAGAATACGGACAATTACCAGCAATTCAACCTTTTTTATACGGAATTAAACCGGCCATTATTGCTATTATTTTAGGAGCTATTTTTCCATTGGCAAAAAAATCCTGTAAAACTGTTCCGTTAGCAATTATAGGAATAGTTGTTTTGGTACTTTCGCTTTTGCATTTTAACGAAATTGCCTTGCTTTTTGGAGCAGGATTTTTATCCTTATTTTGGTTTTCGATAAAAAATAAAAATACGGTAAAAGGGAACTGCATTCCGCTTGCATTTTTACCTCTTAGCCAGACTACTTTGGCAGTTAGCAATTGGAATATATTTTTAATCTTTTTTAAAATTGGTGCCATTTTATACGGAAGTGGTTATGTTTTATTTGCTTTTTTGGATGCCGAATTGGTTGCCAAAGGTTTGCTTAGCCGCACTGAATTGATTGATGCCATTGCTGTAGGACAATTTACTCCGGGACCTATTTTTTCTTCGGTGACTTTTGTAGGCTATCAAATCAATGGAATTTCGGGAGCTATGGTGGCAACATTTGCAGTGTTTTTACCTTCGTTTGTTTTTGTTGGATTATTGAATCCTTTGATTCACAAAATGCGAAATTTAAAACTTTTTTCGGTATTTCTGGATGCTGTGAATGTGGCTTCAGTGGCTATAATTGTTTCTATTTGTATCCAAATGGGAACAGAAACTATTACCAATTGGCGTACTATTTTAATTGCGCTGGTTAGTATTGTAATTGCTTTTAATTACAAGAGAATCAATAGTGCTTTTATTGTTATTGGTGGTGCATTTTTAGGCTATTTGTTGACTTTTATATAAAGAATCAAGTTCATAGAAAACAACAAAAAAGCCATCTCGTTTTTGAAACAAGATGGCTTTTTGAATATATAACCTAATTTAATTCTGGTACGAGAATTAAGCTTATTGCCAGCCGCCGCCTAAGGCTCTGTACAATTGAATGATCGCATTATCCTGTTGGAATTTGTTCGAAATCAAATCCAGTTCGGCATTTAGCGCAGCATCTTTGGCAGTTAAAACCTCAAGATAATTGGCTAAACCGTAAGTCAATAATTCGTCAGAGAAATCAGAAGCAGCTTTTAAAGCATTGACTTGTTTTTCTCTAACTGTCAATTTGTAGGTTTCGTTATTGTATTGTGCTAATGCATCCGAAACTTCTTTTCCTGCATTTAATAACGATTGTTCAAATTGCAAATAGGCTTTTTCCTGATTTGATTTTGCAATTTCAAACTTCGTTTTTATTTGTCTTTGATTAAAAATGGGCTGTGCAATTCCGGTAACAATATTAGAGAAAAAAGAATTCAAATTAAGCCATTGCTTGATATCAATACTTTGTAAACCTCCGGTAGCTGTAATTTTCAATGTTGGATAAAAACTACTTTTTGCTGCATTTGTCATTTCAAAATTGCTAATCAAATTGTATTCAGCAGCAATTACATCTGGTCTATTTCGCAATAAATTTGCAGGAACACCAGTTGCAACATTAGGCTGTAGTGTATGAAGATTAAAAGTACTTCTCTCAATTTTTTGAGGCGCTTGTCCTAAAAGAATACTCATTTTATTCTCGAAAAGAACACTGTTGATTCTCAAATCGGCTAAAATTACTTCGGTAGCATATTTTTGTGCTTCGGTTTGTTTGACACCAACTTCCGTTACATTTCCTGCTTTTTTAAGCGAAAGAATCGTTTCGATACTTTTGTTTCTGTTAATCAGGGTTTCTTCTGCCAATTTAATTTGGGCATCGATCGCTAATAACTGAAAATAAGTCGAAGCAATCTCCGAAATTAATTGCGTTTTTACGGCTTGATTTGCTGAAATAGTTTGAAGATAACTGGCGTTAGTAGCGCGTTTGTTACTTCTTATTTTTCCCCAAATATCAGCCTCCCAACCTAAGGTTCCAGTCAATTGGTACTGATCAGTAATCCTGTTTTGAACAATAGAACCAATTTGACTGTTTTTAGAAAGTTGTTGGTGTGTCCAGTCGGCACCCGCAGATAATGTTGGAAAATATCCTGCTTTTCCTTGTTTCATCGAAGCTTCGGCAGCAGCAATGTTTTGCATTGCAATCTTAATATCCAGATTGTTTTCTAATCCTTTTTTGATGTAAGACTGTAAAATAGGATCTGTAAAAATCTTATCCCAAGAAACATTTGCTAATGAAGCAGTATCTGTCGAAACTACTTCATTGCGGTATAAATTTTCTGTTTT
>Ga0247814_10002330_pt1 | contig 10525 bp, 8 predicted proteins | sample UWRJL179409R1_FD_179947 | JGI IMG/M metagenome (GOLD analysis project Ga0247814, IMG submission 179947) | Plant litter microbial communities from Arlington Agricultural Research Station in Wisconsin, United States - UWRJ-L179-409R-1 | ecosystem: Environmental > Terrestrial > Plant litter >... | reverse complement strand
AGGTCAAGCCGCTGTCGGCGATGCCCGACCTGGGGGTGACGGAGCAGGACGCCGCCGACATGGCCTCCTACCTGCTGGCTGGCGCAAACCAGCCTTAGGGCAATACAGGCAGCTGGCGCTTGTGCATGGTTTTGGCGTAGGCTGCCGTGATTTTTTCCTGCGCAGCCTGGCTGACGGCTTTCCCTTCCAGGAAATCGTCGATCTCGTCGTAGGTGACGCCGAAAGCGTCTTCATCGGATTTTTGCGGCGCCAGGTCTTCCAGGTCGGCCGTCGATGGCTTCTCGACCAGCCTGGCTGGCGCGCCCAGCGCCGTTGCCAGGGCCTTCACCTGGCGCTTGTTCAGGTGCGCCAGCGGCGCCAGGTCGAACCCGCCATCGCCATACTTGGTGAAAAACCCCATGACCGCTTCGGCCGCGTGATCGGTGCCAAGGACGAAACCGCCGTGGGCGCCCGCCAGCGCGTACTGGGCGATCATGCGCTGGCGCGCCTTGATATTACCAAGCAAAAAATCCCGCTGTGCGGCGTCTGCGTCGTTGAGGTTGTTGCCAAGCGCCGCCATCATGGCGTCGGCCGCCGGCTTGATGTCGACTGCAATACCGATGTCCGGGCGAATGAACGCCAGCGCCTGCTGCGCGTCGTCTTCGTCTTGCTGGGTGCCGTACGGCAGGCGCACCGCGACGAACGTGGCGTCGTGGCCGCGTGCGCGCACCCGCTCCACCGCCAGCTGGGCCAGGCGCCCCGCTGTCGTGGAATCGATGCCGCCGCTGATGCCCAGCACGTAGGCGCGCCCGCCATGGTCGACAAGATATTGTTCAAGAAATGCAAGGCGCGCAGCAACTTCCTGCGCCGCGTCGCGCGTGGGCTGCACGCCCAATGCGTCGATGATGTCCGTTTGGATTGGTTGCACAGAATCGCGCATGGTTTGATCTCCACAAATTGGTGTTGGAATGGACAACGTGCAAACCGCTTGACATCCAGCGCGAAACACGCCGCGCGGTGGTGACGGAATGGGGGCTAAACCCGGTTGTCCGGAAAAGCCGGTCAGCCGCGCCGATCATATCGATGAATTCGGCGCGAAATGGCAATCCGGCGTCATTGGTCAGTGGTGCACCACCGCCGCCGCTATACCGCACCTGTGTCAAATGGCTGGCATTTCCCGCGCCGGTAATGGATCGGTACAACTCCCATCTCCATCGGCATATCGCGCCGGCCCGGATCGTCCTCGATGAGCGCCTGCATGAAATAACGACAGGCCGCTGCCGACTCGCCATAGGCGACACCGAATGGCTCGAGCACCAGATTGGCGAGGCCAGGATAGTGCGCACTCACGCGGACGATGCACATCACACGTTTATTATGTGCAAACACTTAAGTTAATTTTTATAGGAACATCGGCCACCATGTGAAATCAGGTGTCATCAACGTTTCATATGTTGCTTGAACGATAATCCGACTCATATCAGATTACATCGAATCATTTTGTAGGAATGAATGCCATTTACTGTCGAGTTAATAAAATTTTAATTGATTGCTGATAATTTTTTACCGATTGGAAATGTCAAAATAAAATGCATGCAGAAATGCGCTGCGCATGCTAATGTCGAATCGACAAGGACAGTGGACGCCGTTTCCCGGAGGCCAAATGAACCAACGCCACGTGCCACAAATCGCTGTGATCCTGGTTTTGCTGGCCGCCGTGCTGGCGGGCGCCAGTCCGTTCCATGCACGCGCCGCTGCGCCGGTCGCGCCGGTCGCGCCGGCCGGAAGCAGCATCATGACGCTCAAACTGCCTGCCGCCCCCCCCGTCGCAGCCGTGGATACCGGCAGCATTCAATTCATCGGCACGGCCACCGTGCTGGTGCGCTACCGGGGCCTGGTGATCCTGACAGACCCGAACTTCCTGCACAAGGGCGAACATGTTCACCTGGGCTACGGCCTCACGTCCGAACGCCTGACCAATCCGGCGCTTGACTTCGACCAATTGCCGCCGATCGACCTGGTCGTGCTGTCGCACATGCATGAAGACCACTTCGACAAGCTGGTGCAGCAAAAACTCGACAAGAGCACCCCGATCGTCACCACGCCCGGCGCGGCCAGGGCATTGAAGAAGCTCGGATTCGCGCGCGCGGCAGGCCTTGCGCCGTGAGACCGGATCCATGTCGAAAAAGGCGCTGCGCGGCTGCGCATCACGGCTGTTCCGGGCCGGCACGGCAAACTGGGAATGCAGGCCCTGCTGCCCGGCGTGATGGGCACAGTCTACGATTTCGGGGCTGACTTTACGCGCGATGCAACGCCGCCGGCCTATCGGATGTACGTCAGCGGCGACACGCTCATCCATGATGACCTGCTGGGCATTCCACAGCGCTTTCCGGGCATCGATCTCGCCCTGCTGCACCTGGGCGGCACCCGCATCCTTGGCGTCTTCAAGGTAACGATGGACGGCGCCGACGGCGTGCAGCTGCTGCAGATCGTCCAGCCCCGGCACGCCGTGCCTATCCATTATGACGACTACGATGTATTCAAATCGCCGCTGGCCGATTTCGCGCGCGCAGTGAAGGCGGCGGGTTGGGAAGATCGCGTCAGCTACCTGCCCCATGGCGCCAGCTACCGGTTCGTCTTCCCACAACACTGAGCGACGGCTTCGATGCGTGTCAGATAGCGCCAAGCTCACCGGATTGATCGCAGGACAATCAAGAAATTTTATTACGGAAAATTTTTTTGAATTTCGTAAACATAAACTGTGTGCATCGAAGCATTCGCACTTTGCATGCGTTCATTTCGGCGATTCGTTAAATCAAGAGTGCAAACATTTTCAGTGAGAACAACATTTATTTTTTGCATTATTGAATGAATTGCGGGTCAAAACCACGACGTATCGCTTAAACTGACAGTCATGCACATTAATTGGATGATTGTATGAATGAAGCTCCCCCGACGCCTTCGACACCGCCAACGGACCTCACGATGGTACCAAGTCACATTACCTTCCCCGTAGTCGGTATCGGTGCTTCGGCCGGTGGCTTGCAGGCACTCATCCGTTTATTCGAAAACATGCCAAAACAAAATGGCATGGCCTATGTGGTGGTCCTCCACCTGTCGCCGGATCATGCCAGCGCGGCCGACCACGTTCTGCAACGGGTAACATCGATGCGCGTGATCCAGGTGGTGCAGCGCACCCTGATCGAGGCCGAGCATATCTATATCATCGCGCCCAACCAGCAACTCTCCATGATCGACGGCTACCTGAGCGTGGCCCCGCTCGATCGTCCCCGCGGCGCGCATATCGCCATCGACGTATTTTTCCGCACGCTGGCCGAAGTGCACCGTGAGCGCGCCGTGGCCGTGGTTCTGTCCGGCACGGGCGCAGACGGCGCGGTCGGGCTGACGCGCATCAAGGAGCAAGGTGGCATTACAATCGCCCAGTTACCGGCCGACGCCGAGTACGACGGCATGCCGCAGGCCGCCATTCGCACCGGCATCGTCGATTTCGTGTTGCCGCTGCTCGATATCCCCCAAAAACTGGTCGATCTCTGGGAAAATGCGCGCATCATCGAATTGCCGCCGACGGGCGACGGCGAGGCGCCGATAGCGCACCTGACCAGCGACCGTGAAACTCCCACCGCCGAGAGCGCCCTGCAAAGCATTATCAGCAGCCTGATGGGCCACACGGGACACGACTTTCGCCATTACAAGCGCGCCACCGTGCTGCGCCGCATCGAGCGGCGCATGCAGGTGCGCGCTGTCCATACCCTGCCCGAGTACAGCAAATTGCTCGACGCAGACCAGCGTGAGCCCAGTGCCTTGCTCAGCGACATGCTGATCAGTGTCACCAATTTCTTCCGCGACCGCGAATCATTCGAAGCGCTCGAGCGCGACATCATCCCGGAGCTGTTCAAGGACACCACCAGTACCGACGAGGTGCGCGTGTGGGTGACCGCGTGCGCCACCGGCGAGGAAGCCTATTCCCTGGCCATGCTGCTGGCCGATCACGCCGGCACCATGGCCACGCCGCCGGCGTACCAGGTGTTCGCGTCGGATATCGACAAGGCGGCGATCACCAAAGCGCGCAGCGGCCGCTATCCGGCGTCGATCGTCACCGACGTGCCGCCGATGCGCCTGCGCCAGTATTTTGCCAATGAAAGCGACCACTACCGTATTCGCAAAGGCATCCGCGACCGCATCCTGTTTGCCGAACACAATGTGCTGCGCGATCCGCCCTTTTCGCGCCTCGACCTGGTCTCCTGCCGCAATTTGCTGATTTACCTGAACCGCGAAGTCCAGGCCAAGGTCCTCGAAATTTTCCATTTCGCCCTCAAGCCGGGCGGCTACCTGTTCCTGGGCGGCTCCGAATCGGCCGAGTCGGTGGCAGAATTTTTCATTCCGGTCGATAAAAAACACCGCATCTACCGGGCCCGCGCCACCTCGCGCACGACGAGCTACCATGGCCATTTGCCGGCGGCGCCCACGCGTGCGTTCGAACCTGCCGTGCACAAGGTACCGCAGCGCCAGTTCAGCTTTGCCGAAGTGCACCAGCGCGCACTGCTGGAGCTGTCGCCCCCGTCGGTGGTGCTCGACCGCGACGCCAACATCGTGCACATTTCCAGCAGCGCCGCGCGGTTTTTCCGGATGCTGGGCGGCGAGCCGTCGCGCAACGTGCTGGCGCTGGTGGTGCCGGAACTGCGCCTGGAATTGCGCAGCGCCCTGTTCCAGTCCCAGCAAGGGGCCGGCGTCGTGGTCTGCCGCCCCGTCACCCTGGTGAGTGAGACGGAGGAAACCGCCATCGCCATGCAGGTCATGCCGTTTCGCGATGACGACAGCGCCAGCGACTTTACGCTGGTCCAGTTTTCCGCCGCCACCGCCACCGGTACGCCGGAACCCGCCAGCGTGGGCGCCGGTGGCAACGATGTCATCCTCAACCAGCTTGAAGCCGAACTGCAGCGCAAGAAGGACCAGTTGCAGGAAACGATCGAGCACGCCGAAGTATCGACCGAAGAATTGCGCGCTTCCAACGAGGAACTGCAAGCCATCAATGAAGAGCTGCGCTCGGCGACCGAAGAGCTGGAAACGAGCAAGGAAGAGCTGCAGTCCGTCAATGAAGAACTCATCACGGTTAACTACGAACTGAAGGTCAAGGTCGAGGAAACCGGCAAGGCAAACGACGACCTGAACAACCTGATCGCGGCAACCGACATCGCCACCGTGTTCGTCGACAGCGCCTTGCGTATCAAACGCTTCACGCCGCGCGCCACCGATATTTTCCGCATCATCGCCTCTGATATCGGCCGCTCGCTGCTCGACCTGACGCACCGGCTCGATTATCCCGGCCTGGCCGAAGACGTCACCCTCTCCTTCGACACGCTGCGCCTGGTCGAGCGCGAGGTGCGCAGCAATGACGGCCGCTATTAAATCGTGCGCCTGCTGCCCTACCGCACCACCGACGACCGTATCGAAGGCGCGGTGATGACGTTTTTCGACATTTCCGCCCGGCGCCTGGCCGAAGAACAGTTGCGCGCCCGCGAAACACGCATGCGCCTGGTGGCCGAAAGCACCCGCGACTACGCCATCGTGACCACGGATGCCGAAGGGTGCGTGACCAGCTGGAACAAGGGCGCCGAACTGGTGTTCGGCTACACCGAAGAGGAAATGCTGCACCATGACCTGGAGCGCCTGTACACCGAAGAAGACCGCACACGGAGCATGCGCCAGGAAGAAATGCGGCGCGCACGCGAGGACGGGCGCGCCGAGGACGAGCGCTGGCACCTGCGCAAGGATGGCAGCCGCGTGTATTGCAGCGGCGTGACCACCCCGCTTGGCCCCGCAGCGACCTACGGCTACGCAAAAATTGCGCGCGACCAGACCGATCGCGAATTGTCCAACAGCGAACGCGAAGAAGCGCTGACGTGCGAGCAGCAAAACCGCAGCCACGCCGAAAATGAAATGGCGCTCAAAGACGAGTTCCTGGCCATCATGTCGCATGAATTGCGCCATCCGTTGAACATGATCCATGTGAATGCCGAGTTGCTGGCGCGCCTGCCGGAAGTGGTTCAGTCCAATCCGGCCAACCGGGCTGCACAGCAGGTGCGCACCGCCGTGATGAGCCAGGCCAAGATCATCGACGACCTGCTCGACATGTCCAGGGTGCGCACCGGCAAGCTTGCCCTGGCGCTCGGCCCGGTCGACATCGGCGCCATGGTGGCAGTCATGGTTGAAGCGGCGCGCGCCGACCAGGCCACGCACGGACTGGCAATTTCGGTCGACATCGCGGACGAACCGGTCATTGTGCTGGCCGACAAAGTACGCGTGGAACAGGTATTGATGAACTTGCTCAGCAACGCCATCAAATTCAGTCCGCAGGATGGCCGGATCGACATCGGCGTCGACCACGACGATAACCAGGCCCGCATCACCGTCAGCGATACCGGCCAGGGCATCGCGCCGGATTTCGTGCCGCACGTCTTCGACATGTTCGGCCAGGCCGGCTCGGTCACCACGCGCAGCAAGGGCGGGCTGGGCATCGGCCTGGCGCTGGTCCGGGAAATCGTGCAACTGCATGGCGGCCGCGTCGAAGCCACATCGGCCGGTATCGGCAAGGGCGCGCAGTTTTCCGTCTGGCTGCCGCTGTATCACGACGCCGGCCCGGCAAGTGCGGGCAATGACAGCCGCGTCGACAGCGGCATCGCCGGCGCGCGGATCCTGGTCGTCGACGACGCCGCCGACGTGGTGGAAGTCTTCCAAACCCTGCTGGAAATGGAAGGGGCACAGGTCGTCACGGCAACCAGCGCCCAGGACGGACTCGCGGCCCTGAGGCAATACGATGTGGACGTGGTCATTTCCGATATTTCAATGCCGGATATGAACGGCTATACATTTCTGGAACAGGCCCGGCGCCTGCCGCACTACGCCAAGCTGCCGGCGATTGCGTTGAGCGGCCTGGCGCGCGAAGTCGACATTGCCCGTGCGCGCAAGGCCGGTTTTTCGTCGCACCTGACCAAGCCGATTTCCGTGGACCGCTTGCTGGCCACCGTCAACGACCTGTTGCGCCATTGACGTGACGCCAGCCGCACGACGACCGGTCAGGCTGGCAACTGCGAATGTAACTGAGCGAGACAACCATGACTGCCAGCGACAATCCTGCCCCTGACCAGCGTAGCGATAGCGCCGCCCGGCACTTTGCGTTGCTCCGCGACGATGTGATAGCTGAATGGAAAGCGCGCGTGCTGTTGCGCATCGCACGCGCATCGAGCGTGGAAGAGGCCGCCCTGTCCGATGCGCTGCCGATGATTTACGACGGCCTGGTCGACGCGCTCACGCCTGGCATACCGCGCAAGCTGGCAACCTCGGGCACCAATCTCGGGCAGGCGCACGGCATGGAACGGGCGCGCCGCAGTCCGTTCCGGGCCCGTGACGTGGCCGAAGAAATGCTGATATTTCGCGATGCCATCTTTTCGGTGGCAGCTGCCGTGCAGTTGACCTTCGATCGCCACCAGGTCGAGACGATCGTCCGGTCCATCGACACGGCAATGCTCGAATCGCTGGCGAATTTCAGCGCCATCCGGGAAGGCAACCTGGAACTCATCTCGACGACGTTGCGGCACGACCTGCGTGGACCGTTGCACCTCGCAAACGCGGCGGCGCAACTGATCGGCGTGCAATCAGCCACGCCTGGGATCGTCGCCCTGGCGCAGCAGGTCACGGCGCAGCTGGCCGACGCCAATAGCATGATCGACCGGCTGCTCGATACGGCCGCCCTGCACAAGCACACGCAACTGCCGCTCCAGATCAGCCAATTCGACCTCGCGACCATGGCGCTCGACGTGGCCCTGGAAATGCATTTGATGGAGAACGTCGTCTTGTTTGCCGATGAAAAGTTCCGCGGTTTCTGGTGCCTGCGCTCGCTCCAGCGCGCGGTGCACAATCTCTTGTCGAATGCCCAAAAATATGGGTGCGAAAACCGCCCCATCACCATCAGCCTGACCCGCTTCGAAAAACGGGTGCTGCTGGCGATACACAACGAGGGCGCGCCCATCCTTCCGGCCATCCGCGAGCGCATGTTCAGGGCCCCCGCGGTTCGGAGGCGTCAACCTGGCGCGGCAAGACGTCGGCTTGCCGCTGGTGCAAGCGGTGGCGGAAAGCCATGGAGGCTCGGTCATCGTCGACAGCGAATCCGGGCGCGGCACCACGTTCAGCCTGAATTTGCCGATCGACTGCCGGCCTTTCCTGGCCAGCGATTGAACGTTCACCGGCCACAACGCCATCGGAATGATGCTTGACGAAAACTTTGATCGTGGGCGATGATTCAAAGTAAGATTTTGAACGCCGCGACGGAGACGCCGCTATTCCCTTCGTACCAAATCACAATGGAATCATGCGCATGCTGCCCAAGGATAACCCCGCCCTGTCGAAAGTCCTCGAAACTGCCGTGCTTCCTGTCAAGGAGACCGCCGAGCTGCTGCAGAGCAGCGGGGAGCTGACCCGCGGCCAGGGCAAGATCACCGGGGTACTGGCCTTCACGCTGGCTTTCCTGTGCCTGCTTGGCGTGCTGGCGTTTCACTTTCCTCAATATCTGACCACGCCGGAACTGCGCCAGAAATATTCGGTCGACGTTCTGCGCATCATCATGACGACATCACTCGTCATCGCCGGCGGGCTGGCGCTGACGAATTTGATCTTCAGGCGCTCGCGCTCGCTGAACGCGGTTGCCCTGGTGCTGGTCGTGGCCGTCGTGGCGCTGGGTGGCGCACGCGTGCCGGTCGGCGACTTCCCCGACAATACGCCCTACATCGGCCTGGACTGGTTCATCCTCGATTTGCTGGGCTCGACGCTGATCTTCGTGCTGATCGAAAAAATGTTCCCGCTCTACAAAGGCCAGCAACTGTTCCGCAAGGAGTGGCAGACCGACATGGTCCACTTCATGGTCAATCATTTTGCCGTGGGCCTGGTGCTGCTGGTGGTGAACCTGATGGTGCAGCGCCTGTTCGGCTGGCTGGTGCGCAACGATTTTCAGACCATGGTGCAAGGCATCCCGCTGGTGCCCCAGCTGCTGCTGTGCATTTTAATAGCCGATGTGATGCAGTACTGGACCCACCGCGCCTACCACGAGGTGCCGTGGCTATGGAAATTCCATGCAGTGCACCACAGCGCCAAGACGATGGACTGGCTGGCCGGTTCGCGCATGCACATCCTGGAATTGTTCGTGACACGCATTGCCGTGCTCGGGCCGCTGTTCGTGTTCGGCTTTTCCAAGCCGGTGATGGACCTTTACATCGTCGTGGTCGGCTTCCAGGCCGTGTTCAACCACGCCAACGTCCACCTCAACTGGGGGCCGCTGCGGCACATCGTCGTCACGCCCGATTTCCATCACTGGCATCACGCGTCCGACCGTGAAGCCATCGACAAGAATTACGCGGCGCATTATGCCTTCCTCGACCGTATCTTCGGCACCGACATCAAGCATCCCAGCCGGCAGTTTCCTGAGAAGTATGGCGTGGTCGGCACCTACATGCCCGATGGTTTCTTGAACCAGCAGGCGGCGCCGTTCAGGCAACTATGGAAAAAAGCGACTGCCAAAAAAGCCGGTTAGGCGCCTGCGCTACCATCCGAATTTAAGTTCGATGCCAAGATAGTCGGCATTCCTCCCTCCGGCCGCACGCAGGGTGTCCCCCACCTGGAAGTGCACCGCCTCCACCGCCGCCGTGACATGCGGCGTAATGGTCCAGTCGGTGCGCAGCTGCGCGTAGGCGCCGGTCCAGCGGCTGCCGATGCCGGCCGTGCGCGGCACCGCTGCCGAACCCTGTGCATAGACAGCGTCGGCGACCGTCGCGCGCCATTGCAGGCCCAGCGCCGCCATGACCTTCAGTCCCTGAGCTGGTTGCACCGTCACCGACGGTTTCAGGTGGATCAGATTGGTGTAGCCGGTCAGGCCCGCCAGGCTGAAGTAATAGCCATTCGAGAACATGGGATTGAACGTGCCGACGGTACCGTCACCGGCGTGGCGGTCGCCCGTGGCCATGTCGAATTGCAGGCCAAGGCGTGGCGTCCACGGTTGCGCTGCGAACGTGTAGCCGGCGATGGAACCGAACGCCCAGGCGCGGATGCGCCTGGCGCCCACCTGGCCGCGCTGGACCATGGCCTCAAGGTCCCAGTCCAGGTTGCCACGTTTGCCGCTGTACCGGACGTCGACCGCGTCGCGTCGTTCGTTGCCGCTGGCATCGAGGAAGCGCGCGTCGTCGCGCCGGTAGCGCGCGTAATACAGCACCGCGTCGCCCGGTCCCCACCCCTGGCGCTCGACCCGTATGCCATTGAACACCAGGCGCCGGTTCGAGACGTCGTCGAAGGTGCGTTCGCTGCGGTACTGTACCGGCTGGGTGGCGAAGCCGATGTAACGCCACGGCCCGTCTTCCCAGTCGGCCCAGGCGCCATCAAAGGCCTGGCGCACGTTCGGCCCGTCGCGCGCAGCGATGAACCGCTGCAGGTCGAAGGCCATCTCCTGGCGCCCGATGCGCGCCTTGAAAAAACCGTTGTCGTG
>Ga0247814_10002329_pt1 | contig 10525 bp, 9 predicted proteins | sample UWRJL179409R1_FD_179947 | JGI IMG/M metagenome (GOLD analysis project Ga0247814, IMG submission 179947) | Plant litter microbial communities from Arlington Agricultural Research Station in Wisconsin, United States - UWRJ-L179-409R-1 | ecosystem: Environmental > Terrestrial > Plant litter >... | reverse complement strand
TCCATAGCACCAGCAGCCGAATGAAGTTCATTTTGAACCTCGGCTTTCGCGATATTTTCACGCCAGGCGCCGTATGAAAAAATACTAATTGCAGCTAGGATCGCCAATACGCTAATCACCACGATGAGCTCGACGATTGTAAATCCAGATGTAGCTTTGACAGTACCCACGCGTTGCCCCTGTTATATTAGTGCTTAGTGTAGCATAAGCGTTATTGGCTCAGCAAATAGCTATGAACAATATTTGCCTTCGAAGGACCGATCACTACCGCTATCTCTTCAATGGTTGCCGCCTTCACGCCGCGAAGACTGCCGAACTTTCGAATTAATGCTTTGCGCGTCGCGGGGCCAATACCTGGAATCTCATCGAGTGTACCCATGGTTTGTTTCGCACGTTTCAATACGGTGTGATAACTGACAGCGAATCGGTGCGACTCATCACGAATCCGTTGAAGCAATTTAATAATGTGCGTTGAATGCGGTAAATTAATGAGCGTAAAATCTTCGCTCGTTGTCACGTAGCCATCAAGTGCTGCAAGTTTCTCTTTATTCAAAGTCACATGAGATTTTTCATGATGGATAACAATTTGCTCTTCACGCTTGGCAAGCCCGATAAACGGAAGAGTCACTTCCCTCTCATCCCTCGCTTGCAGGGCGGCATCAAGTTGCCCTTTACCACCGTCAATTAAAATAAGGTCAGGTGCACCCCACGCTTTAAGATTCTTTTCACTCAAACGACGGCCAATTGTTTCATTCATATTATAAAAGTCGTTATTTTGTTCAATGCGGGTCTTAAATTTTCGATAACTTGCCCGGTCGCTGACACCATTTGTAAATACCACCATACTTGCAACTACATTCGTACCGCCCATGTGACTAATATCATACCCTTCAATGCGGGCTGGAATCTTTTTCAGTCCCAACAGATCAACAAGGTCACTAAGCGCCTTATCTTTGCTGATATCCAAGAATTCTTTATCGCCAAACATAATCTTCTGCTGCAGCGATCGTAGATCATTCATCTTATTACGAAGACGGGCCGCGTTCTCAAAGTCGTGCAGTTTAGCGGCTAACTGCATTTCTTTCTCAAGCTCTTTGACAATCGCCTTTCGCCCACCTTCCATATAACGAATCAAGCGTTTGAGTGATTGTTTATAGTCAGCACTTGAAGTACCGGGTCGCGGGCTAAGTCCAATATGAACATCAAGATCAACCCGACCATTATCTTTGGGCTGTTTTGTATAGTACGGAAATACCCGTCGCAAGAAGCGCAGTGCTTTTTTTATTGCAAAGCCGTTATAGTACGGGCCAAAATAATCGGCGCCATCATCGATAGGATTACGCGTAAAGCTGACCGTTGGCCATTCACTTTTCATATCAATGCGTACAAAGATTTGTGATTTATCATCACGGAGCAAAATGTTAAAGCGCGGCATATACCGCTTCACCATTTCAGACTCAAGAAACAGTGCGTCTAATTCACTATCCGTTTCAACCCAATCGGTATCATCAATCTCTTCGACCAATGCGCGGGTTTTAACATCCATATCGCGCGTACTTTGAAAGTACTGTCGTACACGGTTTTTAAGTATGGCCGCTTTGCCAACATAAATAATCTCACCAGATGTTGATTTATGGAAATAAACCCCAGGATTCCGTGGAAGAGTCTTTAATTTTGCTTCAAGTTTTGCATTCACAGCTACTATTATAGCGCGTTACTTTTTCGAACGAGTTTCAGCTTCACCTTCAATAGAGATATGCGGCAAGAATCGGTCGATCCAACGTGGCAACCACCAAGCATATTTTCCAAGCAGCATCATCACCGCTGGAACAATTGTCATGCGCACCAAGAAGGCGTCTACTAAGATACCAAGTGCTAGACCAAAGCCAATCGCTTGAATAGTTGCATCGTGGTTGGTAATGAATCCTGCGAACACAGCCACCATGATAATCCCGGCTGCAGTCACCACTTTTGAACCAAGTGCAAACCCAGAGATGACTGATTTACGGGCATCTTTCGTACGACCGTACGCTTCGTGCATGCTCGAGACCAAGAAGAATTCGTAGTCCATCGCAAGACCAAACAATACACCGATTGCGATAATTGGAATAAAGCTAACAATCGGACCGGGCGCTTCACTAATACCAAACCAACCCCATTGGAAGACGGCAACCATTGCACCGAACATCGCAAGCACTGAAAGTAAGAACCCTAGGGTTGCTTTGATAGGTACGAGGATTGAACGGAACGCGACAATCAATAGAATTAGCGACAGCCCAACAACGACACCAAGATAGAGTGGTAACGCGTTAGATAACTTTTCATTGATATCTGATTGCAATGCAGTCGTTCCAGTAACAGCAAAGGTGATGTTGTCGTCACCAGTTAAGGCTTTTTGATTGTCACCATTACGAAGATAACTAATTAATCCAAGTGTTGCTTCGTCGGTAGGAGCAGTCTTTGAGATAACCTGGATAACACCCTTAGTGCCGTCTTCTGTTGCCAAGCCGCCAACGGCCTGCTCAACACCCTCAACCGTCTTAATTTCTTCGGCAATTTTATTAAGTCCGATGAGGTTTGCATACGGACCAGCAAATGCTTTCTCGGCATCAGTTGTTGCTGGTAATCCTTCAACAACAATGAGTAGTGGACCATTAAATCCAGCACCAAAGCCTTCTGATAATAAATCGTAGGCTTTACGTTCAGTTGTCTCGGTGGCAGCATATTGATCAGTTGGAAGACCAAGCTGTAAATCTTTGGCTGGTAATGCAATTACTGCGATCACCGCAACAGCAGCAATCAATGTTACGATTGGACGCTTTGTAATCGCTGCACCCCATTTGTACCAGATAGTTTTTCGGCTCACTTGATGGTCAGCGTGCGGACCTTTTGCCTGTGCCTCGCTAATAAGCTTACGCGTTTTTCCACCGAAGACTTTTGCTTTTGCAAAACCAAGTAATGCTGGAATAAGCGTCACTGCTACGACTGCTGCAATCGCAACGGTACCCGCACCGGCAAGTCCCATAGTTGTCATGAATGGAATATTCACCACGCTTAATGCCGACAATGCGATGACGACGGTAAGCGCTGCAAAGATAACCGCGTTACCAGCTGTAGCGACTGATTTTGCCGCTGCATCTTTATAGCTATATCCTTCAAGGAGATAACTACGGTATTTACTGATAATGAATAATGAATAATCGATGCCTACAGCAAGACCAAGCATAACGGCAAGTACTGGTGTAGTGGCACCAATTTCAATGACCTGGCTGAGTGCAAAAAGACCAGCCATGCTGACACCGATTGAAATAAGCGCGACAACAAGTGGCATACCCGCAGATATAAGCGAACCTAATGTAATAAGTAGAACTACAAGCGCCAAAATAACACCAGCAATCTCACCAACACCAAGGATTTCACCCGGAGACTTTTCAATCACATCACCACCAGCTTCAACTTGAAGTTCGCCGGTTCGACTTTCTTCGACAATCTTCATTACGTCAGTAGTTGTCTGAGGATCAACAGTGCCATCTTTCAGCTCAAGTTGTACTTGTGCGTAAGCGATCGTGCCATCTTTAGAGATAGCGAGCGGGTTTACAAGTGGGCTGACGACACTCGCTACACCGGTAGCTGTTTCAAGTTTTTCAACTGTTTCAGTGATCGGACCAGCATAATCCTGGATAATCTTATCTTCAGGAGAAGCAAACACGACGCGCGCGGAACCACCACCAGTTCCAGGGAATAATTCATCAAATCGATCAAGCGCCTGTTGTGCTTCTGTACCTGGAATACTTAATGAGTTTGTTGGAGCTTTGATAAATTGACCGGCTAAAACCCCAAGGATAACTAAGAGCGCTATCCAGGCGGCCAAGATGCGCCATTTATGATTGAATGCATACGCGCCTAATGTGTGTAGAAAATGCGCCATTATGTAATAAGCCTCCTGATTGATGTCTTTGTATCTATTGTAGCAGCCAATTGATAACTATTTGTTGACAGACTGAGAAATGAGGCATAGAATACCTTTTAACCAACCGCTAACGTCCAGGGGTCAGCGGCGGCGGGTTACGTAGGGCGTCCTCTTCCTCCTTGGCAGGCAGGGATGATGGAAGTCTTACAAACTGTCTGACACGCATGCACAATCGCGTGGGTTCACGGGGGTGAACCTGACAGTTAGATGACGAATCGAGAAGAGATGAAAACACATGACCCCCAAGGGTCTCAACCGAAACCTCTTGATTCTGAGTCCAATGCCCGGTGAACCTGTTCGTCGCAGGTTCACCGGGTACTCTCATTTCTAGGCTATTTTACAAGTACAGTTGCACGTTGACGACAAAGGTCAGTGTGGAACAGAAGATCAGGCGTTTGCTTACAATCTTCACAAATCAAAACTAAATCATTACAGTTTGCGAACGCACAATTCTCGTAGTTGCTCGTTGCGCCTTCACAGTGACTACAGACACCAATAACTGATGTGTGGTCAGAGAAATCAACGGTCATCCGGTCGTCAAATACACGAAGACTTCCTTCCCACAGACCATCATCACCGAATTCTTCACCGTATTTCACAATACCGCCATCGATTTGGTAGACTTCTTTAAATCCACGATTAGTCATCAGGGAGCTAAGAATCTCGCAACGAATACCACCGGTACAATACGTAACAATTGGCTTATCTTTAAGATCGTCGTACTTACCACTTTCAAGCTCTTTAATAAAATCACGACTGGTGTGGGTATCCGGCACAACGGCATTCTTAAATTTACCAATAGCTGCTTCGTGAGCATTTCGCCCATCAAAGAACACGACATCATCGCGCTCTTCAACAAGTTTATGGACTTCTTTTGGCTTCAAATGTGTACCACCACCAATCACACCGTTTTCATCAACGCGTAGCTCATCGGCCGCATCAAAAGCAACGATTTCAGAACGAACTTTCACGCTCATACGAGGAAAATCTTCGCGTCCACCATCACTCCACTTAAAGACTGTGTCTTTAAAGCCTGGGAATTCTTTTGTTGTTTTAATGTAGGCTTTAAGATCTTCCATCTCGCCACCAACCGTACCGTTAATACCGTGGGGAGAAATTAAAATACGACCTTTTAGATCAAGACTGTCAGTTAAAGATTTTTGCCACAAACGAACTGCTTGCGTATCTTTAATTGAGGTAAATTTGTAATACAATAATATTTTTTGCACGATTTATATTATACCACGTCGACTAGTGTTATATTAGTACTATGAGCGTGATTACTGACTATATTGATAAACAGACAGTGCCAACGCAAGAACTCTTGCAGCCTATTTACGATGTCGTCCACAAAGAAGTCGACGTCGAAGATGGCTGGAAATACAGCATCCCGACATTTCTTTATAAAGGCAAACCTATCCTCGGATTCGCCAAAACATTAAAGGGAATCAGTATCTACCCATATGGAAACTCTACCATCGACTCATTACTCCACGATGAAATAAAACCGTACGTGACAGGTGGCGGAACACTCAGCTTCCCAACCGGCACACCCATTCCAAACGAGCTGGTTGCACGAATCGCTCAAGTTCGAAAAGCTTTCGTTGATGATACGCTTAAAAAATAACTCGATTTTTACTATTTACATCTGATATACTAAAACCACTATGATCTTATCTTAAGATCCTCTACATACGCAAAACGTTCGGACGGCCGAACCAATAGCGCACCAACAACACTTACAAAAACTCGGAAAGGAGTTTCATTGTGGCCGAAAAAACACCTAAACTTACTCACTCAGCAATTAGTATTATTGCGCTGTATTGGAAGTACCTAAAAAAATATAGGCTTCGCCTTACCCTACTGCTCGTTACGATTATCACGGCGACGTTCTTCCTTCGTTTTGCCCCACCGCTTGTCATTGCCGATGTACTTAACCGGTTGACAACGGGCGACTTCAACACAGAAACAATCTGGAAGGATTTTGGATTGTCGATTGCTTTATATAGCCTCTTTAGTATCATCGGGAGTGTTATTTTATGGCGATTAGCCATTATCATTCTATGGAAGATGGAGCTTCGCGTTACTCGTGACATGCACCAAGATATTTTCCAAAAGCTAATGACTCTCGATGCAACATTCCACGCCAATAAGTTTGGTGGTTCACTGGTCAGCCAGGCCAACAAATTTACCGGTGCATATGTTCGTATGCTTGATACGACAATTTTTGATGTCATTGGACTGTTGCTCTCATTCACCTTTACGACCATCTTACTTTGGGGTCGCGCACCACTTGTTGTCATCTTCTTAATTGGCTTCTCGGTACTCTTCATTATTACCTCACTGCTCGTCACACGAAATGTTCGTCGATTGAATGAGATCGAGGCTTCTGTCTCAAACAAACAAACTGGTCTACTTGCCGACATGGTGACAAACATCATGGCAGTAAAAAGCTATGCAGCCGAGAAATATGAAAACCGACGCTATGCAAAAGCGACCAGCGCAACTGTTGCTGCGGGACACAACCTAATGATCGCCTCGGCAAAAGTCGATACATTCATTAGCGCTTCAACCACATTGCTTTCCATCGGTGCATTCTTTATTGCAATTGTCAGTGTGGTCTTATGGAACGCAAACGCCGCAACTGTCTTCTTGATTATTTCTTACACTGGTCAGATTACACACGAGTTGTGGAGCTTCGGCCGAGGCACACTCCGTAACTACAACCGAGCACTCGGAGACGCACAGGAGATGACATCAATCCTAACAACCGATCCTGTCGTTAAAGATATTGAAAAACCACTACCACTCAAGGTAAAGAATGGTGAGATTGCTTTTACCGACGTCACATTTGTTCATGACGGCGCTGATGATTCAATTTTCACAAACCTTAACCTTACCATTCCGGCCGGGCAAAAGATTGGACTCGTTGGACACTCCGGTTCAGGGAAAACAACACTCACTCGATTACTGCTTCGTTTTAGTGATATAGATAACGGAACGATTAGTATTGATGAGCAGGACATTGCAAAGATCAGTCAAAACGATCTTCACGGCGCGGTGTCATATGTTCCACAAGAACCAATGCTGTTTCACCGTAGTCTCCGCGATAATATCGCTTACGGAGATCCATCAGCATCGATCGCGGCTATTAAGAAAGCCGCAAAACAAGCTAACGCGCTTGATTTCATCGGCACACTCCCTCAAGGATTTGACACGCTTGTTGGTGAACGTGGTGTTAAACTTTCAGGCGGCCAACGACAACGCGTTGCGATTGCCAGGGCAATCCTAAAAGATGCGCCTATCCTTGTTCTAGATGAAGCAACATCGGCACTTGATAGCGAAAGCGAGAAGCTCATTCAAGATGCACTAGAGAAGCTTATGAAGGGCCGTACAAGCATTGTTATCGCTCACCGTCTTTCAACTATCGCCAAGCTTGATCGCATTATCGTGCTTGATAACGGTACGATCATTGAAGACGGTAGTCATGATGAGCTATTAAAACAAAAGGGTACCTACGCAAAGCTTTGGGCCCACCAATCCGGTGGCTTCATTGAAGAATAAAAAGAATCCCGCATTGCTGCGGGATCTTTTTTAATGAAACGTGTAACTATTTGTTAGCGTCAACGTTTGATTGTTTTGGCTCGTCTTGAGCTTTACCACCTGGCTTCTTTTCTTCAGCCTGAGTATCTTGTGGTGTATCTTCACCATTCTCTGATTCAACTTCAGTATCGATAGTTGCGTCACCAGCGGCTGCTTCGTTAGCGGCTTCAAGTGCTGCAGGTTCGTATACGTTAGCAATCACAAGATCAAGGTCTTGCTCTACATCAGCAAACTCAACACCTTCAGGAAGGGTAAGGTCTGCAACAGTAAGCTTGTCTTCAACTGAAGCAAGGTCAGCGATTGAAAGTTCAAGCGCTTCTGGAAGTGAGGCAGGCTTTGCCTTCACAACAATGTGTTCAATTGCCTGAAGAACGATAAGTCCGGCTTTTTCAGCTGCACTTTCACCTTCTCCAACAAGAACAATCGGCACTTCAGTTGTAATGACGTCATTTTGCTTAATCGCGTGGAACGCAATGTGACGAACGGCGTGCTTTACAGGGTCGATATCGACGCTTTTGATAATCGCGAGTTGTTTCTTACCATCAATAGTAAGGTTAACTGGCGTGTGCTTTCCGGCAGCGTGAACAACTTTAGTTGTTTCAACTACTGCTGATTGCGTTGATCGTGGCTCGTCGTGGCCACCATAGACAACACTTGGAACAAATCCATTTTTACGTAATTCGGCAACTTGCTTCCCGTTTTGTGTACGGGTATCAAGTTTCAGTGAAATATCGTGCATTTCTTGTATATCCTTCCGTGTACTATTCTCTGTCCATTATACCACATCTGTTAAAGACGATAAAAGCACGGTCATGATAGAATAGAATTACATGTTAGAATCACTTACTTACCTCAGCGCATTTTTCCTTACGGACCTCGTCGATCTTATTACTCACCTTGGTGTACCAGCTATCTTGTTAGTGATCTTTGCTGAATCTGGATTATTGATTGGCTTCTTTTTGCCAGGAGACAGCCTTCTCTTTACCGCTGGTGTATTAGTACATACCGGATTGCTTAATATTAATATCTTCTTATTTATCGCCTTACTGTTTATCGCTGCCGTTCTTGGAGATAGCGTAGGCTATACCTTTGGCCGCCGAGCTGGCCCTCGCCTTTTCAACAAGCCAGACGCGCGTTTATTTAAGCAAAAATATATTAAAGAAACCCAAGCCTTTTACGAAAAGCACGGTGGTAAAACTATTATTATCGCCCGATTTATTCCCATTGTCCGTACGTTTGCACCAATCATTGCTGGTACAGCGAAGATGCCTTACCGTAAGTTCATTACCTACAACCTACTTGGTGGATTCCTCTGGGTTACCTCAATTACTACGGCAGGGTACCTACTCGGTGAAGTATTTGAACGAGCTGGTCTAGAGATTGACCAAATCATCCTTCCTGTCGTTATCATCATTATCTTGATTTCAGTATTACCACCAGCAATCCATATCTTAAAAGATAAAAAGAATCGCGTTGCCCTTTGGGAAGGTACTATCCGCGAAATTAAATCTATTATTGCACCCCGTCGTAAGCCATAAGTTGGCTTACGATTTCACTACTAAAGTAACGCTTTAAGATATTTTCCAGTGAATGATGCTGGAATCTTTGCAATAGTCTCAGGTGTACCAACACCAACAACCGTACCACCGCCAAGTCCACCTTCAGGACCCATATCGATAAGGTGATCAGCGGTCTTAATAACATCAAGGTTGTGTTCAATGATCACCATTGAGTTTCCGCCTTCAATAAGCTTCTGCAGAATACCAAGTAGACGATTCACATCAGCGCTGTGCAGCCCTGTGGTTGGTTCATCAAGAATGTACATCGTTTTACCAGTTGAACGACGTGAGAGCTCTGAAGCAAGCTTAATACGCTGCGCTTCACCACCACTAAAGGTTGTGGCTGGTTGTCCAAGACGAATATAGCCAAGCCCAACATCAACAAGTGTGTCGAGTTTGCGAGCGATCGAAGGAATGTTCTCGAAGAACTTCGCCCCTTCTTCAACCGTCATGCCAAGTACGTCGCTGATTGTTGCGTCTTTATATTTAATTTCGAGTGCCTCGCGGTTGTATCGCTTACCTTTACATACATCACAGGTAACATAGACATCTGGCAAGAAGTGCATTTCAATCTTAATGACACCGTCGCCCTGACAGTTTTCACAGCGACCACCCTTCACATTAAAGCTAAACCGTCCCGCTTTATAGCCTCGTATATTTGCTTCGTTAGTTGCGGCAAATAATTCACGGATTGGCGTAAACACACCAGTATATGTCGCAGGGTTTGAACGAGGAGTACGTCCAATAGCAGACTGGTCAATCACAATCACTTTATCGAGCAAATCAATACCTTCAATGTTATCGTGTGCACCAGGAACTTCATGTGCTCGGTGAAGCCGCGCTGATAACTCTTTCGCCAAGATATCATTAACCAGCGTTGACTTACCAGAGCCACTCACGCCACTTACAACAGTCATCACCCCTAGTGGAATCGAGACATCAATATTTTTAAGATTATTTTCACGAGCACCGCGTACAGTTAAATTACGATCTTTGACGATCGCGCGTCGTTTCTTTGGAACGGCAATTTTCTCGGTTCCCTTTAGGTAGCGACCCGTTACACTGTCTGGATTCTCGGCAACTTCAGCAGGCGTTCCCGCAGCAACTACCTGCCCACCAGCAACACCAGCCCCAGGACCAATATCAAGAAGATAGTCAGCTTGGCGAATCGTGTCTTCGTCGTGCTCTACAACGAGTACCGTGTTTCCAAGATCACGAAGGTGTTTTAGCGTGTCGATCAAACGATCGTTATCACGTTGGTGAAGTCCAATAGAAGGTTCATCAAGTACATAGAGAACTCCTTGAAGTCCTGAACCAATTTGTGTCGCCAAACGAATACGCTGCGCTTCACCACCTGATAGTGTATTTGCAGCACGCGACAACTAGATCGGAA
>Ga0247814_10002328_pt1 | contig 10526 bp, 8 predicted proteins | sample UWRJL179409R1_FD_179947 | JGI IMG/M metagenome (GOLD analysis project Ga0247814, IMG submission 179947) | Plant litter microbial communities from Arlington Agricultural Research Station in Wisconsin, United States - UWRJ-L179-409R-1 | ecosystem: Environmental > Terrestrial > Plant litter >... | reverse complement strand
TGAACATGTCGCGCTTGGTGTAACCGTCTTCAGGCCAGTATAACTTGCTGAGGTTTGTAAACTTCAGCTCATGGCCGTTTACTTTTTTTACCTGGGTTTCCTCGGTGGGGTTTAGGAGTGTTTTTTTTCCGCCGCTTTTTGGAGCTGAAACGAGTTTGGTCTTGTCGGCAGTGATACTATTTTTTGGCTCTTCAACCAATTTTTTCGTTTCTGAAGCTGTTTCACGGATCACATCCCTGGCTTTTTTATCGGTCCGCATGCCTTCGAATGACGGATGGCGAAAGACACCATCTGCCGTTACTTCGGCAAAACTCACTTCGCATACTAATGACGGTTTTAGCCAGGTTGCCGTAGCATTAGGAGGATTGGGGCGAAAGCGGGAAGGCTTGTTAATATCGGGCTCGGATTCAAACGGGATTTTTTTGGTGATCAAAGGTTTGAACAATTCCATCATTTCTTTTTGTTTCTTTTCTGAAAAACCCGTTCCGACTTTCCCCACATACTCAAATTTACCGTTTTCATACACGCCCAGGAGCAAGGAACTGAACAGCTTTGCGCTGCCATCATTATTTGTGAAACCGCCGATTACAACTTCCTGCCTTTTGCTGGCTTTGACCTTCAGCCAGACTTTGGAACGGCTGTCGGGAGTGTAAGGGCTGTCTGAGCGCTTGGCCATAATCCCTTCAAGGCCCATTTTCTTTGCAGCATCGAAAAAATCCAATCCGTTTACAGTAAATACCTGGCTCAGGCGTATGCGGTCGTCATCAGTAGGCAATATTTCCTTTAAAATGGCCTGACGCTCGGACAATGGCAATGGCATTGTATTTTTTCCTTCATACCACAGCAAGTCAAAAGCGTAGTAGACCAATTCGCCATCTGCTTCACTGCGCCAATTTTGGAGTGCGCTAAAATTCGCTTTGCCATCTTTTTCGAGGACGAGGATCTCACCGTCGAGTACGGCATTGATCGACCAGTCTTCCATGGCGTTAGTAACCGGATAGTATTTTTCGGAAAATGATTTGTTGTTGCGCGAGAGCAGTTCTACTTTCCCCTTGTTGACATACGCTACTGCGCGGTAGCCGTCCCATTTGACTTCATAGTGCCAGCCTGCATCATCGAACGGCTCGTTGACCAATGTGGCAAGCATCGGTTTTATCTTCTCTGGAAATGGCGCGCGTTGTGCCGATTTGAGTAAAGTGTTAGCATCAGGATTGGTGGTTTTTTTTTTCTGGGTTTTAGCCTTTGGCTTAGCGATCAATTTTTTTATCTTTTCATCAGGAGCGGGTTTTTGCCCATAGATATTTTTGCTTGTCGCTGCAACCTGCTCCAGCGTCTTTTTAGAAACCACTGATTTGTCTTTCAAGGTTATATCGTCTTCAGACACATATTTGTCGTCAAGCTTCATCAGCAGCCAGCCATTTTCGCCGCGTCCGTGTGCTTTGATAAGCGCAAATTCGCCCTTGAGCTTTTTGCCTTTTAATATAAACTTGATTTTGCCACTATGCAGGCCTGCCCGTAATTGCTTGTCGTGCTCCTTTTTGCTTTTGCCTTCAGGTTCGTAAGGCTCATAAACGCCTTCATCCCAGACAATCACCGTGCCGCCGCCATATTGTCCTTCAGGAATAATGCCTTCGAACGTACGGTAATCATAGGGGTGGTCTTCGACCATCATGGCCAGGCGTTTGATTTTGGGATCGGTAGACGGACCTTTAGGGACTGCCCAACTTTTCAGTACGCCCTCCATTTCCAACCGGAAATCATAATGAAGCCGCGAAGCCGCATGTTTCTGGATAACAAAACGCAGGACGTCTTTATCGCTTTTACCGCCGAAAGGCTCGGGCGTTTTGGAAGCATCCCTTTTCTCTTTGTATTTATCTAGTGCCATAATAATAAAAATTTAAACAGTTTTGGTTAGAGTTGCGACAATTTTGAGGGATCAGTAGCTTCATCTATTGATTTCCCTTGAGGCTCGTTGTCTTGGTCTTCAGGCATACCATCATTTTGCGTATTCACGTTCAGGTTGCCGTAAGGATAATCACTAATTCACCAACGATCGTTTCCAGAACGTTTTTTTAGCGACAATCCCGTAGGCACTAATACAGCCCCTGCTAGCGCTGAAAGTAGCCTTTCGTTTTCACTAATGTTATTTTTTTGTGTACCCATGGTATGAGAATCGTTGTGCATTGGATATAAAATTTACATAAAGCTACAGCAGGGCACCCAATTTTGATTTACAACATTCTCCAATAAAATTGCGTTATTCGCTGCTTATGGCAGATTTGAAATTGGAATCTTTTTTTATGTGAAGCGTAGTAATAGTATAATTTTGAATGATAAAGTTGTAATACACAGCAGCAATTGGTATGGTAATTTTACATGCAAAGTCAATAAAATAACAAATGAAAACTGCAACAACGAAAAAAAAAGTACCACTAAAAAACTACAGCATGCAATGAAAAATAGTGCCGACTTATCTGATTAGTATGAACGCCTGCAGTATTTATACTGTGGATTTTTTAGTGCAGTATTTTTAACATTCAAAACAAAATTGGCATGAAAAAGTTCCTTTACCAAAACAGCCTGTCTATAGTGTTCGTAGTCTTGTTTGCCGGTGCATTATTTGGACAGGTGTTTTTCGGAATACAAGAATACAATAAGGAGCTGATGGAGGATGGAGCGGCGGTGGTCAGCCTGTCGCAATACCTTAAATCAGGACACTTTATTGAATCTACGTTTGAGAATTGGGAAAGCGAATTCCTGCAAATGGGATTATTTGTATGGTTTACAATATTCCTGCGGCAAAAAGGCTCATCAGAATCCAAAAGCTGCGAGGGTAAGGAAGAAGTTGACCGGAAGCCAGACCCAAACCGGGAGGGTGCACCATGGGCAGTGAAAAAAGGCGGCCTTTGGCTTGCGCTTTACAAACACTCCCTTACAATAAGCCTGCTGCTTTTATTCGTTGTTTCATTTGCGTTGCATGTTTACGGCAGCCTGATGGATGAAAACCTTCAAAATGAGTTAAAGGGAGAAGCACCTTCAAAACTCGGCGAATATCTCCTCGGTTCCCGCTTATGGTTTGAATCTTTCCAGAACTGGCAAAGCGAATTCCTGTCAGTTTTTGCAATCGTAGGCTTGTCCATTTATTTGCGGCAGATAGGCTCATCTCAATCTAAGCCTGTAGATGCACCGAATGATGAGACAGGAGAGTGAATTTAAATTTTATTTTAAAACTTTATAACTATGGCATCACAAGCAGTTATCGAATGCAGTAAAGCACTCGTTGAAAAACAATGGACCATTACGTTTGTAGAAAGCGCTTCGGCAGGGAAGATGAGTTATGAATTTTCCACAGTTCCTGATTCGGGCAAGATCCTTATAGGCGGTATGGTATGCTACAATGCCTGTATGAAAGAAGATGCACTCGATATCCCGCACGGCCTCATAGAAATATTTACTGCGGAATCGGCTGAGGTTACTAAGGCGATGGCAAACAATTTCTGCAAATTTACCGAAGCGGATGTCTGTGTTGCTTTGACAGGACTCACTACGCCTGGCGGAAGTGAAACTTCTGAAAAACCTGTAGGCACCATTTTTATTCACATCATACTTCCTGAAAAACAGATTCCGCTTCGTTTTCAATTCAATGGTAGTCCGGAGGAAATCTTAGACCAGGCAATCGACAAAGCAGCCTCTGTAATTGTAAATGAAATAACCTAACTATTATCATCATGACAACTAACAACGACAGTCAGCATACAAATAACCAATCTTTGAAAACCAGCGTCTTTGAACAGTTTGCCTGTAAGGTTTCGAAAGCAACCGGCAGCACTGCGGCTTTTAGCTGTGCATTTTTAGTGGTAATTGCATGGGCAGCGAGCGGCCCATTCTTTAATTTTTCTGAAACATGGCAACTGGTAATTAATACCGGCACTACAATTATTACTTTCTTAATGGTGTTTCTTATCCAAAAGGCGCAAAATAAAGATTCGCTGGCGATACAGTTGAAACTGAACGAGCTGGTGGCATCAAGCAAGCACTCGAGCAACCGCCTTGTAGATATTGAAAACCTGACTGAGGCCGAAATGATGACGGTACAAAAATATTACCGCAGCCTCAGTGAATTGTCCGCAAAGGATGAAAGCTTACAGACTTCACACTCTATAGAAGAAGCTGAGGAAAACCATGAAGATAAAAGCAAGGCTAAGAAAAACAAATAAACCCATTGTAATACACTATGAAAGCACTTATATTACTTGGCACACTCAAAGCGAAAGGCAGATCGAATACAGAAACGCTTGTAGAATTCCTGGGAGAATATCTTAAAGAACAGGAAATTGATTTTGAGGTTGTAAAACTTGCCGACCATCATATTGTGCCTGGCACATATACCCATATGGATATCAAGGATGACTGGCCTGCGATCTATCAAAAAGTCCTTGAGGCCAAAATTATACTTTTCGCAACGCCATTGTGGTGGAACAGCCATTCGTCTGAATTGCAGCGCGCTATCGAAAGGCTTGATGAGGTTTATGATAGAATCCTTGCGGGTGAGGATTCTCCATTAGATGGAAAAATAGGGGGTGTTGTGATCACTGGTGATTCCGATGGTGTGGAACATGTTACCGGTAATATTGCAAATTTTTTCTGCTCTGTCGGCATTTCCGTTCCGCCTTACACCACACTTGGTGTAATATGGGAAGGCCATGCTAAAGACGCAAAAAAGACAAAGGCAGGACTGCTCAAATATTATAAGCGAGAATATGCAAAAGATGCGCAGGCAATGGCTGAATCACTGGCAAAATTCGGAAAAAAATAATCAATGAATAACTGTATTATGGAACATAAAAAAATAACGAATGCAGATGAAACTTCCGGTAACAATGTATCGTTTTGGGTAGATAGCAATCAACAAATCTCCTACAGCAAATTAAATGAGAGCCTTAAAACGGAAGTTTTAATCATCGGAGGCGGAATTGCCGGACTTACCACTGCTTACCTGTTGTTAAAATCAGGTAAGCAGGTTGTTTTAATCGAAGATGGGTTTATAGGCAGTGGAGAATCGGGCAGAACCACGGCACATTTGAGCTGTGCGCTCGATGACCGTTACTATTATTTAGAAGATATTTATGATGTTGAGTCGACCATGCTCGCCGCAGAAAGCCATAAGACTGCCATCGGGCTGATTGAAGATATTGTCAATGCGGAATCAATCGATTGCCATTTTAAAAGGATTGACGGTTATCTTTTTTTGGATCCCAGCGATAAAAGCGAAAATCTACAAAAGGAACTGGATGCGTCACAATCGGCGGGAATCGATACTATAATGGTGCCAACCATGCCAGGAATTTCGCATCCCGGACCTGCCATAAAATTTCCCGAACAGGCGCAGTTTCACATTATGAAATACCTCACCGGCCTTTGCCAGGCAATTATAAAAATGGGCGGTAAAATTTTTACTGAAACAAAAGGTGAAAATATTACCAGCGAAGGTGCCAAAGGAAATGGATTCGAAATTAAAGCCAGCCATATCGTGGTGGCGACCAACACGCCGGTAAATGATATTGTAACGATGCATACCAAACAGGCCGCTTACAGGTCGTATGTCATTGCTGCAAAAGTACCTAAAGGTGCTTTGCCCTATGCACTTTGGTGGGACACCGGGAATATGGATTCCCGATGGGTTTCCCAGCCTTATCATTATGTGAGACTTGAAGCATATGATGAAGCATTCGACTTGCTTATTTCTGGCGGTGAAGACCATAAGACAGGGCAGGCTGATGAAGAGCACATCCCGGAGCAGGACAGGTATTATAACCTGGAACAATGGACACGTAAGCATTTTCCTGAAATACAGGAAATCATTTATTATTGGTCGGGTCAGGTAATGGAGCCGGTAGATTCTTTGGGTTTTATGGGCAAGAATCCGGGTGATGAAAATATCTATATTATTACAGGTGATTCGGGTAACGGAATGACCCATGCTACCATTGGCGCGTTGCTCATTCACGATAGCATTCAAGGGATACAGAATCCATGGGAGAAATTATACAGCCCTTCAAGAATTACCTTAAATACCGCAAAAGATTTCGTAAAAGAGGCGGCTAACATGGCGTCGCAATACCTTGACTGGTTTAGTCCGGGTGACGTTAAGAAAGTAGAAAATCTTCCAAAAGGCAGTGGCGGCATCATTACTTCAGGTATTTCTAAAATAGCGGCTTACAAAGATGACAATGACGTGCTGCATACTTTTAGCGCTGTTTGTCCTCATTTGGGCTGTGTCGTTAAATGGAATGCTGATGAAAAATCTTTTGATTGCCCATGCCATGGGTCCAGATTTTCGTGTGAAGGAAAAGTAATGAATGGTCCTGCAACAAAAGACCTTGCGAAACTGAAACCTTAATTAAACACTGACAAAAACAATAATCATGTTCAGCAGGATGCAATTGTTAGCCAGTACTGAAAAAATAGCTTCCAGGTTCAATGGAAAAGGAATAATTGGTTCCGAAACATTCGTGCCGAAAAATGAAATTAGTGGTTTTGACCATGCGCCGCATCCTATTCTTCTGCGGTATGATCAGCAATTCGTTTGGGATTATTTTCAATGGGGACTTGTTCCGCCGGACTGGCGCAAAAAACCTGAAGAGATCTGGAACCATACTATCAGTGCTAAGCTGGAGTATGTTTCTAAACGGTATGCCTGGCAAAAAGTATCGGATAACCGTGCCTTGATCCCTGCAACCGCATATTTTGAATACCATTGGAATGACCCGAAAGGAAATTCTAAAACTAAATATATTATCAGGCACACGTCTGAAGAACTCTTTGGGCTTGCCGGCTTATTTTCCTTGTGGCGCAATCCGGAAGGAAATGTCCTAAAAACATTTGCGATATGCACGACTGAAGCTAATGAAATTATGCAGTTCGTCCACAATAAGGATACGGCCAAAAATTATCACAGAATGCCCATCATGTTGAACCGTGATACAGAGATGCATTGGCTCGACCAATCAGTCCCATATATCGATTTTGCATTTCCAAATTATAAACCTGACCTTGTTGCAAAACCAGTAATGCAGAATCTTCCCGAACAGCCAAAGTTATTCTGAACGCTGGATAAAGTCTATTTCCTGTCTACCTGCCTAAACGTCAGGTTGATTCTCGGCAATACCTGCCTGGCTGTTTTCGGCACCTGATGTTCCCAAAAAGTATTGGTTGTTCCAGACATCAATAACAACGTTCCATGGTGTAATGGAATTTCTGCCTGTGGAATTTCTTTCCTGTTTTTGTGCCGCAAGCGGAAAATACGCGTTTCTCCGAATGATACCGATGCGATACTTGGATTTATTCCGATTTTGCCTTCCTTATCGCTGTGCCACGCAACGCCATCTTTTCCATTCCGATAGAGATTAAGCAAAACAGCATTGAAGTTTTCGCCGATTTCTAATTCCACACGTGCGCGTATTGCAAGCAATTCAGGCGTCCAATCTGGGAGGTTTTGGTCAGCTCCAGGATTGTTTTTATCTTCATGCCAGGAAATCATACGCGGAGCGGTCACAGTTTTATCATACATTAGCATCTGGTATTCGCGCCATGTGGTTTGGTTTAGCAATATGTTGTAATAATTATCGGACTCTTCTTTTGTGAAAAAGTTGTCAATCATCATGAGATTTGCATCGGGCAAATTGAAAATTTTTTTACCTGCGCTGCCCGAAGTAAATATTTCTGTGTCATTAAAAAGTGTCATAATCTCTTTTCTCGTCTTAGCTTCGTTCATTGATTACTGTTTCATTCTTTCGGGTAGCATGTTTAACCCTGTCTGGATTTTTTTTTGCGTAAGAATGGATCAGTTGCATAATATAATGATTACTACGGTAGGGAGTTACATGGTCTTTTATTTCTGATGGCTCGGTAATCTGGATATCTGAGTCGATATAACCCATGCCGTAAAAATGTCCGTTTTCAACCCATATACAGCTGCGCTCATCTTTGGAACGGCCTTTGTCTATAATGGCAAAACTTGGCCGGTTGCTTAACAAAAAATCCAACGCACGTTCAACTTGTGAGTTGTGCTGTGACAACTCCGGTAAATTTGAATTGTCAGACTTTGCCAAAATTTCTCCTTCGATACTTGTCCCATAGTTGCAAAACCTATTGTCAATAGCGAACTGCCCGACCAAGCTGCGAAGCAAGTTGATACCATCATAAATACTATTGAAAGATTCAATACATGACTGAAATTTGCCAAGCTTTCCTATTGCCAGGTATCTGTAACCATTACGTGCCTCATATTGATACAAACCGAATTTCGGGTCAAAACGTTTTAGCGCCCGGTTATAAACAGGCCATAGTTTTTTTATTTCTGTGCATTCTAACAGCAAAGCCATAAATTCAGTAGCGCAGATCTCAAATGAAATAGAATAAATATCTCTTAAGAAATTTTGTCGTTGCGAATTGATCGTATGTCCGGTAAAGTGTGAGGCCACACGTTTTTTAAGGTTTACGGCCTTTCCGACATAAACTACTTCCTGAACCTGATTGTAAAAATAATAAACACCTGGCTTTTCCGGCAATCTTGTAAAATCTTCCGGAGGCAAATTTGGCGGCAGCCGCTGGTCCTGTGAATTCTTTTTAACCATTTTTTGAATTTCTCCTTCGGTATCCCATTCCAATAGTTTAGAAAATAATATGGCGGTAGCATCTGCATCACCTCCCGCACGATGTCTGTTTTCTAAAACAATATCCAGTGAATGACAAAGTTTGCCCAGACTGTATGACGATAAGCCGGGCCTGATCTTTCTGGCAGCCCGGACTGTGCAAAGTTTTTTTGCAGTCCATGAAAATCCGCTTTCTGCAAGTTGATGCCGAACAAATGAATAATCAAAATTTACATTGTGCGCTACGAAAATGCGACCGGTAAGCATTTCCAATATTTTTTCTGAAACATCATCAAAAATAGGAGCATTTTTCACCATTTCATTATTGATACCTGTTAAGGCGAAAATGGCAACCGGTATTTCTTTTTGCGGATTGATGAGTGTTTCCCAGCGGTTAATAATACCTGACCCGTCATGGATAATAATAGCAATTTCTGTCATGCGGCTATGGCTGGCATTACCACCTGTAGTTTCGATATCTACTATTGCATATTCCTGTTTTATCATCTTGTGTATAACGTAATATTATATTTCATATTTTCCTGAGAACTAATTTTACTGCTACCTGAAATTACGGCCTTTATAGAAAAATTCTTCTGTACCGCTGCTTTTCTCGTCTCCGCGAGACAGCGTTGCAAGTCCTGCTTCGGGATTTGATTAGCTGTCATACCACGCAATAATGAAGAAAGGTTGAAGCATTTATGTGTGACAACGTGAGTGACACCATTTGCGACCTGGAGCTTTCCTTCGACCATTAAAAGCCGGGCCTGTAAAATTTCCTTGCGGTGTTTTTCATGTTAAATTTCTTTCTCAAAATCGTTACGGCGTTGCTGATTTTTTGATCTGTACTTTTGAATAGTGTTGAGTGGATTGTATATTTTGTGGACAAGCTTTGCCGCGACTGTTTAAATCGAAACTTCCAAATTAAGCATAGTTGTTGAAAAGCTATTTTAAACGGCAAATTAATGCGTTATTTTTTCCTTTTTGGTTTGCTTGTCGTTATTTGCTCTTCATAAATTTCCAGATTATCCGATTTAAGTTTCTCTTTTAACCAGGCTTGTAACTTTATTTTGGAGGACATTTGTAATCTTTTATTCGTTTGATATACCATTACGGGAACGGTTTTCACACTGTCTGTTGCTTCATTGAAAGTGTGCTTCGCAATCGAAATATTGCGGATTTCAGGGAATAGTATTTTTGTTTCGGAAAGAATTTTTGCGTTGTCTACGCGAGACCCGGCGATTTGTTTTTGAAGGTTCTCAATAAGAATATCTTTTTCGTTTAGAGTTGCCTTTTCTGAGCCAATTTCGTTTAGGATATCCCGCTTTAAGTCGGTTGTGTCTTGTCTGATTTGGAGCTTTGTATTTGCAATCTTATAAAACTTTAGCTTTTTATTTAAGGCAATGACTTCTGGAGGAGTAAACTTTTTGGACAGAAATGCCAATTCTATTTTGTGAGGGATTGTTACATAACGCGTCTTTTTATAAATAATAGTATAGCCTTTATTAGTGAATTCATTTTCAATGAAATTGTTCACCTTCTCATTGTATTTTTTCTCTTCGTAAAGTTTAAACGCAAAATAAATACTTGGGATTATCATTATTAGTATCAAGAATGTCATGGTGTACCTGACCTGCTTTTCCCTCTTTTTATCAACCAGTTTTACGGGTGTATATTTCAAGTACTTGACTATAATAAATGTCGCCATACAAATGAATACGCAGTTTATGGCATAAAGATATAACGCCCCAAAGAAGAACTTAAAATTACCAATCGCCAAACCGTAGCCAGCTGTACATAAAGGCGGCATTAAGGCGGTTGCAATGGCCACACCCGGAATAGGATTGCCTTTCTCAACGCGAGTTATCGCGA
>Ga0247814_10002327_pt1 | contig 10529 bp, 7 predicted proteins | sample UWRJL179409R1_FD_179947 | JGI IMG/M metagenome (GOLD analysis project Ga0247814, IMG submission 179947) | Plant litter microbial communities from Arlington Agricultural Research Station in Wisconsin, United States - UWRJ-L179-409R-1 | ecosystem: Environmental > Terrestrial > Plant litter >... | reverse complement strand
TGCCATTAAAAAGAATAAAACCGCGGTTTTGAAGTACTTCATTTTGCAAGGGGTAAAAAACCTCCAATTTTAGTAATTTTTTATGACTTATAGGCTCTTTTTTTTGTTAAATGCGTTTTATTAAAGTTTAGCCACGAATTACACTAATTTTCACAAATTTCCGTATGACTGAATTTCGTATAATTCAAAATCAACTAAAATGAATATAAGGAATTAGAATAGGGCAATTTGTGTAATTCGTGGCTTATTCTTTATAGTGCTTTTTGGCAGAAGCCAACGGTATAGCCTATCTTTGTGCCAAATTATTATTTTAAGCTACTGAAAATGAGTAAAGCAATATCGGGTTTTAGCAAACTTAGCAAACAGGAAAAAATAAACTGGCTGGCAAATGAGCATTTTACCGACCCGCAGGCTGCAAAAAACCTGCTGCAAAATTACTGGAATACCGATGCTGATGTACAAAAACTGCACGACGAGTTTATAGAAAATACCATTACTAATTTTTATTTACCTCTGGGTATTGCCCCCGGCTTTATAATTAACGGCCGCGAGTATACCATACCCATGGCTATAGAAGAAAGCTCTGTAGTGGCGGCCGCAAGTAAAGCGGCAAAGTTTTGGTCTACACGTGGCGGGTTTAAAGCTACCGTATTGAATACCGAAAAAATAGGCCAGGTGCATTTTATGTACCACGGCGATATAGAAAAATTGCAGGCATTCTTTAAAGATGTAAAGCACGAATTTTTTACCGACACCGAAACCATTACCAAAAACATGCAAAAGCGCGGCGGAGGTATACTTGATATTGAGCTTCGCGATAAAACAACACTAATACCCCATTATTACCAGCTGCATGCTACGTTTGAAACCGTAGACAGCATGGGTGCTAATTTTATAAACTCATGCCTGGAGCAGTTCTCTAAAACTTTGCGCGAAGAGGCACAGCTTTACACCGTTTTTACCGAAGAAGAAAAAAACATTCAGGTGGTAATGAGCATCCTCTCTAACTATGTACCTAATTGTGTAGTGCGTGCCGAGGTTTCCTGCCCTGTAGCAGATCTAAATGAAGATAAAAACATAAGCCCCGAAGAATTTGCGGCTAAATTTGCGGCCGCCGTACAAATTGCCGAAGTAGAACCTTACCGTGCCGTAACCCATAACAAAGGTATTATGAACGGCATTGATGCCGTAGTAGTAGCTACCGGCAACGATTTTCGCGCTGTAGAAGCCGGTGTTCATGCTTATGCAGCGAAAGGAGGCCACTACAGCAGCCTGTCGCATGCTAAAGTAGAGAATGGCATTTTTACCTTTTGGCTTGATGTGCCGTTGGCGCTGGGCACCGTAGGCGGACTCACAACACTGCATCCGCTTGTAAAGCTTTCGCTCGAAATGCTGGGCAACCCAACCGCGCAGGAGCTAATGCAAATCGTAGCAGTAGCCGGCCTTGCACAAAACTTTGGAGCTTTACGATCGCTTACTACAACAGGCATACAGCAGGGACACATGAAAATGCACCTTATGAACATCCTGAACCAACTGGAAGCCACCCACAATGAAAAGCAGCAAACTATAAAGTATTTTGAAAAAAACACTGTGAGCCATAGCGCCGCAGTAGATTTCGTAAATCAGTTAAGAACCATAGATACCGCACGCATTGAAGAAGATTTTTTATAGTAACGGCAAACTATTAATCACCGGCGAGTATACCGTTCTCGACGGGGCAAAGGCGTTGGCACTGCCCACAAAATTTGGGCAAACCCTTGAAGTGGAAGACACCGCCGCAAAAACCATAAAGTGGACAAGCCTTGAAGCTGATGATACTGTTTGGCTTACCGCCGAAGTAACGCCTGAAGCAGTTATAAATAACGTTCAAAGCGGTGCTTCTGCAGAAGCAGATACTTTAATTAAAATACTACACCACGCACATCTTGCAAATCCAGAACTACTTAATACCTCCGCCGGATTTGAAGTTGTTACACGGTTAACATTCCCCAGGCATTGGGGGTTAGGCACATCGTCTACCCTTATAAACAATATTGCGCAATGGTTTGGCATTAATGCGTTTAATCTTTTAGCTAACAGTTTTGGCGGCAGCGGCTACGATATTGCCTGTGCGCAGCACAACACCCCTGTTATATACAATAGGGACAACAATTCCCCGGTGGTTAGCCCTGTTACCTTTACCCCGGCATTTACTAATAACATTTGGTTTGTATACCTAAACCAAAAGCAAAACAGCCGCGAGGCTATTGCCGCTTACCGCGAACGCAGAAGCGATATTAACACCGTTATACCACGTATAGATGCTTTAACTAATGATGTATTGTTTGCCGAAGATCTAACCTCTCTGGCCTCTGCATTAGAAAAGCACGAAGACCTTATGAGCGGGCTTTTAGGTATAGCCCCTGTACAGCAAAGGCTGTTCCCCGATTTTAAAGGAATTATAAAAAGCCTTGGCGCCTGGGGCGGTGATTTTGTTATGGCTGTCGCCGAAGAAAACCCTGTCCACTATTTTAATGCAAAAGGTTATGCAACGGTAATTGCGTATCATGATATGATATTGTAATTGCTTTTCACCACGAATTGCACAAATTTACCATTTGGAATAAGTAGCAGATTGCCGCGCTCCATTGCATTTCGCTCGCGATGATGCGACTTAAAGAACGGAACTGAATTATCATGTTATTTTTCTTCACGTCGCGTTGTTGCGGTGCACGAAGCAATTTAAAGACATCCACAAAATTTTCCATGCTCCGCAAAGTCTCGCGACTTTGCGAATGTGATCGTCGGTTTATAACCGACAAATAACCGGCAACCAGAAAAGCAGAGGGAATATGCAGAGTTTGGATCTATTGAGCACTTTTATTAAACCTTAGAATTAGTGAAAATTTGTGCAATTCGCGGTAAAAAACAGCACATAAACAAAAAAGTCCCCCGCAAATGCGAGGGACTTTTAGTTATAAACTAAGATACTTATTAGTTAAACTCGTATCGGTTGTCTTCAATATCTGCTGCATCTTTAAGAGCGTTTGTAATCCTGCCCTGTATACTGCCACGTCCTTCGGCTACTAACCTTGTAGTAATAGCACTGTAGTTTTGCGGAGCCGGCGCTTTTTCAACACTTGTAGCTTTTATCATAAACACACCTGCAGTACCTTCTATAAGACCTGAAGTTTTTCCTGCAGCAAGGCCAAATGCCTTACCTACAACTTTAAGTTCAGGACCCACACTTGGTACCATTGGGCTTGCAAGGCTTACACCTGTTGCAGTAGCAATGCTAGATCCTGATGCTTTTGCAACAGCCTCAAGCGTAGTGCCTGCCATTTTCTTTTTAATAAGTTCTGCTTTCTTCTCGTTACGCACAATAGGAAGTACAGAAACTTTAGCTTCTTCTAACGGAAGAAGGCCTTTTTCGTTAATCGTTTTTAACCTTGCAACAACGCTTCCCTGCGGAACGTCAAATTTCTTAACGTCACCCACTTTAGTTCCGCTCTCATAAGCCCAGCGAACAATAGCCCTCTGTGCACCTACGCCCGGTATATTCTCATCATTAGCACCAAGCCTGTTAGCCGGTGTTACTGTAAGGCCTGCAGCTTTAGCAAGGTCTGCAAAAGGTTTATTAGTGTCCCTTGCATCCATTTCCAGTTTTGTGGCTTTTACAAAATTAGCATCTGTAGTAGCTTCTGTAGGCTGTATTTTTTGTGCAACGGTAGCAAGCTGTACACCTTCATACTTATCTAATACTTTAATAACGTGGAAACCAAAATCTGTTTCTACAACACCTGTAGATCCTACAGGATTATTAAAGATATAATCGTTAAAAGGCTTAACCATTTGGTTAGGTACAATGTTATCATAAACACCACCGTTAGCAAGAGAACCCTGGTCGTTAGAGTTTAATGCCACTAACTGTGTAAACGATTCCGGGTTAGACCTTACCTGTGTAAGTAAACCATCGGCTTTAGCCTTAGCTTCTTCTTTAGTAATTGTAATTTTAGGGTCTGGCATAGAGCTGCCTTTGTAACCTATAAGTATGTGGCTTGCCTTAACGCTTGCACCACCTTTTTTAGCTACCATTTTAGTTACTTTATAGTAACCGTTATCTACATACGGACCGTAAACCTGGCCCGGAGCAAGGCTGTATATTTGCTGTGCATGGTCTACAGGCAGTTGACTTTTTGTAACAAAAGTACTGTCAAACTTAATCTCAGAGTTTAAGTTTACAAACTCTTCATTGTTTGTAACGCTTGCAAAACCGGGAACAGTATCTGTAGCTTTAGTAGTATTGTTATACTCAACTTTAGGAGCAAGTAAACCCTCTATGTTTTTCTTAACCTCTGCCTCATCAGCCGTAGATGGCTTATTATCTAAAAACACAAACTCAAGATCGCGTGATGCTTCTGCTTTGTATTTTTTCTCGTTTTTTTTCATGTAAGCTATAAGCTCCTCGTCAGATACCTTAACCTGGTCATCGTTTATTGTAGTATAAGGAACAAGAACATAATCAAATGTTGCTTTATTGCTTTCCTGCGCAAAACGTACTTTACCTTCTAAGTTAGTGGCAAAATAACCTGCTTTTAGCATAGTACCGTACAACTGGCTTTTAGCTGAAGACTCTATACCCGGCCTTTCTTTTTCGATAGCCTGGTACTGCTGCGGGTTTGTAGTTTTTAAGTTAGCAAGAAACTCGTTAAACTTACCTTTATCAAATTTACCCAGCGCGTTCATGAACTGTGGGTTTTGGCCAAGCATTTGTGCATATACATCAAGTACATGCTCCCTGCCCACACGAATGCCTGCTTTCTCAAATCTTTCTTCTAAAAGTATCCTGTTTACCTCTGTACTCCAAACATAGTTAGCAGCCTGCGTAGAAGATGCTCCCTGCTGTTGCTGCTGGGTGTTGTTTACTTTTTCTAAAAATTCTTTTACGGGAATATCTGTACCGTTTACGCTTCCCACATTTTTAGTAACGCCAAAGCCACCACTGTTTACAATATCACCTATTATAAAAGCCAGTAAGCAGAAACCGATAACTCCTATCAGTAAAATTGAACGTTGCCTTATTTTTGATAAAACCCCCATCTGTTTTGTTGTTAAAATTTGAATTCAGTGGGCGAAAATACAATTATCTGTGTAATAATAAAAATAGTATACTTATTTTTTGTGAAGTTTTCTTTTATTTATTTTTTGGGCAGCAGTTTTACTTTTACAAGCTCTGCCCTTTTGCCCGATGCCTTCTCTATAATAAAAGCATAACCTGCGCTTTCTACACGGTCGCCCACATGCGGAATATCCTTGGTATGGTGCATTATAAAGCCGCCCAGCGTGGTGTAAGAATCATCTTGGGGCAGCGCAAGCCTGTAGGTTTCGTTAATATAGGCTACATCCAGACGGGCAGAAAAAAGCCATGCCCCGTCTTGCTGCTGCTCCTCTGTAAATACTTCGTCGTCATCATGTTCATCTTCTATTTCGCCAAAAAGCTCTTCAATAATATCCTCAACTGTAATAATACCCGATGTACCACCGTACTCGTCCAGCACCACAGCCATGCTTTTTCGCTTGCGGGTAAGCTGGTTTAAAAGGTCTTTTATAAAAATTGTTTGGGGTACATATTCCATAGGTATCATTACCTCCCGAATGGATTGCGGCTTTTTAAACAGCGTAAAACTATCTATATAGCCCAAAACATCATCTACCGTTTCGTGGTACACCACTATTTTACTATAACCGGTATCTACAAACAGGTGCCTTAAGTTTATAACACTATCGTTTACATCTATTGCAGCAATTTCTGTTCGGGGTGTCATGATATCACGGGCTTTTAACCCGGAAAATTCGAGGGCATTGCGAAATATCTGAATTTCAGAATCTACCTCTTCCTGCTCGTTAGCCCCGGTAAGCTGCTCTGTAATATACAGGCCCAGTTCTCCGCGGCTAAAAAACTCCTTACGGGTATCGGCCCGGGTACGAAAAAGCGTTACCAGTATAAAATCAGATACCGCCATAATACCTCTTGAAACATTGTAAAACAACACATAAAAAGCATAGGCCGGCACTGCCAGTGCTTTTATGAGCGTATTAGCATATACCTGAAAAAACACTTTAGGTATAAACTCTGCCGTGAGCAGGATAACAAACACCGACACCGCAACCTGCACCAGCAATTGCACCACAAATGATGCAGAACCACTTGTTAGCCCAAACCAACGCAGGGCCACATTACCCATGTGGTAGCCATAAATAACAAGCACAATACTGTTACCCACAAGCATGGATGTTAAAAACTGCGAAGGGTTTTGCGTAAGGCGCGTAAGTAATTTTGAGATAAAGGTAGATTGCTTTTTTTCTACCCCGAGGTACACTTTGTTAGACGAGACATAGGCTATTTCCATGCCCGAAAAAAAAGCCGAAAGCAACAGGCATCCTATGATAATTGCTGCTTCCATAGCGAATTAGTTTTTAGGTGACCTGTCGTGGAATTTTTTATAAGAACTTTTCCTGAAGAAAAACATAAAAACACCTACTGCGGCAAAAAGAAAACTTATGATAGGGTTTTCGCCGTTGTTTAGCTTAACAATACCATCTATAGCAAATACTAATGCCATAAAAAGGTAAATGTAAGCCATATATTTTAAGTAACCCATTGTATAAAATTTAGTCTACGTTATTAATAAGGCCTTTGTTGCTTTGCATATTAAAGATCTTAAAATCTTTGCTAAAGTCTATACCCGGCCCTTCCAGGAAACCGCCCTGGCCATCTGTAAATTTAAAATATTTTTCGGTATAAAACCACTCATTCTTTTGGTCGTAATACAACTGTTCTGTTTCCAGCACCTTACCATCGCTCGATGTTATCTTCACATTACCCTGCAGGTCAATAATATCGGTATTAGCATAGGTAATGGCATAATCAGATACTATAAAGCTTTTTTGAGCCTTATTATCAAGCAACGTAACATCTACACCGTCAGGAAACTCATTAAAGCCATATTCCAGCTGGCTGTAATCCAGCATAAGCGGGCTAACCAATATTGCCTTAACCTTACCACTATCGGTATACTTAAGGTTAATATTCTCACTCCTGCCTACAGGGCTAAAGGCGACACTATTTATGCGTTGTATGTCTTGAAAATTATTTTCGCACGATGCCAACAGTGCCACGAATACCACTGCAACAATGCTTATATAATTACGATAAATTTTCATTTTAACTTTGGTAATGTTACACTCGCATTTATCCAGCAGCCGTAATTAATTACGTCGCCTTTACCTTTTTTTGCCGCTTTTGCTTCTTTTTTTGTAGGCAGCCCTTTAGTATACTCTTCGGTTAACGATGCAACCGTAGGCTTATATTTAGGTTCTGCAAGCTCGGCTTTTTTTAGGGTTTCTATAGCAAGTAATTTAAGTGCTTTCACTTCAAAATCACTCAGGCCGCAATCTTTGGGGTTAGCAGCATATAATCCTGCAATAAACAGGTAGGGCTTGCCCGATTTAGGGTTTACCGCTGCCGATTTTAAGGCATATTCTTTAGCCTTTCCTTTATCTGTAACTCTGTAAATGGCAGCAATATCATTATACAAACCAGCTTTTTGTACAGAGTCTGCCTGCAAAGCAGCAGCCTGCTCATAATAACCTATTGCCTCTTGCGGCTTATTCCTTTTTTGCGAAAGATAAGCAAGCTGCACTACACCTTCATAGCCCGGCCTTAAGCTGTTAAGAGCTAATGCACCGTTATACAAAACATCGCTGCGGTTGCACTTATTTAGGGTAAGCACACTAACCGCCGACTGTAACCAGGCTGCATTTTCTTTGTTTTTATCATAATTAGCCGCGTAGTATGTTTCAAGCTTTTCGCAGCTAAAATGCTTAGAGGCCGCACGCATCATATTCTCTGCCACAGCATCAAGCGTTTTACCTGTAGTCCTTGTTTCACTAAGATAAAACAGTTCTTCCTTCTCAAGCGGCAATGCATTTTCATCACGCTTTTTATGCAAGGCAGCCCTTTTATCATTAATAGTATTTTTAGCAAAAGCTATCTGTGCCGCTATATCTCCAAACCTTTGTATAAACTGATCCTGCGTAATACCTTTACCCGCCTCATATTCTTTTAGGTACAGGTTAAAATAAAGTTCTATAGCACTATAATCCATAAAGGTTTGCGGGTTTGCAATAAAGGCAGCATCCAGCAGTTTATAAACCTCATCATCTTTAGCTAAAGCCTTTTCATGCAACAGCAATGCCTTTTTAACAGCAGCGCCTGTAGCCGGAAAGTTTTTTTCCCACGAGTCGTATAAAGATATAAGCTCCTGGGTTAATTTCTTTTTTTCGGCCTCGTCACGGCTTCGGATTTCTTTATCCTTAAGCGCGGTTTCGCCATACGTATACAGCTGAACATTAAATTTGGGGCAGTTTTTTAAAAGTACAGATAGTTCTTTTATAACATCGTCATAGTTTTTTGCCTTTGCCTCTTCTTCAAGTGCCGTAAAGGCCGGTTCACATTTAAAAGCAGCCGGCTGTGGCTTTGGTTTTGCCTTAGGCTTTGGTTTCGCCTGCGCATAAGCTGCAAAAGAACCCGCAACCGCAAAAAACACTATAAGTACCTTTTTAATTTTCATACTCCATTTTTTTTATACCTATTCGTATTTCCTTTTCACAAACCACCTGTCGTTTAAAGATATACCCACAAAAACATTAAAATAATTTTCCTGTACAAGGTTAGCACTTGTAGTACCCCTTTTACCAAGCTCTGCACCTATGTTAAGGTTTGAGCCACCGATAGTGCCGCTTAACGGAAGGCCGAAACCAAAACTTACACCATAATCGTTTATAGATTGGTTTGCAATAACAAGGCCTGTTTTTTCGTATTTTAAACCTGCACGATAGGTTATCCTGCTTAAATAACTTGTATAAGACATGTACTTAGGTATATAATACCCTCCAACCGCTACTTTATGCGAATTTTCGAATTGCGAACCCGACACATCAAAACGGTTGCTTAACTTATTGCTTTCCTGATAGGTATATTCTACGCCGGCAAACCATTTTCTTGCTTCGCCAAGGCCTGTACCAACAGCAATTTTAGAAGGCAGCTTAACGTTATCATTTGAAATATTAAGGTTAACCTCATCATTTACTATTTCTGTGCCCGATGATGAAACTGTTATTGCTGCAATATTCCTTACAGTACTGTTTTTTAATGTTGTTTCGGGCGAATAGGTAGCACTGGCAACCCAACTGTATTTTTTATTAATAAGTGTTTGGTATATAGCACCTACATTAAAACCCACACCACTGTAATCTGATGTGTTTATTTCGCGGCTCCTGTACTGCGTAGCGAGGCCACCTGTGCCTGATGATACTGAAACTACAGACCGCGTTTCTATATCTCCGAAATAATACTGAAAATCGGCACCAATACTTAGCTTATCGTTTATTTTATATGCAGCCCCGGCATAAACCCTGTTAAGGCCGCCACTGCCCTGAAACTCTCTTCTGCGGTACAAATTATCCGCACTGCCCTGCACAGAATCTTTAACCCTGTAACCCACCGCTGTTTGCGGCATTAAACCAAACGATACGCCTAATTTTTTAAATGCTAAAGCAACAGCAATATAATCAAATGTGGTGCGCCCGGCCTTATCTTCGGCATTTGTAGTTTTTAATTTAGTATTAGATGTAGTACCACCTACAGTAAATGTTGTAAACTTTAAAGCGCTGTATGAAGCGGGGTTTTGCAGGTTTAAGTGTATACTATCGGGCAATATACCCAGGCCACCCATAGACCTGTTCTCTACAGTTCCTTTAAACTTTACATCGCCAACGCCATAAAAAGAGTAAGGCGAAGCGTTATTTTCCTGTGCGAAAGCAACTGTTGAAACTACAAGGCAAAGGCCTGCAATAATTTTTTTGATCATTTTTGATTCGTATATAGGTATAAAAGGTTCAAACTTTCTAATAGGAAATTTGAATTGGCAAATATGGTGTTTTTTAATCTTTTAGCCAAAAAATCAGCATCCCCTCCCGTTAATATTACCGTTACATCCTGATACTGTTGATTATACTGAGCAACAAATCCTTCTACTTCATGCAAAAGGCCGTTTACAACCCCACTATGCATAGACGTTTTTGTACTGTTGCCTATGTAACTTTGAGGCATTTCAGGATATAACAACGGAAGTTTTGCTGTAAAATTATGCATAGCATTGTATCTAAGCTGTAATCCCGGAGAAATTGCGCCACCCGTATAGTGGTTTTGTGCCGTGGTAAAATCATAGGTTACACAGGTGCCTGCATCTATAACCAGCCGATGCCTGCCGGGATATTTAAGCACAGCTCCTGCAGCAAGCACCATCCTGTCTATACCCAGTGTGGCAGGCGTGGCATAATCATTAACAAAAGGAAAGGCCAAACTGTGGTTTACAGCTGTTAGGCGGGTATGTTCCTGCAGCCACAACAGCAGTTCACTGTTTTCTTTACCCACTACGCTCATGATACTTTGGGTAGCCTGCGGAAATTTTTTTATTTTTTTT